>Ga0123339_10000979_pt1 | contig 20431 bp, 18 predicted proteins | sample lystaG_FD_89956 | JGI IMG/M metagenome (GOLD analysis project Ga0123339, IMG submission 89956) | Glacier valley bacterial and archeal communities from Borup Fiord, Nunavut, Canada, to study Microbial Dark Matter (Phase II) -... | ecosystem: Environmental > Aquatic > Freshwater > Ice > Glacier ...
GCCCCCTATTAAATTATATTATTTTATGCCCAATTAATGTTCCAATCCAAAAGAATAATATATTTAAGAAAAATATAAGTGAAAATATGAATAAGCTACATACAAATGAATTTATAAAATCTAATTTATATTTTTCTTCAATTGATTGTATATCTGTTTTTGTTCCTATACATACACTATCTGAATATTCATGGCGTTTTGTTATTACTCTAAACTTTTGTTTTACAAAATATCTAAATTTGTTAAATGGTATTGAATAGTCTACGTTTACAGTGAGTAATACGATTGATTGTATGAACAACGTCATTGCTAAAAGTACAACCATTGGTAATATTAGACTAGGAAGAAATTTTGAAAAACTTGAGGTATTAAATAGCGATCCTGATATTGCGTCAAATATACTTGTTCCAGTTATAGCTGAAATAATTTTCATTGCTACAATATATGCTAAGGACCATAGTACTAATGATAAGAAAGAAGGTATTATCAAATAATGTTCTTTATAATGTTCTTTAGTTACTAGTTTTAGTGCTATAAATAGAAGTGTATTTGCAATTGATATTAGTATTAAAGCAATAAAAATCACTAAAATTATTGTGAAAAACATCATATTGATTCACGTTATCCTTTCTTTATTCTAGCCAACTTAGTTATACTAAGTAGTTTTTTCTTTAAGTTAAAAATGCTATTCTTTTCAGATGCTTTTTTATTTTTTTTATCTTCATCAGATTTTTTGATTTTATAGTTTATTATAACTTGAGTGTAAACTTCAATTAATTTATCACCAAAATCTTTAGAAGAATTTTGAGTAGAAGTAACAAACCCATTTTGTCTTAATTTATTAGCTAAAACTTTATTAGTAAGAACTGAAATAATAGATTTACTAAAATCTCTTTCAAATCTTACTAATAGTCCATTTTCATTATTATGGATAAATTCTGATAAATTAGGTGCATATTTTGCAACAACTGGAATACCAGAAGCCATAGCTTCTATATATGTTAATCCTTGAGTCTCGCTAGTAGATGCATTTACAAACACATCTCCTATAGAATAATATAATGCGATTTTTTCCCAAGGTATAGGCCCAGTAAATATTACTTTATCACTTATACCTAGTTTTAAAGTTTGCTCTAATAAACTTTCCTTTGCAGGTCCGTCACCAACTAATACAAATTTTGTGTTTGATAGCGTTTTAAAAACTTCCGGCATTGCTGACATAACTTGATCTATACTTTTTTCTTCACCAATTCTACCAATGAATAGTACAACTTTATCATTTTCATTAATTCCAATACTTTTCTTTAAATTATCTCTATCTTCATTTGTAAAATTAGATGGATTAAAAGGTTCAATATCTATTCCAGTTGGAATTATATATATTGGTTTGTTTTTTACATCACATCTGTATTTTAAGTATTTTTCTGTTTTTTTAGATGGGGTTATTATGCATTCTGCTTTTCTTACAAAATTTTTACTAAAATTACGTGCAAAACGTTTTGGATATATATTTCTTGTTCCTTTTATTGGAACTATATAATGCATATAATCTTCCCACATTGTATGATAAGTATGTATAAAAGGTATATCAAATTTTCTTGATATTATTTTTCCAAATAATGCTAATGAAAATTCTGATTGTGTGTGAACTATATCAAGATTTAATTCTTTGATTTCTTTAGCGATTGGTCTTGAATAGAATGTTGCAACTCTATATTTAAATTTTTTGGCAACAAAAAGTGGAATACTTTTTAACATATATAAGTTCTGATTCTCCGTAGGTTCATGTTTTGATGGACTAAAAATATATACTTCATGACCACGTTTTTTCATTTCTCTTTCTAACATTTTTATCGAAGTAACCACTCCATTTATATCTGGATGGTAGGTATCTGTAAATATACCGATTCTCATTCGTTATCCCCCTTATATACCACAATATATGGCATACGCATTTATATTATATAATAAACGACAACAAATGTCAATATTTTTGTTGACTTTTAATTTTCAGCATGATAAAATAAAAAGAAATATTATATGTTTATTTAAGCTAAATATAATAAAAAATTCATATATTTAATTATATAATTAATAATATTATTAGTTGCTTTGTAAATTAGCTAAAGGTAAGGGAGATAAAATGGAATTTAAGATACATTCAAAATTTAAACCTATGGGAGATCAAATTACTGCAATAGATGTTTTATACAAAAATATAGATAAAAAAGAGCAGTTTCAAACATTGTTAGGAGTAACAGGAAGCGGAAAGACATTTACAATTGCAAATGTTATTGAAAAGGTTCAAAAACCTACAATTATATTAGCACATAATAAAACATTAGCAGGTCAGTTATATAGTGAATTTAAAGAATTCTTTCCTGAAAATAGTGTTGAGTATTTTATATCATATTACGACTATTATCAGCCAGAAGCATATATTTCATCTACAGATACATACATAGAAAAAGATAGTAGTATTAATGACGAAATAGATAAATTACGTCATAGCGCAACTGCTGCGTTATTTGAGCGAAAAGATGTAATAATAATAGCAAGTGTATCTGCTATATATTCTTTAGGTTCACCAGAAGATTATTCAAGTATGGTTCTTTCAATTAGACCAGAAATGAAAAAAAGTAGAGAAGAATTAATAATGTCACTAGTTGATATGCAATATGAACGAAATGATATTGATTTTAGTAGAGGTAAATTTAGAGTAAAGGGCGATATAATTGATGTATTTCCAGCTGGAAGTTCAAATGAAGTTTTAAGAATTGAACTTTTTGGAGATGAAATAGAAAAAATAAGTATTTTAGACAGTATTACTTTTAAAGTTGTTAAAACTTCTAAACACGAATTTATATATCCTAAATCTCATTATGTAATACAAAAAGATAAGATAGAAGGAGCAATTCTTAAGATTGAAGAAGAACTTAAAGGTAGACTTAAGTATTTTAGAGATAATGATAAAATAGTTGAAGCATATAGATTAGAGCAAAGAACTAATTTTGATATAGAAATGCTTCGCGAAACAGGATTTTGTCAAGGTATAGAAAATTATTCATTATATATGAGTGGAAGAGAAAGAGGATCAGTACCATATACTTTATTTGACTATTTAGGTGATGATTTTTTAGTAGTTATAGATGAGTCACATGCTACAGTACCTCAAATACGTGCTATGTATAATGGTGATAGAGCAAGAAAAGAATCTTTAATTGAAAATGGATTTAGATTAGAATCTGCTTATGATAATAGACCACTTAAATTTGAAGAATGGGAAAAAAAGATTAAACAAACTATATTTGTTAGTGCAACTCCTAGTGATTATGAAAAAGAAAAATCATCAGCTATACCTGAACAAATAATAAGACCTACAGGCCTTATTGATCCTCAAGTTATAGTTAAACCTAGAGAAAATCAAATAGATGATTTACTTAAAAATATAGAAGAAGTAACTGCAAAAGGTGAGAGAGCATTAGTAATAACTTTAACAAAGAAGCAAGCTGAAGAATTATCTAGTTTTTTATCTGGTAAGGGCGTAAAAGTAAATTATATGCATTCAGATATAAAAGCACTTGAAAGACTAGAAATAATTAGAAATTTAAGACTTGGAAAATTTGATGTTCTTGTTGGAATTAATCTTTTGAGAGAAGGTTTAGATATTCCTGAAGTATCACTTGTTTCAATACTTGATGCAGATAAAGAAGGATTCTTAAGAAGTGAGAGATCATTAATACAAATAATAGGAAGAGCTGCAAGAAATTCTAATGGTAAAGTTATAATGTATGCAGATCAACTTACTAATTCAATGGAAAGAGCAATTAGTGAAACTAATAGAAGAAGAAAAATTCAAACCGAATATAATATAGAGCATAATATAGTTCCTCAGTCAATTAAAAAAGATGTGTTCAGCAGTATAAAAGCTACATTTAGCGATGAAGAACAAGCAAAAGTAAATATTGATAACATTGATAACATCCAACAAACAATTGAGAGACTTACTGAAGAAATGATGACATATGCTAGAAAATATGAATTTGAAAAAGCTGCTACTATAAGAGATTTTATTGAAGAATTAAAAAATATTGAAAATTAAAAATATATATGTTATAATATAGATATAAGAGGTGTATTATATGTCAAAATATAAAGATTTGTTTTTTCCTACTACAAATGCGGTATATGAAATTAATGAATCAACGGTTTTTTTAGCAATGGTAGTAGTTGCAGCCCTAAGTATTTTATATATTATATTTGGAATTAAGCATTTGAGATTAATATTTAAAAATAGAGATCATAGCTTTAGACAAAATTTTCATATAGTTTTTAAATTATTTATAATGTCATTTCTAGCATATATTGTATATCAAATTGTAACTATAATATTAGAAATATCATAGTTTGTATTAATACATAAATAAAATAATTTAAGTTTGTCATATGTTGTCGAAATTTATCTAGTTTTGTCGAATAGGTTGAAGTAATATGTCTTATATTGTAGAATATTCGTGTGATGTTTAATGAATAAATGTTGTAAGAATTTTACGAGGTAGATATATGTATTCAAATAATAAGACCTGGCTGGTTTATGCAATATTAGTTGTTATTATAATATTAATAACATATATGCAAGTCACACTATATATTCCGTTTAAAAATGTCGTTAAAACAGAAAAAATGGTTGAAGCAAATTCAATAATAACAATAACACAATCAAATTCAGACAATATAATTGATGTAGATAGTGAAACAATGAGAGTAAACGTACACAATTTATTTAATGATCTGAAAGTTAGTAGAAATTTCTTTGTATTTAACTCTCAAATGGAATTACCTAATTACACTATAGAATTACAATATATTAGTAGCGATAATAAAGAAATTACCTTTACAATAACTATATACAACAACAGTACTGTAAATATTAATGGTGAAGTTTTTACAACATCAGAAAATATTTATGATAAAATCGAGAGTATTATTACTGTTGAAAATTAATTTTGGTATTTATTTTAAAAAAACATAACTGAATTCTATTTGAATTCAGTTATGTTTTTTTCTAGTTCAACTATTGTATTGTTTAAATAATTTAATATACTGTTATTATTAAAACTAAAAGTATATCTGTATGCATATAGCAGTTGTTTAGCTTTTTTAAATTTTTTATTTATATCGTTTCTACCATATTTACTATCACCAATTATTGGATGATTAATACTTGCTAAATGAGCTCTTATTTGATGAGTTTTTCCTGTATGTAAAACTACATTCAATTTAGCATAGTCAAGTTCAATATTTCTTTCTAAAACTGTATATTCGGTAGTGATTTTTTCTGAATTTCTAGTATTATCTTGTGATATTTTTGAAAAACCTGTTTTCATATCTTTAGTTAAATATGCTTCTAAAACAGTATGTAATTTATTAAAGTTACTATTTGCAACATAAGCAATATATTCTTTGTGAATTAAATTGTTCTTAAATCCATCTAATATTTCAGTATATGCATCTTGGTTTTTTGTAAATATTACGAGCCCTGCCGTATTTCTATCAAGTCTATGACATATTTTTATATTAGTATCATTTAAATCTTTTATTACTAACTCATCAAAAGTAGGCTCAATAGAGGAATAGTTTAAATCTTCATTGTTTGATAAAATACCTTGTGGTTTAAAAGCTATTACTATATTATCATCTTTGAAATAATATTTTATTTCTTTAGGTAAATTAAATAATATATTATCTTGAATATAGATATCTAAAATATCATTATTTCCAACCAATACATCACTTGAAATTTTGACATTATTTACACGTATATCTTTATTTCTAAGTGCTTTACATATTGCAGAATATGGTGCGTTTTTGAATACACTTAATATATATTTTGACACTAATACATTTTTGGATTTATCTTCCATTTTTACATTTATCTTTTTCATATATATATTATAACGTTTTTTTGTTGTAAATGCAATATTTTCATTGATTTTTTATATATTTTAGTGTATAATAAATAAACAGAAAAGAGTTGATAGATTTGAAAAAAGATATATTCAAAGAAATATTTTCTAAGAAAACAAAAGATATAATATTAAGTTATGTAAAAAAACATTCAATAATGCCATATGTTTTAATTGGTATTACTATGTTTTTTTTGACTATGATGCTTACTGCACAAATGAAAACAGTAAATTCAACAACTGAAATAGTGCAGGGAAAAAGAGAATCACAGTTAATAGATGATTTAGTAAGTCTTCAAAGAAAATACAATGATTTGAAGGAAAAGCATGATGAAAGTACAAAAGTTGTTGAAGAGTATCAATCTAATTCTGCAACAAATAGTGAACTTATAGCATCAATGCAGGAAACATTAAAACAACTATCAATATCTTCAGGAGCAGAAAATCTAAAAGGTGAAGGTGTAGTTTTGGTTTTAACAGATGGTAATAAAGCATTAGAACCAGATCTTAGACAAGACTCTTTAGTACATGATAGTGATATTCTTACTGTAGTAAATGAACTTAAAGCAGCGGGAGCTGAAGCTATTAGTGTTAATGGACAAAGGATAATAGCAACATCAGCTATTAGATGTGTAGGACCTGTAATACAAGTTAATTATCAAAAAGTTGCAGCACCATTTACTATAAAAGCTATAGGTAATGCACAATATTTAGAAAGTGCGTTAAATATAAAGAACGGAGTAGCAGATTTGTTACGAGAAATAGGTATAGGTGTTAAAATAACTAGAGAAAAAGATGTTAAAATTTCAAAATATGATGGAGCATTAAACTTTAAAGATGCAACTTTAGATAAGTAGGAGGTACTGAATATGGCAGGAGTTATAATTTTAATAGGATTCATAGTAGCAGGATTTCTTACTGGTCTCAATGTAGTAGTACCTTATGTATATTCTAAATATATTGCAGTTGCTATTTTAGCATGTTTAGATTCTGTATTTGGAGCGTTTAGTGCAACTATAGAAAAAAAATTCAGAATAAATATATTTTTATCTGGATTTTTTGGTAATGCATTAATTGCTATGTTTTTAGTATTCATTGGTGATAAGTTAAACGTTGATATTTATTTAGCAGCTGTTATAGTATTTAGTGGAAGGTTATTAAATAACTTTTCAACTATACGTAGAGACTATTTACAAAAAATAAATGATAAAGTAACTAAAAAAAAAGAAGTTAAAAACAAAATTGATCAGATATAGTTTCTATTTAATTTAAATATATTATAAATCATTAGATGCTTTTTTAAAAGCTGAAATTCACAATGCAATTTATAAATTTTCATATAGTATTTTTGACTGTATAAAAATTATAAGTTGCATTTTTTTGATATATTATCAAACTATTAAAATTATAAAAAACGCATGAAAAAACATGTAATTTTTTCATTTTATATTGCAAAAAAAATAAAAAAGATATATAATAAATTATTGGAAAAGGGGACTAATATGGCACAAGATAATAATGTACAAGAAAAAGTACAAAAAAAATTAAATAAAGAAATATTTGAATATAGCAAAATGGAAAAAAGTAAAATATTAGAAAGTTATAACACTACCGAACTTGGATATAGTGTTGAACGTGCAAATGAATTATTAGAGAAAAATGGATATAATAAAATAGAAAGTGAAGACGAAGAAAAATGGTATGATATTGTCATTAAATCGTTTTTTGATCCATTTAGTTTAATACTTATGTGTATTATATTTATATCTGTATTTACTGATGTTTTAATGGTTGCAGAAAAATCGTATGCAAAAATAATCATATTAAGTTTAATAATTTTAGTTAGCGGAACGATCCATTTTATTCAAGATACTAAAACAAAAAAATCAATGAAAGAATTAAAAGAATTAGTTTCAAATACAATATCAGTTATTAGGGGTGGAATTGAAGTAGAAATATCCCTTGCAGATGTTGTTGTAGGTGATATAATTAAATTATCTGCTGGTGATATGATACCAGCGGATTTAAGAATACTTTCAAGTAAGGATTTATTTATAAGTCAATCTTCACTTACAGGCGAATCAGAGCCTATTGAAAAATTCGAATTAAATTCAAAAGATACGACAGATATATTTGAACTAGAAAATATTTGCTTTATGGGAACGAGTATAGTTAGTGGAGCAGCAATAGTTATAGTTATAGCTACGGGTAAAGATACATATTTAGGTCAAATGTCAAAATCTATGGTAACTAAAAAAGGAGATACTGCTTTTGACAAAGGGATTAAAAAAATTACTGGACTTTTAATAAAAATAACTATGGTAATGGTACCAATTGTATTTATTATAAATATAGTAACAAAGGGAAATGTACTAGATTCATTTATATATGCAGTAGCAGTTGCAGTAGGAATAACACCTGAACTTTTGTTAGTTATAGTAACTTCTAACTTAGCAAAAGGATCTATTGAAATGGCAAAAAAGAAAACAATTGTTAAAGATTTAAATAGCATTCAAAATTTAGGTGCAATGGATATACTTTGCACTGATAAAACAGGTACATTAACACAAGATCATATTATACTTGAAGAATATCTAGATGTTCATGGAAATGAAGATATGAGAGTACTTAGACATGCATTTTTAAACAGTCATTTTCAAACAGGACTTAAAAATTTAATTGATTTAGCAATAATAAACAAAGCGATAAGTACTAATCTAGATAACATATTAAATAATTATGTAAAAGTTGATGAGATACCATTTGATTTTATAAGAAGAAGAATGTCTGTAGTTATCGAAGATAAGTCTGGAAAAAAACAATTAATAACAAAAGGATCTGTAGAAGAAATATTATCTATATGTAAGTTTGCAGAAATTGAAGGTAAGGTACAAGAAATAAATAGCGAACTTCATGATGAAATAATGAAAATTGCAAACAAATTAAATACAAATGGTTTAAGAGTTGTTGCAATTGCACAAAAAAATGAATTTTATCATAACACAAAAACATTTGGTGTTCAAGATGAATATGAGATGATTTTGATGGGATATGTTGCGTTTTTGGACCCACCTAAAGAAAGTGCTAAGAGTGCAATTAAAGCACTTAATGGTTATGGTGTTGCTGTAAAAGTAATAACTGGAGATAACGAATTAGTAGCCAAAAAAGTATGTTATCAAGTTGGAATCGATACTACTAATTCACTTACAGGAAAACAAATTGAGAAAATGTCGGAAACTGAATTTTTAAGTGTAGTAGAAAAAACTACATTATTTTCAAAAATATCTCCTATACAAAAAGCAACTATTGTAAAAGCACTACAAACTAAAGGTCATATAATAGGATATATGGGAGATGGAATAAATGATGCACCAGCACTAGTACAAGCAGATGTTGGTATATCAGTTGATAGTGGCGTAGAAATTGCAAAAGAATCTGCAGATATAATATTACTTGAAAAAAGTTTGATGGTTTTAACAGATGGTTTAATCGAAGGAAGAAAAGTATTTGCTAACATTATGAAATATTTAAAAATGGGAACAAGCTCTAATGTAGGTAATATGTTAAGTGTACTATTTGCTAGTATATTTATACCATTTTTACCGATGTTACCTATACATATACTATTACAAAACTTGTTATATGATATCTCACAAATAGGAATTCCATTTGATAATGTTGATAAAGAGTATTTAAAAGTTCCAAGAAAATGGGAAATAAAAGAAATATCAAAGTTTATATTATGGTTTGCACCAATTAGTACATTTTTTGATTTAGTAACATTTGGTGTTCTATGGTATATAATAGGGGCTAATACAATAGCTGATCAAGCTTTATTTCAATCAGGTTGGTTTTTACTAGGTTTATTATCACAAACAGTAATAGTTCATATTATAAGAACAAAAAAAATACCTTTCTTCCAAAGCAGACCTTCATGGATAATGGTGTTTTCAACGTTAACTATAACAATTATTGGACTTGCAATACCATTTACTGCATTTGGAACATACGTAGGATTAGTTCCATTACCACCAGTATTTTTATGGTGTCTTTTAATAATTATGATAGCATATATGTTAATTACAGAATGTGTTAAAAGAATCTTTATAAGATTTAATAAGGATTGGGTATGATTAAAATATAATATATTTAATAGGGTTTGCAATTATTTTAATTGTAGGCTCTTTTTTGTATTGTACAAAAATATTACTGGTAATATATAAAAACAATATATTTTGCATTTATGTTGAAAATAGTCGTAAAAAGATTGTAAAAACAATAAATATAATATATAATAAATTTATAAGAAATAGGTTAATATTAAATTACTATAATAGTAATTGTTGTTATAGTTATACGTGTTTTAGGTAGTAAAAGCAATATAAATAATTAAAGTAATATAGTATCAAAAACTATATATTATTATTATAAAAAAGGGGTAAATATTATATGAAAACGAATAGAAAAAATGGTATATCTTTAGTAGTACTTGTAATAACAATAATAGTTATTATAATACTTGCAGGAGCAGTAATATTATCATTATCTGCTAACAATCCTATATCACAAGCATCAAAAGGAATATATTTAAGTGATTTAAAAAAATTTCAAACAGAATTAGAATTATATAAAACTAAACAATTTGTGAATAATTTAGGATCATATAATCCTGCCTTGTTACAAGCAGACAATGATAGTGTAACATATAACGGTATAATAGATACAAGTATAACAATGAAAGATTTAATACCTTCAGTTACACAAAGCCCAAAATATAATGGACAATTTCAAATAATAGCTGGTAAATTAATTTATGGTGGATTAGATACTACTAAACAAGATTGGACTAGAGAAGCAGGTCTTGAAGTAGTAATTATAGGTGAACCAAAAATTACTATAGTTGCTCCATCACAAGCATTAGCTGAAAGAGGAACAAATATAGTTTACACAGTAAAATTTTCTTCTAATTTACCGCTTACAACAGTAAATTTAGCGGGTAAAGTGGAATTGTTAGATAATGCTGAAGTAGCACTACCATCACAACCAGTTATATCAATTGGTACATTAAGTGGTATTGCTACCGATACTACAAGACAAGTAGATATAACAATAACAACAAATAGTTTAGCCAATGGATCATATAAATTAAAAATAAAACCTGGGGTAGTAACAAATTCAGGTAGTATATCAAATACTATAGATACAATATCATTAATTGGATTTGATATAGTAGATAACGTACCACCAGTAAATCCAACAATGGCAGCAAATCCAACATTATGGACAAATGGAAATGTATCAGTAACTATTAGTTATTCTGCAGATTCAGTTACTAAAGAATATAGTACAAATGGAACAACTTGGAATCCATATACAGTACCAATAGTAGTAAGTACAAATACTACAACGGTATATGCTAAAGGAAAAGATGTAGCAGCAAATGAAAGTGGTGTAGCAACACTCACAGTAGGAAATATAGATAACACAGCTCCAGTAGTTACAGCGACAAATAGTGGAACAACAACATCAAGTGTAACAGTAACAGCAGTAGCAAGTGACGCTGGTGGAAGTGCATTAAATACTGCAAGTTATCAATATTCAAAAGATAATGGAGCAACATGGACAGTAGCATCAAGCGCTACAAGTTATACATTTAGTTCAATTACTACAGGAACATATCAATGTAAAGTAAAGGTAGCAGATAATGCATTGAATGCCACAATATCAAATGTAGTAGCAATAACTACACAAGGTATTGGAACAATAGCATTAGCGGCAACTCCAACAGTATGGACAAATGGAAACGTAACGGTAACTATTACATATCCAACAGAAGTAGTTACAAAACAATATAGTACAAATGGAACAACATGGAATACATACACAGTTCCAGTAGTGGTTACTGCAAATAGTACAACAGTATATGCAAAAGGGTTAGATGCAGGAGGAAATCAAACTGTTCAATCAACATTAACAGTAGCAAATATAGATAAGACAGCTCCAACTCTTACTTTAAATGGTAATTCAAATATTAATGTTGGAACAGGTGTAGCCTATACAGAATATGGAGTAGTAGCAACTGATAATGCTGATACTACTATTCAAAGCAAAGTTACAATTTCTGGCGTAGTAAATACATCAGTTAATGGAACCTATATTATAAGATACAATGTTACTGATGCAGCAGGTAATTTGGCTGTACAAATTACAAGAACAGTAAATGTTTTATCATCTGTTAATGTATTTACTTATACTGGAAATGTACAAAACTTTAATGTTCCATATCTAGGTAATTATAAAATAGAGGTATGGGCAGCACAGGGTGGAAATAATTGGAACATAACTGGAGGTTTAGGTGCATATAGTAAAGGAACTATAAATTTAACAGCAGGTAAAACATTATATATATACGTTGGTGGTCAAGATGGATACAATGGTGGCGGAGCTGCAGGAACAGGTAGTGCTTGTGAAAATGGTGCAAATGGTGGCGGAGCTACTGATGTAAGAAATGATGGAACAGCACTAACAAATAGATTTATAGTTGCCGGTGGCGGTGGCGGAGCTAGTGGAGCTGGATCTGGGCACTATCAAGGATATACAGGATACAACGGTGCATTTGGTGGCGGAGGAAATGGAACTAGTACAGGTGCTCCTTCTTTATATCACGGAGCAGGTGGTATAGGCGGCGGAACTGGTGCAGGAAATGGTGGATCTTCAGGTGGTGGTGATACAACTAGCATGCCAACATTTGCTAGAGGATATAATGGTGAAAATGGAACTCTAGGGCAAGGTGGAGCAGGCGGCGGAGTATATGGGGATAGACTAGATTATTATGGACCAGGTTCTGGCAGCGGTGGTGGCGGCGGCTATTACGGTGGCGGCGGCGGTGGCGGATCTGCCGGTTGGTGGGGAGTTGCTGGTGGTTCTGGCGGCGGTGGATCTAATTATATCGGAGGAGTTATTAATGGTCAAATGATATCTGGAAATACCATAATGCCTAATATATCAGGTGGTATAGAAACAGGTCATTCTGGAAATGGATATGCAATAATAACATATATAGGTCAATAAAATAAAAGACGTTTAATATACTTCATTTAAGTATATTAAACGTCTTTTATTTTTATTGCAGTTCTAATGTATATTAATAAATTTTTGGCGTGTGGATTCTCCGCCACGATATGCTCTTTCAGATTTGTTTTTTTCTAGTAATTCTTTTACTTTTGTAAAAGTTACATGGTCATCTTCCTTAAATCTTGTTAAAAGTTGCTTGTGAATTGTAGATTTTGGAATTTTAAATTTTGCTTCAAGTTTCCGTAATGTGCTACCATTCTCAATCATGTAAATAGCAATACCCCTTACTACTTCGTAATCATAACTATTTCTAGCCATTTTCTTCACTCCTAGTTTTCGTGACATATATGGTATAAAACCATTATAATTATACCATATATTTCCACTAATTTCAATACTAATACTTAAAATTAAATATATTTATGAAAAATATTTTCTAAATGATATGAATATTTTAGATTGTGAATAATAAAATGTACAAAGGAGTGATTAGTTTGAATAAATTAAAATATTTTGGTATAAACTTAGTTATTTGTTGTGTTATGATTTTAATACTACTATTAGTAACTTCAGCTATTTTTGCATATACTAGTATTAATGATAAGTATTTAGATATATTTGTGTATAGTATAGTTGGTATATCTATATTTTTAACTTCAGTTTTTTTAAATAGAAAAATAAAAAGTAGAGGAGCTATGTACGGTAGTGTATTTGGTTTATTAGTAATTATAACTATATATTTAATTGGAGCTATATTTTTAAGTTTTAGTCTATCGTATACAGCGGGCATATATCTTGCAATTGGAGCTATAGCTGGTTTGATAGGTGGAATAATTGGAGTTAATTTATAGAGGTAAAGATGAAAAAAAACAGATATTACATATTTGATAACAAAAAAACTAGAGTACTTATAATTTCTTGTGTAATTATTGTACTTAGTATTGCTTTTGTATATATAAACTATACAGATGTAGTTAATGCATATAGTATTAATACAGATGTAAAGAAAAAAATTAATAACATGGATATTGTTATTGGTGGTGAAACAGTAGGCATAAAACTTTTGGCAACTGGTGTTTTAATTATGGGATTAGATAGAGATGACGTAAATCTTGAAATAGCTGACGTTATTCTTAAAGTGAATGGAAATAAAGTAGAATCAAATGCTGAACTTCAAAATTTAACTAAAATCAGTAACGGAAAAGAAATGAAACTAGAAATAATGAGAAAAGATAAAATATTTGAAGTAGTAATAATTCCAACATTTGATGAGCTAAGTAGTGAATTTAAACTTGGGTTATGGGTTAAAGATAGTAGTGCTGGTGTAGGAACAATAACTTTTTATGATAGGAAAAGTTTAAGTTTTGCAGCTCTTGGTCATGCGGTAACAGAGACAAAAGAAAATTATATATTACCTATAACATCAGGTGGAATAACAAGTACAGATATATACAGTATAAAAAAGGGAGTTAATAGAGTTCCTGGTGAATTAAAAGGAACTATAACTAGCAATATTATCGGTGAAATAACTCATAATACACAAAAGGGTATCTATGGAAAAATGTATGATTCGGAATATTTTAAAAATAAAAAAAGTATAGAAATAATGGCAAAAACCGGTATTAAAGAAGATAAAGCGGTTATATATTCTTTACTTGATGATGATCAAGTAAATGCGTATGAAATTCAAATTGAAAAAGTGTTGCTGAGTTCTACGGGTAATAAGAATATGATAATAAAAATAACTGATGAAAAGTTAATAAATAAAACTGGAGGAATAATACAAGGTATGAGCGGTAGTCCGATTATTCAAAATGGTAAGTTAATTGGTGCTGTAACACATGTATTTCTTAATGATCCACTAAGGGGATATGGAGTTTTTATAGAAAATATGATTGAAGATATGTCTGGTATTAATTAGCGATAGATATCTTCATTTAATTTGAATGGAATATTAGGTGATAAATATATGATTAAAAAGATAGCATTATGTTTAGTAGTATGTGTTTGCAGCTTAAATATATATGCAAGTGAATATGTTAATACAAAAGATTATTTAAAGATTAATGTACCAGCAGCTGTTGTTATAGATAATAATACACATAGAATACTTTACGATAAGAATGCTAATGAGAAAAGAAGTATTGCATCTCTTACAAAAATAATGACAAGTATATTATTAGTTGAAAATTGCGCATTAAATGAAGTTATTACAACACCAAATACTATTGGTAATGTAGGTGGTTCTTTACTTGGTTTAAAAAAAGGTGATAAAATAACTACATATAATCTTTTAGTTGGTATGCTACTACCATCAGGTAATGATGCTGCATATACAACTGGAATGCATATATGTGGAACAATAGAAAAATTTGGTGAAATGATGACTGCCAAAGCTAAGCAAATAGGAGCAGTTAATACCAGCTTTAAAAATGCACACGGCTTAGATGAAGAGGGACATTATAGTACTGCATATGATATGGCTCTTATTACAAGTTATGCTCTAAAAAATGATGTTATAAACAAAATAGTGGATAGCACAAGCTTATCTATTACATATGGTAAAACTACTAGAACTTTAAATAATACAAATAGATTACTTAAAAGTTATGCATATGTAGATGGTGTAAAAACAGGTTATACAGGAGATGCCGAAAGATGTTTAATAACTTCTGGAACTAAAGGTGAATTTAGAATAATATCAGTAGTTTTAGGAGCAACAGATACAGATACACGATTTAACTCAGCTAGAGATTTAATGGCTAAAACTTTTGAATTATATAAAAATGAAGATTTATCTAAAATGATGAAGTGGTATATTAAAATTCCAATTATAAAAGGTGAAAAAGAGTATTGTGAAGTTAATATATCGGATTCTATGACATATCCAATAATACTTGAAGAATATGATAATATATATGTTAAGCAAGAATTTATAAAAGAAATATATGCACCTATGGCAAAAGGTACATATTTAGGCAATATAAAAATGTATCTAGGCGAAGAAGAAATATATTCAAAAGAAGTATATTTATCTGAAGATTTAAATAAAAGAAATATGAAAAATTATTTTCAAGATGGATTAGATAGTATATTTAAGGAAAGTAATTTACTTGATATAAAAATAATTAAATATGTTATGTAAATTAATTATACAATATAGATTGACAAAACAGTAATTTAATGGTATAATATTAGAATATATAAAATTTATTTCAAGGTTCAATTGAACTTAGAAGGAGGTATTTTATTAATGGAAAATATTATTAATTTACAGTGTTATGACTTATATGTATTTGCAGTTATTGAAGAAAAAATATTTGTTAACTTCTTGGGTTACGATGTGGATAAAAAAACAAATGTTAATGTTGTAGCACCTATACATGAGCAAATAAATGAAATTTACCGGAATAAAATAACTAAAAATTTTTTAGAAAGGTTAATATATAAACTAAAATTAACAATGAGATTAAAATCAGCAAAAATGACCTTTGTAAAAGAAAATGGTATATGGCTATTGCAGACAGAATTTATTGAAATATACGATTTAGTTATTTTATCACCTGATGGAACAAAAATGGGAGATGATCCTCTTACTATAGAAGGAAAAGTTTCAAAAATTTCCTCTTTTAAAGGTAAAATACTTTTAGAATGCTTAATTAAAGAAATTGATTCTGAAACTAATGATTTTGTTGAAAATGTTAAGACAATAACAATAACTAAGGAAATAAATGCTATTTTCAACGATAAAGAATTAAAGGATAATTTTAGAGAAGCACTATATATAAAAGGTAAAAGTAAAAAAGCTTTTATAGAAGGTTTATCACAAAATTTAGAAGGAAGAACACTGGCTATTGAGTATGATGAACATTATGGATACACATTATGGACAGTTTTACAAGATTTATTATATATTAATTAAATAATCTATGATAATAGAATTAAAAAAATACGAATTTTTCAAATGAAAAATTCGTATTTTTTCTATGTTAAATTTTTTTGAATTACGGATTGATAGAATATTTAAAAGCTATATTTAAAGAGGCATTTATTAAGTTATTGAAGGTAAAGTTAAATTAAGTATTATAAAATAAAATCCAGTACATTAATTTATACTGAATTTTTATATTTAATTTTACGCTAAAATACTTGATAATTATATTTTTTTATTATATAATTTAAATTAGAAAAGGTGGTTACATGAATAAATTCAAAAAGAAATATTTTGGTTATCTAGAAGGGGTTATTTATATACTTCTTACAATAGTTGTTATATTTACTAATATTGCTGGTCCAATAATGATCAAGTTATTACCTTTTGTCTTTATACTTGGTATTGTTGGTAGAATTATTTTTAACAGACCGGTTATAACAGCTGTATTTAGTTTTGTAATTTCTATATGTACTATATATACACTGGGAACATATACTTTTACATATAATTTAATGTACAGTTTGTTTTGCTTTATCTGTATTTTAATAGGTGAAGTAGCAGGTATGTATTTAATTAGACTTGTAAATAACAAAACCAAAAATTCTAAAAACATAAACTTTAAAGATATAACTGCATTAATATTACTTGCATTGGCAGGTATATATTTAAATAACTATGTTAATGGAAATATATATACATATTTGAAAGCTAAACAAAGAATTGAAAACTATATAAATTTAAATTATTCTAATAGTGAAGATGTTAAGATTTATGAAGGTAAATATATATTTAACAAATATAAATATTATTCGTTTGACGTTAAAAACATTGATAATACTGACAATAAGATATATAAATTTGCAGTATATTTTGACGATGAAATAATTGATGGATATGAAAATAGTAGATTATTGTTAAATAGCAAACAATTAAAACTTGATTTTGAAAAAGAAGTAGATTTATCCAAATATATAAATTTTGATTTTGATATAGAATATAGTGATTTAAAAAACAATATCACTTTATATATAACAAAGTCAGTTGATGATATAAATTCAAATCAGTTGAATAATTTTTCTGAAGATGTAAATAATATATTAGATAATATATTTAAATATGTAAAATTTTATAATATATATAAAATTAATATTTGTATACAAGATAAAGCAAATAAATTAGATGCTGAAATTTACAGTACAAATTTTTATGATAAAGAATATTATATAGATTCATTGGAAACTGAATATTTAGATAAGTAAACGGAGGATAAATTGGAAGTTAATATAGAAAATAAAATAGATAGAAAAAGACTATCCATAATAACAGATATAATTATATTTCTAATACTACTTAATATATTTTTATTGGGAGTTAAATTTATTAATTCAAATTACTCCATTACTCAAAATTTATCACTTGAAGATGTAGAGATATCAAATGAAAACTATATAGAATCAAAATATATAAAGGAAAAATATAATATTGATATATTATATGGAGAAGATTCTTTTGATGCTGCTCGTAAAGTTGATGCTAACATTCAAGAAGATGAATATAAAATATATGCAAACTTAACAGAAATGAAGAAAGTATTAGAAAAATATCCAGATAGTTTTTTTGTTAATAATAATTTAACAATAATTTTACTAGATAATTTCAATAACAATAATATAGCATTAGCATCTAGAAATAAACTAAATGAATTTAAAATATATATTAGAGATAACGAGACATTTGAAAGGTCTTTACATCACGAAATGTTTCATATATTTGAATATAGATTAAATATGAAATCAAATACTGTATTTTCAAATTGGAGTGATTTTAACCCGGAAAATTTTGAATACTTATCAAGTTTACAAACTTTAGATGATAAATATATATATAAACATCTTGCTAATCAAGATGAAATATATTTTGTATCTAAATATTCAAAAACATCTGAGAAAGAAGATAGAGCAGAAATATTTGCTGAAATAATGTCATATAAAATAAAACCGGAATATTTAGCTGTAGGAAGTAATATAGCTAATAAGGCACAATTAATTACATATATAATGACAGAAAAATTATTAGATAGTGATAATACAACTTTTTATTGGAATAGATTTTAAGTTAGGGGAAAATAATATGGAAAGAATTTTGAAACAAGGTATATATAGACATTTTAAAGGTAGTGATAAGTTATATAAAGTTATTGGAATTGCAACGCACAGTGAATCACTAGAGGAAATGGTAATATATATTGCATTATATGGAAAAGAAATTGGTAAAACTTATGTTAGACCACTTGATATGTTTTTAGAAAAGGTTCCTGAAGGAAGAGATAATCCAAATAATCAAGTATATAGATTTGAATATTTAAGAGACTCATAAATAAAAGAAGAATAAGTTAAAACTTATTCTTCTTTTATTTTACATGTTTTATTTTAACATTTAGTTTACAATGTTTTTTTTATATATAATTAGTTGAAATATACCCATGTATATGTTATAATATATACATTAGGAGCTGAAGTTGGATGTTATATAAGAATATGTTTGCAAAAATTATTATTATAGCTGTTATTTGTATGATGTTTAACAGTACATTAATATATGCTATTGATCAAGTTACTACTCAAGATAGTACAAATTCAAAAGTAGCAGATGAAACATCTGTAATTAGAGTATCAGATGCTGAATATGCTAGTATACAGAAAATATTAGAATATATAAATAAAGAAATTAAAAATATGGATGATAAAATAGCATTATCTAAGACTTTAATAGAATACGAAAAATATCCAGCAGTAAGATTAAATATTGACACTCCATACTTTGGGATATATTCTATTATTGATTCAAAACTTAAAATAAGAAATGGCGTATCAACAGTAGATATGGCAAGTGGATATAGTATAAAAAACATAGTTAATAAAAAAAGTATTAAAATAGAAACGTTTGAAGTTTCAAGTATAGTTGTAATCACACGTGATGTTAATATAGATAAAAATATGACTTCTTCAGACGCACAAACTTGTATATTTAAATTACTAAATTACTTACAACAGGCAAAAAGTGTAAATAAATTTTTAGATAAACAACTTTCATCGATGATATCAGGATATTTTACAAAAGAAAAATATACAGTTATTACTAGTATAAGTGAACAGATTAAGATTGCAGAAGAAAATCTTAATATATCTTTAATTGAATTGTCATATATTAAAGCAACAACTGAGAAAGATACAACTGAAGATACTAACGTTTTATATAAATATAGAGAAGAAATGTCCTCTATTAAATCTAAAATTAAAAGTGTGCTTATTAGTACAGAAATGTTAGATGAAATTTATGAAAATATATTAAATACTAATAAAGATATAAAATTATTTAGTTCTAATGTAAGTGATAAATATTTGTTAGTAAGTAACAATATAGATTTAGAGAAAGCAGCATATTTAATTAATACAAA
>Ga0123339_10000981_pt1 | contig 20417 bp, 19 predicted proteins | sample lystaG_FD_89956 | JGI IMG/M metagenome (GOLD analysis project Ga0123339, IMG submission 89956) | Glacier valley bacterial and archeal communities from Borup Fiord, Nunavut, Canada, to study Microbial Dark Matter (Phase II) -... | ecosystem: Environmental > Aquatic > Freshwater > Ice > Glacier ...
CCTGTGTGACGGCATCGAGGTCCGTGGGGTCGACCGTACGGACACGCGTGACCCCGCATGCCCTGAGCAAAGGCTCGAGCTCGAGTTCATGGGGGGGCCGGTGTTGCAAGGTGATCCCATTGACGGGATTTCCCTGATGTCCGGTCATGGCGGTGATCCGGTTATCGAGGATGGCGATCGTGCCGGCTCCACCGTTATACACGGTATTGATGACTCCGGTGATCCCCGAATGCGCGAACGTCGAGTCCCCTATCACACCGACGACGGGAGGGAGCTTATCGTCGGTTTCGCCGCGTTGTTTCGCCAAATCGTTCGCGACTTCGATTCCGTGGGCCATTGAAACGGAGGCACCCATGCACACACACGTATCGATTCCGCTCAAAGGAGGTATCGATCCCAAGGTATAGCACCCTATATCCCCTGTGACTATCGCACCCATTTTCCGCAATGCATAAAAGACCGGACGATGGGGGCATCCCGCACACAGAAGAGGCGGTCGGGCGATGACGTGTTCGGCATCGTCGTGCGGTGCCGGATTCGAATAGCCGAGGCCTTTTTTGATGAGTTCGGGGGTAAGCTCTCCGCGGCGTGGAACGGAGAGCGGTTTACAGGCGATTCCCGCGGCTCTTAGCGAGCGTTCGAAAAAATCGTCGGCTTCTTCGGCCACATACAGCTCATCTACCTGAGCTGCGAATAAACGTATCTCGTCGAACGGCAGTGGGTTCGAAATGCCGACTTTATACACGGATACACCGGGATCGGCCTCCAGGACGTAATGGTAGACGGCGCCCGAGCATACGACGCCGATTTTCCTATCGCGCACTTCAGCTCGATTGAGTTTCGAGTCGTTGGAAAACCGGTCGATCTCTAAAAACTTCTCATCTAACTTTTCGCGTGCGATTTTGGCGAATGCCGGCATCATGATCCATTTTTTCGGGTCACGGACGAGCGGACGCTTCTTCATCTTTCCACGAAGACCGACCTCGACCATTTCCTTCGTGTGGGCGACGCGCACCGAACTTCGCAGCATGACGACGGTATCGAATTTTTCCGAGATCTCGAAGGCCTGTTTCGCCATTTCGTAGGCCTCGACAGGGTCGGAAGGGTCGAGCATGATGACACCGGCGAAGGGTGCGTAGTTATGGGAGTCCTGTTCGTTTTGGCTCGAATGCATTCCGGGATCGTCGGCGACGAGCACTACGAGCCCACCGTTTACTCCGGTGTATCCGAGAGTGAAGAGAGGATCGGCCGCGACATTGAGCCCGACGTGTTTCATGGTGACCAATACACGAGACCCGTAATAAGAAGCGCCGGCGCCCACTTCGAGAGCGACCTTTTCGTTCGGGGACCACTCGGTATAGACATCGGTTTTCTTCGAAAGGGCTTCCAGGGTTTCGGTGGAAGGCGTTCCGGGATAACCCACACCTATATCGACACCGGCTTCCCACGCGCCGTAGGCGATCGCCTCATTACCGGAAAGCAGTAGTTTTTGACTCATATGATTTCCCCATCGAACAGAGCAGACATGAACGAACACGATATCAACCATGATAACAGTCGATACGGCTGGTCAGTAGTCATAATCTGTCGGACTACGGACGAACGGCGCCCACGTAGTCCGAGCGCAAGCTCAAAGAGGTCTCGGAGACACGCATCCCGGTTTGAGGCGCGTGGATCATCAAGCCTCCGCCCGCATAGACGGCGACATGATGGATTCGACCGGGATTCGCGTTATAGCCGAAGAACAGCAAGTCTCCGGGCTCGAGTAGATCTTTTCTGTTCGCAGGGATAAATGCATTCGACAGATCCCAATATTGGGCACGACTGGTACGCGGAATGCCGATCCCTACCGAATTATAACAATACTGCGTGAGGCCGGAGCAGTCGAAGCCCGACGGCGTCGTCCCTCCCCACAGGTACCACGTCCTATCGACATAGGTGCGAGCTTTCGCGGCGACGTCCGGATGCGCTTGTCCCAGTGAGCCCGCCCCCTTAAACGTGCGACCTCCTGAAACGTTTACGCTCGAACCCGAGCTACCGGAAGATCCATTGCTTGAAGCGCGTGCCGCAGCGGCCCGTGCCGCCTTCTCGGCATCCGCACGTTGTCGTGCGATAAGCTTCTTAATCGTGCCGTTCAGTGAACTAAGCTCTTGTTGCTGTTCCGCGTACAGCGATTCCATCTTGCCCTTCTTCGCCGCAAGACCCTGCGCGGTTTCGGTTTGTTTATCCTTCTTAACGTCCAGGTCGTACTTGGCATGCTCCAGTTGCGATTTCGTCGAACGGATCGTCGAAAGCAACTGCGAGTCCTGTTCGCCGAGAAGAGACATCAAATCGAGACGAGTCGCCAATTCTGAGAAGCTGGAAGCCCCTAAGATGACATCGAACATCGTCAAGTTCTCACTTTTGTACATGGAGGCGGCACGATCGTTCAGCTGAACCTGCGCCGCATCATACCTGGCCTGGGCGGCTTTAAGCTTATTTTCAGCAACGAAGATATCGGATCTGGTCCCCTGCAGGTTCGACAAAGCCTGGTCGTAATCCTCCGAAGCGGACTCGAGATCGTTTGCAAGCCGGTCCTGTTTCTCGCGCGCGGCGGTCGCTTTTTTTCTAGCGTCGGTAATCCGAGCAGCCGTGCTCGAAGCAAAGGTCTTCGCCGGAAGCATCGTCATGAACAGCGCAATGCAAAGCAACGAAGCCGTCACCAGCACAACGACAGAGGAAGCAACCATACGATATAGACCATTGAAAGACTTCATATCCTTATAATACAAACAAGCAGCCTGCAAATTTTTGCAGGCTGCCAAGTGTAACCAAAACGATATGAGATTATTCAGTAATCGCTAGGCACGTGATAAAGAATCATTTAACATGCATCAAGGAAATGATCGGTAGATTCTGATCGAGCTTCTCACGGCCGTGTAGGAAATCAAGCTCCATCAAGAACGAGTAACCGACAAGCTTCGCCCCTTGCGACTCGACGAGGCCTGCTTTTGCGCTCGCGGTACCACCCGTCGCCAAGACATCGTCGACGATCAAAACGACATCGTTCTCGTTGATGGCGTCGCAATGGATCTCCAGGGAGTCGGTTCCGTATTCGAGTTGATAGGTGGCAGAAATCGTCTCCGAAGGTAGCTTACCCGGCTTTCTCGCAGGCACGAATCCGGCGCCGAGTTCGAACGCGATAGCGGTTCCGAACAGGAATCCTCGCGCTTCGGCACCCATTATCTTGGTCACGCCGGCATCCCGGAAAGGGCTCGACATATCCAGGATCGACTGTCTGAATGCGACCGGATCGGCGATCAAAGGCGTTACATCCTTAAAGACCACGCCCTCTTTTGGCCAATCTACGATATCTCTGATGAACGGTGTGTAATCCACTTACGTCTCCTACCTCGTCTTTTATCTTTCATTTTTACAGTTATATAAAGTCTTTTGACTTGATTTACAAAAGGTCTTGCAACTCTTCGGCAAGCGCTTTTCGAGAAAGGCGACCTCGCAAGTAATCGAGTTGGACCGAGATCTCAGTCAAGTTCTCATTGAGCTGTTCGCGCGACTCAGGCGTCTTGTGACGATAGGTCGGTATCAAAATCTGTCCGAACAGCTGAGACTCGCGCTGCGAAAACGTTACATACATCCGCAGATGCCGCGGTTCGACACCGAACTTCCGTAATTTCCATGCCGCCTGGATGAGCGGAATATCGGCGTTTTCGACCGACCGTGTCCCCTGCAAGTGAGAAACCTCGATGATTCCATATTCGGATAAATCCATGATGAAACTCTCAGGGATGTCGAGCTTGCTCGATGAATCTTTAGCCGAAAACCTGCCTTCGGCATTGAGGGCCGATGCAAAATCCTTATCGTCGGTTTCCGCGTCGTGGTCAAGCAGTTCTTTCGGTGTAATACCGGAATCGAGCTCTATGAGCTTTTCGCGAATGATTCCGAGAGGAAAAAAGTACTCCTTTTGAAGCTTTAGGATGATCTCCACGCGGTCCATGTCTTTTTTGCTGAATTTCCTGTAGCCGCCGGGAGTCCTTTGTGGCGAGATGAGGTCTTCATCTTCCAGAAAACGAAGCTTTGAGACGGACAGCTCCGGATAGCGAGCCGCTAATTTTTGTACCACTTCTCCGATGGTAAAGTAATCCCTACTTGCCATTTACCGGGTCATCCCTTGAGGAACTGCATTTGGAATGTTCCGATTTGGATGATACTACCACTTTTCAACTCAGCTTCGTCGATGAGCACTCCATCGAGATACGTTCCGTTAAGCGACCCCAGATCTCGAAGGATGACGACATCTCCGACACTGACGATCTCGGCATGTTCACGCGACACGGTACGGTCGTTGAGAAAAATATCCGCGTGTATATCTCGACCGATGGAGATATTCGGATCGTTGAGAGAAAAGCAGTCCCCCATTTGAGGACCTTTTACGACACAGAGCTCCACTCCGCCCGACGCCTCGACAGCTTCATGGACGGAAGAATCCGCAAGATTGACAGGTGCAAAAGTCGTAGTCGATTGTTCGGTAAGCACCGCACACCGAGGACATTTCTCACCCGTATAATCAAAGCCGCACACTTTACAAACCGTCATCGACGTATCCGTTCTAAAAAAAGTTCATTTCAATCTCGAAGAGTAGCCAGTTCCGCAGCAAATGCATCGATGATCTCGGGATTTTGCAAGAGCTCGGTGCGGCGCTCCTCCGGTATACGGTTCCTCACGAATGGATCGTCGAGGATATCGAACAACGAACGGCCGAGGTCGACTTCGCGGATGATATACTCGGTCACCCTTTCCTCGGTCGGATTTGCAAAAAAGCGCTCGAAGAATTCATTCGTGGCTTGAGAAAAGTCAGACATTGTTCCTCCTTGGATTCATCATTACGATGAGGCTATCCGTATAACCTCATTGTACCGCAAGAATACATTCCTAATCGATAGTTCCTGTCCACGCCACATTCGGCCTACGCGCGGCTCCGGCCTCGTCGAGTCGCCTTATCGGCGTGAAGTACGGCGAACCTTTCACCAGTTCGGGATTGCTTTTCGCCTCGTCGGCGATCGCGCGCATGGCCTCAATGAACGAGTCGAGGGATTCCTTCGACTCGGTCTCGGTCGGCTCGATCATCATCGCTTCATCGACGAGGAGCGGAAAATAGATCGTCGGCGGATGAAAGCCGTAGTCGAGGAGTCGTTTCGCCATATCGAGGGTATGTACCCCGTAATCGTGTCCTTGGCGTGAACCTGAGATCACGAACTCATGCATACAGGTTCTATCGTAGGCGATATCGAACACGTCAGCCAATTCGACGCGCAGGTAGTTCGCGGAGAGGACGGCCTGTTCGCCGACGTCCCGTATACCTTGTGCGCCGAGCGCTTTGATGTAGGTGTAAGCGCGGACCAAGACGCCGAAGTTCCCCATGAACGAGCGGACTCGCCCGAGAGAGTGCTCCGGGGTGACGAGTCGATAGGACTCCCCCTCCTTCTCCACGACCGGACCCGGCAGAAAGCTTGAAAGCTCGGCGGAAACGCAGACGGGGCCGGCGCCCGGTCCCCCGCCGCCGTGCGGCGTCGAGAAGGTCTTATGCGTGTTGATATGGAGCGCATCGAAACCGACATCCCCGGGACGGGTGATGCCGAGGATCGCATTGAGATTCGCGCCGTCACAATACGCATAGGCACCGACGGCATGCACGGCTTGCGTGATCTCGAGGATTTGGGAATCGAACATCCCCACCGTATTCGGATTCGTCAGCATGAAAGCGGCGGTATCCTCATCGAGTGCGGCCTTGAGCTTCTCCAAATCGACCATTCCGGATTCCGTGCTCTGAATCGAAACGACATCGTAGCCGCACATCGCGACCGATGCTGGGTTCGTTCCGTGTGCGGTATCGGGGATGATGACCTTTTTGCGGGGATTTCCTTTCGCCGTATGCGCCGCCCGGAATACCGAAAGCGCCGTGTATTCTCCGTGCGCGCCGGCAGCCGGCTGCAAGGTGACCGCAGGGAAACCCGCTATCGTGCCGAGGTCGTTTTGAAGTTCGTACATCAACTGAAGTGCACCTTGGACCGAACGCTCCGGTTGATAGGGGTGCAGCCCCGCAAAACCGCCGAGGCGGGCCATATCCTCGTTGATACGGGGGTTGTACTTCATCGTGCATGACCCCAAAGGATACATTCCCGAGTCGACGCCGAAGTTCATGGAAGCAAGATGCGAGTAATGACGCATTATCTGGACCTCCGTCACCTCGGGCAGAATCGGAGCGGATGCGCGCGCGATCGAGCCGAAGGTGTCGGCGACATCGATTGCCGGCACATCGAGCACGGGAGGCAGGACACAAGTCAAGCCTTTCGAGCTCGCCTCATATATGGTTTCTTTCGGTCCTCGGTAAACACCGGTCTCGGTGAGATTATCCATGTGCTTCCACCTCACTCACAAACGCATCTATTTCTTCACGGGAGCGCTTCTCGGTTACCGCGAAAAGCATCACCTGCTCATCGAGGACGACCCCGGAGATATAACCGCGCTCGAACAAATCGTCATAAAGGGCTTGAGCGACGCCCTTGTAGACGAGCGCGAACTCATATCCGTAGACATACTCGTTGAGAGGTTCGAATCTTCCCGTTGCGATGAGGGCGTCATGCAGATAGCGCGCCTTCGACACCGCGGAAAGGGCGAGCTTCTTCAAGCCGGTCGGACCGACGCCGGCCAGATACATTCCGGCGGCAAGGGCATTGAGCGCATGGTTGCTGCAAATATTGGACGTGGCTTTCTCTCGACGGATATGTTGCTCTCGTGTACTAAGCGTGAGCACGTATCCCGTATGCCCGTCGACATCGGTCGTCTTGCCGACGATTCTTCCGGGCATTTGTCGCGTGCAGGCACTCGTGCAGGCGAAGTACCCCAGTCCCGGCCCGCCGAAGCTCATCGGGTTTCCTAAGGGTTGTGCCTCCCCGACGACGATATCCGCGCCGAGATTGCCGGGCGCCTCCACAAGGCCGAGCATGAACGGATTCGCGACGACGATAAGCAGGCCCTTATGGGCATGGATCTCATCGGCGATCTCCTCCGGAGGTTCATAGGCACCATAGAAATTCGGATAGCCTACGATGACGGCGGCGACTGTGTCGTCGATTGCCGAGAGGATATCGTCCTTGGGTGTAACGCCGTCCACCGCATCGACGACTGTCGTTTTCACGGTATCGGCGTGCGTGTAGGTCTTCAACGTCTCAAGATATTCCGGGTGCAGCGAGCCCGCCACGACGACTTTGTCGCGTTTACGGCTGAGGCGAACAGCCATGAAGGCGGCTTCGACCATTGCGGTCGCACCGTCATACATGCTGGCGTTCGCCATATCAAGTCCGGTCAATTGACAGATGCCGGTCTGATATTCATAGACAGCCTGGAGTGTTCCCTGCGAAACCTCCGGCTGATACGGAGTGTAGGCGGTGAAGAACTCAGGCCTCACAAGCAGATGGTCTATAAACGACGGGATGTAGTGGTCGTAACAGCCGGCACCGGCGAAGGAAACCAACTCCGTTGCCGGAGTGTTCTTCTTCGCCAAAGCGGTGATTTTCGATACCAGCTCCATCTCACCGGCGCCGTCTCCGAGCGGCAAAAGCCCCTTCAGACGTGCTTGCTTTGGGACATCGACGAAGAGTTCCTCGATGTTTTCCACGCCCACCGCATCAAGCATTTCCTTTTTTTGTTGAAAGTTGATCGGGATGTAATTCATAGACGCCTGTCGCCTACTCGTCAATGGACGCGAGGTATGCTTCGGCCTCGAGAAGGTCGGCAAGTTCCGACTCGTTTTCAATGCGGACGCGGATCATCCATCCGTCGCCGTAACAATCATCGTTGATCGTTTCGGGGGCATCGGCCAAAGAGTCGTTTATAGCGATGACCTCTCCACTGACGGGCATGAACAGTTCGGAGACCGACTTGACGGACTCGACTTCGCCGAATGTATCTCCGACGGCGAACGTTTCCCCTTCATCGGGCAGATCGACATACACGACTTCGCCGAGCGCATCTTGTGCATATTCGGTGATTCCGATCGTCGCCTCATCACCTTCGACTACCACCCACTCGTGGTCGATAGAATACTTACGATCTTTGGGCATATCCATTTTTGCTCCCTTTCTCGAGTTCGAACATAGGCATTGGGTAACAGTCTATTTCACCAAGAACGGTGGTTTGACAACGGTGGCGGGAACGGTGCGTTTCCGGATTCTGATTTCGAGTTCGGTCCCCGGTTCGGCGAGCTCGGCAGGAACATAAGCGGTGGCCATGCCCTTGCCTAAAGACGGCGAATGCGAGCCGCTTCCGACGACCCCGATTTCCTTCCCCTCGTGCAAAACCGGATAGCCGTGCCGGGGAATCCCCTTATCGACCAGCAGATGGACCAATCGGACTACCGGTCCCGCTTCGCGGATCGCTTTTAAGGCCTCACAGCCGATATACCCTTCTTTCGACTTCGGGCATGCCCATCCCAAGCCCGCTGAGATCGGATCACGGGTCAGATCCATATCGCTCCCATACAGCGAGTATCCCATCTCCAGACGCAAGGTGTCGCGAGCGCCGAGTCCGATGGGGCTGACCTCGGGGAATGAAAGCAACATACGCCAAAGAGCCACGATGTCGTCCTTGTGCGCGACGATCTCGACTCCGTCCTCTCCCGTGTATCCCGTGCGAGCCACGAGAACGTCTATCTTGCCCTCGATGGCTGCAGGCTCGATATGGAAACGACGAGGAGGCTCCCATGAAGGACCGAAGATCTGTTTGAGGACTTCGAGCGCCTTGGGTCCTTGCACGGCTATGAGCCCGGTGCGGTCGGTCTCGTCGAACATTTCGACGTCGTCGGGTTTATGCTCGTACAGCCAGTTCCAATCTTGGAATCGGTTCGAGGCATTCGAAATGATGAGGAACTCGAGACCCGTGTTGTAAACGATCAGGTCGTCGATGATGTGGCCTTCGTCGTTGAGGAGTAACGTGTACTGGGCGGCGCCGATGTCGACGATTTTGTTCAAATCGTTGGTTAGCGTCGCATTCAGGAAATCGAACGCACCCTCACCCGATATCCTGAACTCGGCCATATGCGAAACGTCGAAAATTCCGACAGACTCGCGCGTGGCCAGATGCTCTTCGAGTATGCCTGCGTACTGTACCGGCATTTCAAAGCCGGCAAAATCGACCATCCGCGCACCGAGTGCGACATGCTCATCGTAAAGCGGGGTGCGAATCAATGAATCGGACATATAAACTCCCTACGGATAATCACGTCATGTAAAAAGCGCATCTCTGCGCCCGAACAACATAGTTACAATACCAAAGAATTCGCAGAAATATGAAATGAATCGACTTAATGGTCCATTTACGTAACACTTAGTTAAAGAGTTTGATCAGCGCGATGAACGGTCTCAGGAGAATAAAGGGTTTGCCCACTTTCTCCGTAGAGACGAGCGGAACGGTTGCGATGAGTTTGCCCCTTTGGATGTATTTCGCAACGCCGACGGTATCTCCCTTTTTAACGGGAGCGCTGACGGGAGAAAGTTCGAGTTTTCTCGTGATATCACCGGCGATGTCGAAGACCGGAACGGTCTTATCGTATTTCAGTTCGACAGGCACGGTTTTATTGAGATAGTCGGATATTTTGACATCGCCGAGTTCGGTACCTTTCACCGCGATTTGTTGCTTTCTATAATGATCGAAACCGAAATCCAGGAGTGTGCCCGATTCAGTGAAGCGAGCCATATCGATAGTAGTCCCCAAGGTAACGGCATAGAGTTCGATCCCGTTACGTAAGGCCGCGGCAGAAAGACAGTAGCCTGCGGGAACGGTCCACCCTGTTTTCACGCCTATCGCACCTTGGTACTTCCAGAGCAGAAGGTTCGTGCTGGGAAGTGTGTGTTTGGCCATGTCTGTCTTGAACTTCAGCAATTTCAGTTTGACGATCGAGCGGAATTCGGGAAACTGCATAGCATAACGGCTCATGATGGAGACGTCGCGCGCGGTCGAATAATGTTGCGGGTTTTCAAGTCCATCGGGATTTTGGAAGTGGGTTCCGGTCATGCCGAGTTCTTTTGCTTTTTCGTTCATCATCTCGACGAATTTTTCTTGGCTTCCTGCGACATTATAAGCGACTGCGACAGCCGCGTCGTTACCCGATTTGACGAGCATGGCTCCGAGCAGATCCTTCATCGTCATCGTCTCGCCTGATTTGAGGGATGCGGTCGATTCACCGATTTGCGTACTCAGCTTGGGTACGGTGACCGTATCGGTCGGCTTGCTGTGATCCATAGCGACTATCGCCGTCATCACTTTCGTAATCGAAGCGATGTGATGCCGTTCGTCTGCATTTCTCGACCAAAGAACGCTCCCGTCCTCAGTCACCACTATGCCCTCGTCCATCGAAACGTCAGGCATAAGCGAAGAGGGGATCTTGTAATCCGTATAGACATCGTCTTGGAGTTTATCGTACTTCCCCACCACGGCCATTGCTCGTGCAGGCATGAGCGAGATGATCAGGACGCTTACGATCAGCAACGCGTTCAATCGAGTGATAAACCGATTTCCCGTCACCGTGGGATTTTCATGAATTTTCATACATCCACTAGTTTTCATTCGCGCCTGTCAGCAAATCGTCATCGGACACGATTTTATACCCGGCTTCGAAGATGGTCTTTTCAAAACTCGGGTCGTTAAGTCGAAATATATTGACCGCTTTTCCGGTATTCGGTTCGATGAAACAGTATGTGTAAGAGATATCCACTCCATGAGAAGCGACGAATTCCAGAAAGTCGGCAAGAGAACCGGGTGTGTCCGAAAGTTCGACCCCGCATACGGGAGTCATGGCAACGGAAAATCCTTCATCGAGAAGCACCGATTGCGCTTGGACCGGATTATCACAGATGATACGCGCAACACCGAACTCGGAAGTGTCGGCTACCGCGAGAACATGCATGTTGATTCCCGCATCGGCTAAAAGCCGCGCCATCGATGAAAGTGTTCCCGGGGCATTTTCCAGAAATACCGAAACCTGTTTAACCATTGAGCTACTCCTTGCCGTCGCGAAGATCGACTACCCGTTGGATTTTACCTTGCGAACGCGCCAAAGACTTAGGCTGAACGATTTTTACATCGATCGAAATCGCAAGTGCCGAAGAAATTCGGGCGCGTACCTTACGTGAGGTCTCTTGGATGGTCTTGATCTCGTCGAAATCGATCCCGGGCTCCAGCTCCACATGGACCTCGACGGTATCCATGGAGCCTTTCTTTCCAAGGACGATTTGATAATGCGGAGCGACGTTTTCAATTGAAAGCAAAATGTCTTCGATTTGAGAAGGATACACGTTGACGCCGCGGATGATAAGCATGTCATCGCTCCTGCCGGTGATCCTGGCAAGACGTTTGAAAGTGCGCCCGCAGCCGCATTCTCCGGGGAGGATACGGCTGATGTCGCGCGTACGATAACGTATGAGCGGAATCCCCTCTTTAGTCAAGGTCGTCAAGACGACTTCGCCGTACTCTCCGTCCGGAACCGGTTTCAGCGTTTCTGTATCCAATATCTCGATGATGAAGTTGTCCTCGTTGATGTGGAGGCCGTTTTGTTCGAGGCACTCGTAACCGACGCCCGGACCCATGATCTCCGAGAGTCCGTATATATCGAGAGCTTTGATTCCGAAAAGATCTTCGAGTTGATCGCGCATCGACTCGGACCACGGTTCGGCTCCGAAAATGCCGGCGCGGATGGGAAGTTCACGCGGATCGACGCCTTGTTCCTTTGCCGTCTCCCCCACAAGCAGAGCGTAGCTCGGTGTGCAGGCTATGGCCGTGACACCGAAGTCACGCAGAATCTGAACCTGTCGATCGGTGTTTCCTCCTGAAACCGGCACGGCGGTGGCGCCCAGTTTCTCGACACCGTAATGCGCGCCGAGCCCGCCGGTGAAAAGCCCGTAACCGTATGCGACATGGACGATATCCTCCTCGTCGAGCCCCGCGGCGCTCAAAGCGCGAGCAACGCATTCGGCCCACATCTCGATGTCGTTTCCAGTGTAGCCCACCACGCTGATCTGTCCCGTGGTGCCGCTTGAACAATGGACGCGAACGATATCCTTCATCGGAACGGCGAACATCTTATAAGGGTATGCTTTTCGCAGGTCGTCTTTGACCGTGAAGGGCAGCTTCTCGAGGTCTTCTATCCCGGCGATGCCATCCGGTTTTATGCCGAGCTCATCGAATTTATCGCGATATGTCTCAACGTTTGCGTAAACCTTTTTCACCAGGGTTCTCAGCCGTAGAGACTGAAGCTCATCGAGGCTTTCGCGATCCATGCATTCGAGATGTTCTTGGTACATGAGCTCCCCTGTTCGCTTACTTTGCTTTTGCATCCGATACTTTCGTGCCCACGCGGACGACCTGAGGCTTTGCAGAATAGTGCGAGGTGAACGTATCTTTCAAAACCAGTTTCGAACCGTTTTTCACCGTTCTGGTCAGCACGACCGTTCCGCCTTTGATACCGCTGCTCTCGATAATCTTGGTACCTTTTTTGAGCTTCGCGTCTTTGATCTCCTGTATCGGATAATCTTTGATGTTCGACCAATCGCTTGTCGAGAGATCGACCGAATTGCCGGGATCGGTGCCATAGATCGATATCGTGACGGAACTGTTCGTGTATGCAGAAGAAATAAGCACCCAGGCATCGAGGTTGTTCACGAATTTGAAATCCGGTCCGCCCCAGGATACGGTCGCATCACGTCCCACCGGATACTCACTGATGTAGTAGGAATGGTTGTTGCGTTGGGCAATCGGCAGCCCGGAAAGCAACACGGCATTGAACAGCGTCGAGTTGACTTGGCAGATGCCGCCGCCGAGTTGAGGTACCAACTCACCGTCGACGATAGCTCCCGCTTCCTTATAGCCTTTTTCCGCTGTTCGCTCACCGATGGTCCCGTTGAAGGAAAACGTTTTGCCGGGTGCCAATAAAGTTCCGTCTATCGAACGCGCCAGAAGTTGGATGTTGGCTACGCGAGGCTTGTTGCCCGGGTTGAACGAGGTGGTATAGGTCGAAATACGATTCTCGATTCCCATGGTTTGGGCTTTTTTCGTCGTGATGCTCGGTTCGACGGCATGGGTCGTGACTCTCACCACCTTAGGTGATTTCGATGATTGGAGCACGGCCACGATATCCTTTGCCAGCTTTGCGGGATTGGCACCTGTTCCATTCTTCGCAGGTACTATGCTGACACGACCGCCGACCGTCGAGAACCCGGCATCGATCGCCGCCTTCCCCGCCGCCGTCCCCATGAGAGGAAGGACATGCTTCCCGACCAGATCGGTCGAAATGAACGGAACGAGATACACTTCTCCCGTCGCTTCCGATTTCAATAAAGTCTCATTCGCATAAGCGTCGGTCTCAGCAAGATCGAGATTTCGCTTGAAATCGAACAACACGGCCAGATCGTCGGATTTCAATCTCCAGCTCTTCTTGTTATAGAAAACCGAGATCTCGGTTTTTACCAAACTTGATGCCGCATCTGCCGCATCCTGCGCCTCGGCTTTCGTCACGGCCACCGATTCGATATCGACCGGTGCCACAAGCGTGCGGGTGTCTTGAATCATCGCGACTGAAAGTTTGTTGACGAGCGTGTCGGTATTAAGTGCGGTTCCGGCGTGACCGTCCGTCACAGAGAAACGACCGTTCTCGAATTTCACGTCGTAGTCGACGGGGCTGACATCGGTCACGGCCTGAATCTTTCCATACCACCTATCGGCCTTCTTGGTATCGACGGAGGAGATCAGTGCCGTGTCCTGCCTGCCGATATAGGAGCCGAACGACTCGCCGATCCGCTTGAAAATCGAACCGGTTCTCCCTGCGGCGTATGCATTGACGGCGATTTGTCTCTCATCGAAATCCAAACCGATGTCTTGAGCGGATACCTTCCACGCATGTTTCCCGTAGGTGACTTTCACGCCGTTCAAAGAAGATTCGCTCAGTTGGCCGTCGAGATACTTCGTTGCTTCGGCTATGGTTTTTCCGCCCAGTTTGAGCCCGTTGGCGGTCACTCCGTAGTGAACCTTGCCGGCGTTGATCGCCGAATCAAAACAAAATATGAGAAGCAGTGCGACGAGCACTCCGCAAAAACATGCGCCGGCGATGTACCAGGGGCGCTTTCTTTCAAGTCTTTCTTTTCTGGCCTGTACGGAGCCGCGACCTCTGTACGAATTGTTTTCGGTCACAATCAACCTTTCAAGTATCATCTATCCAATATGCCCCATCATGTACGGGGCATTTGCGTTTCATTTCATTCTAAAGTATGGGCGCAATCGTGGGTAGTGTCGTTACCCCGATGACACGAAAAAACTTCAATGGGCTACTGGACCTTCTTATCGATGGAGGTTCCGAAAAGATCAGCGTAGCCGATGCTCGTGTAGCGAGCTGCGGTGATCAATGAAAAGACCACACCTGCATACACAAGCCAAATCCATACGGCATACTCCGTGCCGTTGAAACCCGGGAGCCAATTAAGCGAAGTCAATCCGAGACCGGCGGTATGCGGCCAGTCGAGAATGAGTCCGGAAAATCCCGCGAATAAAAGCGCCGTGGTCAGCTTGCCGGTGAAAATCACTTCGATTTGTGGTCCGCCCCGATGTTTGACCCGGGTTAATCCGATAGCGAGGTATACGTCGCGCAGTACAAGGATCGACAGTACCCAAAGCGGGATCCTGCCTACTACGAAAAGTCCGACGACCCCGGCTAAGATGAGAAATCTATCTACGAAGGGATCGAGCAGCTTACCGAACTCGCTGACGGTATCGGTCCTCCTTGCAATCGTTCCGTCGAGGAAATCGCTCAAACCCGCGAGAGCAAACACAAAAAATGCCGCTTTGTTATCCCCTTTGCCGACAAGGAGAAAAAAGGCGACCGGGACCATTGTGAGCCGTGCGACGGTTATCACGTTGGGCAGGGTGAATTCCGGATTTATTTTATAGTTTCGATCGTTCATGTCTGAGTAATTCCTTAACGGTCTTCTTTTTCCCCTAAGTTTATCAAAGGAACTGCCTCTGTGGGTGGTTCGAATCTATATACAACTCATTCTAATGAAAAGGTCAGACGAATGTCTGACCTCGAAATCTAAATGGTCGGGCTGACAGGATTTGAACCTGCGACCCCTTGACCCCCAGTCAAGTGCGCTACCAAACTGCGCCACAGCCCGAAAAAACGACCAGTGATAAATTGTACACTATTATGGCGTCGTGTAATGAACAACCGCACAATCTTCGATGATTATCAGTCCACTTTTAACCATTCTCGACCAAACCTCGGACAATGCCACGACACGTTGCGTTTCATCGATCACCGTGACGACTAACGGCTTATCGGTCGACATGCGCAATGCGTGCTTGTCGATATCTCTGCTCGAAGGTCCGAAGCCGAGAATTCCCTCGAAAACGGTTGCACCCGCACAGCCTTGGGTACGGGCCTGATCGACGAGCGCTTGATACAACGGACGGTCATCGTACCGTTCATCGAGACCGACATAGGCCGTCACTTTTTTTACGTTGCCTTTCAGAGAGTGGATCATCATTTCCTCCTTAAAGGGAAGACTCGATCAAAGTCCAGAGTTGTCGCGCCAGTTCTTGTTTCGATGCTTTCGTCAATTCGATGCTCCCCTGTTCAGTCAGCACCGTGATCTCGTTTTCGACGCCGTCGAAACCGATATCTTGACGGCTGACATCGTTGAGCGCGACCATGTCGACGCCTTTGGACGCGAGTTTCTTGCGGCCGTTCTCCAAGATATTTTCCGTCTCCGCCGCAAAAGCGACGACGAATGGATGCCCGTCCGTCCGCGCAGCGCACACATCGGCGATGATGTCGGGATTCGGTATGAGCTCGAGTTCGATGCTCTTTCCGTTCCGTTTGATCTTTTCGGTTGAGATCCGTGCGCAACGATAGTCGCTCACGGCGGCCGCACCGATCACGATATCGGCTTCTTTTGCACAAGACAAGGTGACTTCGTGCATCTTCAGGGCCGTGTCCACCGAAATCATCGTCGCTCCTCGGGGAGGAATGATGTTCGTCGGCCCGCTGATGAGCACGACGTCAGCACCTCGTTTGACCGCTTCTCGAGCGATCTCGTATCCCATTTTTCCGGAGGATCTGTTCGTGAGATACCGCACGGGATCGATCGCTTCACGCGTCGGACCTGCGGTGATCACCACTTTCTTGCCGACGAGCGAAGAGGAACGACGGAGCGTTTCGATCACAGTAGCGGATATCATCGAAGGGTCTTCGAGTTTACCGATCCCCTCGTCACCGCATGCAAGTTCACCGTTTGCAGGTTCGACGAACACGAACCCTCTGCGCTTAAGTTCGGCTATGTTGTCCTGCGTAGCTTGATCGAACCACATCTCGGTGTTCATCGCCGGAGCGATGATCATCGGAGCGTTCGTCGCAAGAGCGGTGGTGGTGAGTAGATCGTCAGCAACGCCACAAGCCATTTTCGCAATCACGTTCGCCGTGGCGGGCGCGATGAGATACGCATCGATCTCCTTGGCCAAGGAGATGTGATGTATCGGCTCGTTCCCTCCGTCGAACAAATCGATTGCGACCGGCTCTCCGGTCAAGGCGCGAAACGTCGCAGCACCCACGAATTCGAGCGCGTGGCGCGTCATGACGACCTTCACGTGTATGCCGGCTTTCTGCAGATTACGAACGATCTCGCATGACTTGTAGGCGGCTATGCCGCCCGTCACTCCCACTAAAACGGTGGGAACCGCAATCCTCTCGGCTCCAACGCCCGCATCGAAGTGTTTGTCAGGGCGGTTTTCGGAATTGGTATGTAGCTGTCGATCCATGGTTTCAAGTATACCGAAATGCTCGAGCTAGATGAGTCCCAAAGCCTTCCCCGACTCCTGGAAGGCGTCAAACACCTGCTGAAGGTCCTCATCGGTATGTGTCGCCATCAAACAGGTGCGAAGGCGCTCCGTGCCTTTCGGAACGGCGGGGTGGACGATGGGGCATACGAATACTCCCCTGTCGAAAAGCATTCTGGTCAAGTCCATCGTCTTACTTTCATCCCCGACCATCACGGGCACGACGCACGTTCCGGTATGGAAGGTATCCCACCCCTGATCGATCAATCCCTGCGCATAGGCGCTCTGGATGTCATGGAGCCGCTCGACGCGCCAAGGCTCGTTTTCGATTGTATCGAACGCAGCGATGGCAGTCGCACATTGGGCCGGCGTGGTGGCGGCGGAGAATATGAACGGACGGGAATAATGCCTCATGTAGTTGATCAAACCGAAGTCACCGGCGACATATCCTCCGGCACTCGGGATGGTCTTTGAGAGCGTTCCCATTTTGATGTCGATCGACCCGAGCATATCGAAGTGCTCTTCTATGCCGTGTCCCGTCTTACCGAGCGTTCCGATCGAATGGGCCTCATCGACCATCAGGCGGGCATTGAAACGTGTGCAGACCTCACGGATCGCCGGCAGGTCCATGATGTCGCCGTCCATCGAGAACACCGAATCGGCGATGACAAGGACCGTCTTGTAGTTCCCTTGGGCTTTTTCCAGTATCCCCGCCAGATGTTGCGCGTCGTTGTGGCGATACGTGCGCCATTTCGCGCCGCACAACAGGCAGCCGTCGACGATCGAAGCGTGATCGAGTTTATCCATGACCACGAGGTCATGAGGTCCGCACAGCGAGGTGATAATCGCCATGTTGGTGACATAGCCACTGGCAAAGACCGCCGCATCCTCCCGATGGGAGAAACGGGCGATCCGCTCCTCCATGCGTTCATGCAAATCGGTGGTGCCGGTGAGAAGGCGCACGCCGCCGGCGCCGGTACCGTATTCGTCTATCGCCGCTTTGGCCGCGGATTCGATGGCAGGATGTCCTATGAGACCGAGGTACGAGTAGGAGGCCAGCATGACCATCTCGGTGCCGTCTTTCATGGCAACGCGATGGTTCGTCTTCCCGACGGTCGGCTTCAGGTAGAAATAGCGATTGGAATCATGCATGACCGCATATCGGTCGGCGAAATCGGAAAGTAACGCATCGATACCATCGTCGTACTCGTGTTTTTGAATCATAAACGGCTCCCATATCTTGTATACAACAATGTATACAAGTTACCACTTACAAGAAGCCTTTGGTAGTCGATTCCAAAATTCCCATATTGATATACTGCTTGAACGTCTCCGGGGAAATGCTCGTGTGCCACGCCCCGAGCGCTCGCGCGAAGAAATAGATGAACAACCACAAGACGACGACGCCGGCAGCCCACATCCAAGGTGCGATCTTGACTCGACCGAATGCCTTCGCCTCGAGGCAATCCTCGACAGGGCACACTTTCACACAATCCATACACCCGTCGCAGACGGTACTGTTCACCGTTTTCACCTGCGAGGGATCGATAAGCGTATGGCATGCGTGGGCACACTTGCCACAGTGGATGCATGCGTCCTCGTCGCGGTGGACCTTGCACGGAGACGCAAGACCGACGAGCGCATAAAGTCCGCCGACGGGGCACAGATACCTGCACCAGAGCGGACTTAGGAACAATGAGATCCCCATGCAGATGATAATGGCTATGAGGAATACGGGATGTGCGAATTCATGCATGATCTTCAAGTCAGCGACAGCCATATACGGCATTTTTCGAAATTGAAGCACTTCCGCCAAGGAAACCGACATCAATATAGCCACGCATGCGGTGGTGAAAAGGATTTGAAAGCCTCTGCCGATGTAGTCGACCCATTTAGGCATTTTGAAATTATGGCCGAAAACCTTTCGACCGATGAGGGCACCGTACTCCCAAAACGTTCCGACCGGGCAGATGTACCCGCAAAATCCACGTTTAAACAGCAACGAAACCGCAAGCGCGCCTATGATTATCACAAGACCGGCAGGCAGGACGGTATCCCACCCGGCACCGCGTACCATTCCGAAAAAGCTCGTGAAATGGCCTACGGGTAAAATACCGGCGACAGCCTCGGGGCGAGCGACGAAGGCTCCCTCGCCTTTCGCCCAGGCTTCGAATCTGAAGAGTTGGATGACGCAAAAAACAAAGAAGAGGAAAAAAGCAGTCTTGATAAACATTCGATCCGTGACGACGTTCAAAACTCGGCGCAGTTTTTCTTGCATGGTCGACCTTTCTCTATTCGTAACCGACATCAACCAATGTAGATCAGTTGTGAGGAGGCTGATACTCCCGACACGGGAAATCTATATATTCCTTTTGTCGCATGCAGCGCTCCACAAAAGAATCGATGTCCAACTCCGCCCAATTCTTCAGCACCGCTTCGATACGCGCATGCGTCTCGGGTTTGCGCGGCATGAAGAGCGTGCAGCAGTCGTCGGCGTTCTGGGAGGAGATTTCGAAAGTTCCGATACGTCGAGCGTCGAGGATGATCTCGTTTTTGTCGTTGCCTATCAACGGACGCAATATCGGCAGAGTCGCCACCTCATCGACGACGCTGATGTTCTCCAAGGTTTGAGACGCGACTTGCCCCAAGGACTCTCCGGTCACCAACGCCTTGGCACCTTCGTAAGCGGCGATCGCTTCGGCCACTTTTATCATGACCCGTCGATACATGATGATCCGCAGATCCGGAAGTACGATAGAGGCGATTTCCTTTTGGATATCGCCGAAGGGGATCACATAGATGCGACCCATACCGCTCGTGCTTGACAAGACATCTCCGATATCTTTGACAAGCAGCTCCGACTCCGACGAAGTGGCCGGACGACCCGAAAAGTGGACGCCGACGCCGATGGCACCGCGACGCAAGATGCGCCACGTGGCTACAGGAGAGTCGATGCCGCTTGAAAGTAGCGATACCACTTTCCCCGAACTGCCTGACGGCAATCCTCCGACGCCTTCGATCCTCCGCGCGGAAATCAATGTATCCCCACCGACGATGATGATGGAGACATTCACGTCGGGATGTTTGAGTTTGACTTTCGCGCCCGTATGTTCGACGAGAAAAGCGCCCACGACTTGGTTGAGCTCGAGGCTTGTCATGGTGAAATCGGTGTTGGAGCGTTTGGCCGTGACGCGGAAGGTTTCATATACGCCGGCTTCTCGCATGACGCGGAGCGCGACGTTTTCGATTTCTTGGAGGGAACGGCCGATCCGATATGAGATCATCACATGCGCGACACCGGCGATATCGGCTATCATCCTCGCCAGCTCGTCAGCCTCACACCCTTCAGGCACTTCAACAAGCATACGGCCGGCAAGTCGTATCGCCGGCCCCACTTTTTTCGATTTGAGGACAAAATCGATATTATTCATTAGACGTCGTTCAAACTTGGACCGGTTCTTACCTTTGAGGCCGAGTTCGTGATAAGAGACGACGCAGACGGTTGAAATCATCGTTTTCTTGAGAAGCCGTGAGAGTACAATCTA
>Ga0123339_10000984_pt1 | contig 20367 bp, 17 predicted proteins | sample lystaG_FD_89956 | JGI IMG/M metagenome (GOLD analysis project Ga0123339, IMG submission 89956) | Glacier valley bacterial and archeal communities from Borup Fiord, Nunavut, Canada, to study Microbial Dark Matter (Phase II) -... | ecosystem: Environmental > Aquatic > Freshwater > Ice > Glacier ...
AGCCAGTAGCGCAGCCTTCAATGGATCGCTGAGGTCTGGGCGAGCGACAAAGTGGGGCGGCAGCCGTGGTACTCCCGCAAACGGTCTACCGTCGGTTGGTCGCGCATAATAGTTGTTAACATTGGCCCCACGCAAGTCGTAGTTGGTGCCGTCAAAGTTTTGTGCGCCGCCACCAGAACTAAACTCGTTGTTGTTGCCACTAATACTTGCGCCGCCCATCGCCCCACCTCCCACTCATCTGCTACCACCATTATAGCATAGAAGTGGCTGCCGTCAACTGGGTGGCCGGGTGGGAACGAGCAACCGTCCGACGGCAGCCAGAGTGCGGGGCGGGAGCTAGCCGGGTGTGGCGCGCGCTGCTGGTTCCAGCCGGGCATCGGTGCCTGCTCATCAGTATTCCAGGTCACGAACACCGCTTCTAGAACGGCCAGATGGGCAGGCCGCCGAATATGCGGATCAGCAGGTAGATGACGAGGGCAGAGAGGAGCAGTGAGCCGAGCCAGGCCAGCACCTCCAGGCCGAAGAAGGCAGCCACTTTGCCCGCATCGGGGGGAGGGGTGGGCGGGGCTGTCCCTTGCAGGCGCACAGCTTCGCCGCTGAACTCGCGCCCCTGGGGTAGGCCGCGACTGGAGTTGGCGTAATCGGTTGGCTGACTCTGTCGCTCATTGTCGTCCATGACTGCTCCCTCTAACTGTGGAAGTGGGTGAGAAAGATGATGAAGCCGATTGCAACCAGCAGCAGGGCTAGCCAGCCGACGAAGCCGTTGACCACCAACCCTGCGAGGCTGAGAGCGAGGGCTAGCTGTGGCACCTGCGCCCTCCTCTGCTGCCACCAGGCTACCGAGGCCATCGTTGCGCCGCCGAGGGCGAACATGTTGGCGGCAACGAAGGGTAGGCGGGCAAAGAGTAGCAGCAGCCCCAGCAGCAGCCCGCCGAGCGCGAGCGGGATTACCCAGGCGGCTCGCTCGTGGTTCTGGCGCACGGCTCGTTCGGCCAGGCGCACCTCGTCGTGGCGGAGTTGCCAGGCGTGGTCGTAGTGTGGGTCGTCGCTGAGCAGCGGACGCTTGCCGCGCTTTGGCTTGCCGCCTACTGGCTGACTATCCACTGCCAGCCTCCTCTAGCGCAGGCTCGCGCAAGTGAGCGAGTGTGCCGAGGGCAGTACCACAGACCAGAGCTACTATGATGATGATAGCGGCAATCATTGCGTTGAGGATCACACCCAGCAGGCTGAGCATAAGCACCTGCCAGCGATTGCGCGACCGCTTGTGTAGCAGCAGCGTGATGATGTTGATGATCAAGCCGGGGATGGCAATCATAGCCAGGGAGGGTTCGAGCAACAGGCTGAGGCTGGCTACGCCCCCTAGCCCCAGGCCCACTGCTGCTACGGCGACAAGCGTATCCACCTCTCTAGCTGGCTGCACTTTGAGGCTGTCACGATCATCCTGCGCCTTGTCTGGCTGCGAGACTTGTGGCTTGGCTAGCTGCTCTGGCTGGTAGTAGTTGTTCATCTTGCTCCTCTATCCCTATCTACGCAGCAGATTGCGGCAAGGTTGCAGCCCAGTTAGTTGACTGATCGCCGCCCGCTAGTGCCGTCCCATCCAGCCGAACAGCGAGTTAAAGAGGCTGCTGAAGAACAGGCCGCAGGCGAACAGCAGCGAGAGCATCCCATTGAGGATCAGGCTCAGGATGCTAACCGCCAGCACCGTTCCCGGTCTGGTTGCGAAGCCGTGTAGGGCAATGGTAACAACCGCCAGCAGGAGGCCCAGCACAGCAGTCCCCATCAACGTCAGGCTGTAGATGCCGCCGAACAGAGCGAGGGGTACGATAGCCAGGCCCAGCCAGGCCAGCACACCCACTACTCTGGCAACCAGTAGGGGATCGAACGGGCCGCGCTTGCCGTTCGCACCGTAAGCCTGCTGGATCGCATCGATGCCGAGGTCGTCGGTGGGTGGGCGATAGTCGTCGCGGGGATAGATGGGACGCGGCTGGATTTCGCGCTGGCGGGGGACTGGCGGCGGTATCTCACGGCGGGGTGCGGGTATCTCCACCCGAATCAGGGGCGGCTGCGGGCGTGGCTGTTCGCCAGACGGCTCGATCTCCCTGCGCTTGCGTTGCTCGTCCATACTCACCCCCATTGCTTCCCTTGTGGAGAACGTGTAAAGAACGTGGTAGCCCGGCGACCAGCAGTAGCAGTGCGCTAACCGCCAGCAGCAGCGCAGCCCCAGCCACTGCCAGCGTCACCCCCGGCTCAAGTCCCTGCTTGCGGGTGGCAATGGCGTTGAAGGCACAGACGGTACCGAGGATCGCCAGCAAGCCGAAGCAGGGTTGCAAGTAGGCAGCGAATGCCCCCAGGCTGCTCAGCACCCCCGCACAGGCGACCGCGAGGGGGGTATTGGGGTCGGGCAGGTCGGTGTTGTCTATCCGCCAGCGGGCGGCACGTTGGCGCAACTCCGCCGCCTCGGCCTGCGTCAGTTGCTCGTCGTCGTCCAGTTCATCGAACTCGTCAATCTGGTTGCGTCTCATGCTGTTTGGCTGAGCATAGTTTGTGCCAGCCGTCTAGATCAGGCGGAGGACTAGAGCAACGACCACGACTAGCAGAGTAGCAAACAGGCCGCACCCTGGTTTCTTGTCCTCTTGTTTTACCGCTGCCAGGTCTGTTTGTCTTATCTTTGTTGCGTAAGTCAGGACTTCTACTGGCCGCTGCATCAGGGTATCGATCAACTGGCTGGCATCTGTCTTGCTCATCTCGGCTATGTCTGTCTTGAAGGTAGCCATTACATATTGGTTGATCTCGCTGGGCTTCAGCTTCAGCCTGTCGCTGGCGATCCCGTAGATCGCATCAACTTGCTTCTCTGTTGCTTTGCTGCCAGCGGTGTTCATACCCGCTAGTTGACCCTGCTCGACATAAAGCATATCCTCAGCTAGCCTTCTCCGTGTTGGTACTCGCTTACCCGAAGCTACCTGCCTGAGCATATCAGCCACCTCCGTAGAGATGTTATGGCAGGCTGGATCGCTCCAGCGTTCGTTAAACCAGCTTGTCAGCTTGTCACAGGTATCTGTGTCCAAGATGTTGACGTTCAGCTCGCCCTGCTGGTTTAGCCCGGCCATCGTCATGTTGCTGCTGCCAAGATAACCAATCACCGGGTTGTCGGCATCCTCGCGGTAGACCAGGTAGAGTTTTGCGTGCAGCTTGTGCTTGAGGAACAGCTTGATCACCACTTTACCTTGCTCTAGCAAGTAGCTGAGTTTATAGAGTTCCTCCTTGTTGCGCTCATCTAGCCCGCCCATGGTCAATTGTGCTGCGAAGTTCTCTGCGATCTTCTGCTTCAGCGGCTCTATAGCCGAAGCATCGACGTTACCGAGCGATTCCTGCATTCCGATGATCAGGCGGCAGCAATGGCCGTCACCGCCCGGCCAGGTGGCAACAATGCGACCAACCCTGTTCCAGCCTGCCAACGAGATGTAGCCAACACAAATGTCAGCCCGATAGGCCTGCTTGAGGCTTCTCTCCAACGCTGGCAGCAGCTTCAGCCCGATATTGTCATAGACGCGTGGCATATCGATCTCCAACCTTGCAACTTGCAAATCCAAAAGTAGTGGGTCGCCGCTCGGCACTCCTCCATTGTACTACAACAGCCTGCTATTGTCTACCAGCTATCACCCTCTGATAGGCTTTGTGCAAGAAGCTAAGCGAGACCCCTTCTTGTATATGAGGCTAGCAGATCATCAGCTCCGTAGGAAGGTTCACGCATGGTTCGGTACGCTGCATAGGTGTTTGTTTCAGGCAAGGGCTGGCTCTGGTACCAGCCAGTTCAGCGAATGGGAAACACCCTATCCGCGATGGGTTACAAAGCGGCCACCATCATGTATAATAGCCGCAACGACGTTCGCCCCACCCACCTTCTGCCTTTGGAGTGCCGCCTTGAAGAAAAGCCAGCTTACCGCCCTGCTCGTCCTCGTCCTCACTGCCAGCTTGTTGTCCAGCTTTGAGCCACAACCCACACGGGCAGCCGCCCCCAACAAGGTTGGAGTCAACCTGGCGGGCTTCTACGATACTGCCTACCTGCGGGCTACTGCCCGTGCGGTTGGCGAGTGGGGCTACGTGGGGGTGCTGACCTCGCCCGACCAAGCGTTCCGCCTACAACAACTGCTCGACGACTGTGCCAGCCTGCACCTGATCCCTCTGCTGCGCATCAGCGTGACGGGCGGCCAGGATGACCGATGGGAGAAGCCGCAACTGCGCGATGCCCTCTTTTGGGTTAACGTCTTCAACACCCTCAACTGGCACGACCTGCCGCGCCTGCTCGTAGTCAACAACGAAGTCAACCTCGACCAGGAGTGGGGTGGCAAGGCGAACCCTGCCGAGTACGCCGATTGGCTCAGTCTCTTTGCCCGCACTATTCGTGCTACGGCCAGCCCACCCGGTGCGTACAAGATCATGATGAGCGCACTGACCCTCGGTGCGTCCGACGAGTCGGGGCAGACTATCCACCCCGCGACCTTCGTCAAGGGGATGAAGGCCGCGATCCCTGACATCTTCAATCAGGTTGACGGTACGGCGATCAACATCTACACCCTGCGCCCCTACACCGACAATCGCCGTTGGAACTATCTGGGCTACCGCGAACAGCTCGATCTGATGGGCCGTGATGTGCCGGTCTACATCATGGAGGAAGGTCTCGACCCTCACTTCCCCTACACCGACCAGGATTTGGCCGACCAGGTACGGATCGGTTGGCCGACCTGGCAGAACGATCCCCTAGTCGTCACTGTCATGCCGTTGGCTTACGTGCCGGGGGTGTACCTGCCAGAAGATATGCGGCATAGTGGCGGCTTCTGGTTCTTCGGGCTGGATGGGGGGGGCAGCGTGACCGCTATCTCACGCACCTACGCCGCGCTTGCCAGCATTGCCGATGACCCCAACCACCAGCCACCCTACAGCGCGCAGGATGAGCTAATCCGTGCCTTCTTGCCCGCTTATGGCCCCCGCCTCGGTGGCGATGTCTACTTCGCAGAGGTTCGGCACAACCTCGACACGCGCTTCGTGGCGGCGTGGCAGGCGGGCGGCGGACTGGCGATGTTTGGCTACCCACTGCATGAGGCGGTAGCACAGGACGGCAATCTGATCCAGTATACAGAGCGGGCGCGCTTTGAGTTGCACCCTGACGGCAAAGGTGGCGCAAGCCTCCAGTTCGGCTTGTTGGGGCGCGAGGCTCTGTTGGCGCAGGGGCGCAGCTTCCCGCCTGTTGCTCCCCTCTACCAGCCGACTGTCACCGCCAGTCCCAGCCCCCTGGCGACGGCCACGCCGAAGGGGAAGGTAGTGCAACCAGCCGTGGCTACCCCCTCGCCAACCGCCGTCGCTGCCCCGCTTGCGGACTTTCTCTACTATCCGCAAACCAGCCACAACATTAGCGGCCCCTTCCTCACTTACTGGCGGGCGCAAGGTGGGTTGGCTACCTTTGGCTACCCACTCTCGGAGCCAATGCTAGAGGGTGACCTGTTGGTGCAATACTTTGAGCGGGGACGGCTTGAACTACACGCCAATAGTAGCGTTACCCTGGGTCGGTTGGGCTACGAATTGGCCCGCCGCCTCGACCTCAAGGGCTATTGGTGATAGCGAGCCGCTGCGGAGGCTATCTGCCAGCGGGTTGTGGCACCATGGCTAAGCGGGTTGGGGCCACGCTGCTGGCTGCTGGCTGTGCTGCCCGCCGCTGTACCTTCATCAGCACGTCAGCGTTTGGTCGCAGGGTCAGGATCGGGGAGAACCCTACTGTCCCCTGCCCCTGCGCGGCGAAGCGCACGTGCTGGCAGATGGTGGCGAGTAGTAGTTGTGCCTCCATCAGGGCGAAGTGCATCCCGATGCAGATGCGTGGCCCTGCCCCGAATGCCATGTAGGCATAGCGTGGCAGCGACTTCTCGAACTCAGCAGTCCAACGGTCAGGGTTGAAGCGTTCTGGCTCTGGGTAGTAGTCGGGTCGGTGGTGGATGCTGTAAATGTCCACTACCGGTACGTGCCAGCGGCTGATGCGGTAGCCGCCCAGTTCGTAGTCGTGCAGGGGTTGGCGAGCAATAGAGTCGGCGGGCGGGTAGAGGCGCATCGCTTCCTTGACCACTTGTGCGCTGTAGGGCAGGTTGGCGAGGTCAGCGTAGGTGGCAGCCCTGCCTTGCAGCGCACCGTCTACCTCGGCCAGCAGCTTGTCATAGCTGGCTGGGTTGTTCGCCAGCAGGTAGAAGGCCCAGGTGAGGGCGACGGCAGTCGTCTCATGCCCGGCCAGAAAGAGAGTGAGAGCTTCGGTTAGCACCTGCTGGTCGTCCATGCTCTGCCCCTGCTCATCCTTCGCCGCCAGGAGCATGGAGAGCAGGTCGTTGCGTTCCTCTGGGCTGCGCTTGCGCTCGTCAATCATCGCCTGTACCCGCTGCTGAATGATTGCGTTCGCCTGCCGCGCCCTGCGGTTGGCGGCGGTTGGCACCGCGAGTGGTAGTTGGAAGAGCTGTGCGGTGCGCTTGCCAGTGAAGGTGACGACCTCCGCCACTGCTGCGCCAAGCTCATCCGCCTCGCTGAAGACCTCGGCATCGAACAGAGCTTTGCCCACCACCCTCATTGTCAGGGCAGCCATCTCGTGGCTAATCTCGACGGTGGCACCCTCGCGCCAGCCCGCCTGGGCCTGCTCTGTATAGCGCACCATCGTCTCGGCGTAGCTGGCAACGCGGCGGGCAGTGAAGGCGGGGGCCATCAGCTTGCGTTGCTTGCGCCAGTCCTCCCCCTCACTGGTGAACAGCCCATCGCCTGCGAAGGCAGTACGGAAGGCGCGGGCGATCCCCGCAGGCTTGTTATTGTCGGCTGCGTGTTCCACCATCAGGCTTTGCACCAGGTTAGCATCGGCTATCACGATCATTTTGAAGGGGCCGAAGTAGACCCAGCCAATCGGCCCGCACTCGTGCGTCACTCGGCTGAGGAAGCTGACGCGGTTCTTGCGGAACAGGCTGATGTTGCCAAACATTCGGTTGTTGCTTACCGCTGGCATCTTGCGGGCGGGGCTGGCTTGCGTCTTGGTTACCATTGCGCTAACCTCTTTCATCATCTTGCGGCTGGCAGCTATCTGCATCAAACCTAGTAAGCACATCTCTGGCTTACCCTGATGTTGTTAGTGAAATTATATACAAAGTCAGCAGACTTGTCAATGGGTTCGTTGCCGATTTCACAAACCTCGTACTTTTGGGAGAGCTAGCCAGCCGGTTTTTGCTAAGGTGTAGCTATTGACCGCTTGCCGATTAGCAACTATAATGGTGGCATGAGCAAGGAACGTGATAGCATCTACGACCTGATCCATGCGCGGGAAGCCAGTGGTAGCCCACTGGACGCTGGCAACCTGAGCGCAGCAGTCAGCCAGCGGCTGGCAGAGCGCACTGCTGGCAAGCCGCCTGCTTTGCCGCCAGCAACTAGCGTCTATGCCGAGGTGACTGACCGTCTACGCCCCAGCCAGCAACATCCCCAACGCATCGCCAAGTACACGCTCGAAAAGTACCAGGCAGAGACGGCCACAGGCGAGAGCTACTGGGTGTTGAAGGACAACTACAAGGCTAACTACCTGTGGCTGGGCGATGAGCAAGTCTACCTCTGGTCGCTGCTCGATGGCAAGCACACGATGCGCGAACTGAGTATGGCCTATGTGCAGAAGTACCATGGCAACCCGCTGGCGGTGCCGAAGGCAGTTGACCTGTTCGACGATGGGGGCTTCCTGCTCGATAGCGGTCTGCACATCTACCAGGATGTTGGTCAGCGGTCGCGCCAGGTGGCCGCTGAGCGCAGGCCCCTACGCCGCCTACTCAAGCGGCTCTCTTTCCTCGACCTGGGCCGCACCTTCAGCAACGTGGATGAGCCGCTCAGCCGCCTCTACAACGCGGGCGGCCACCTGTTCTACCGACCGACCATGCTGGCGGCTTACCTGGTGATCACCCTGGTGGGGCTGATGCTGTTCGCCAACTACTTCTTCAGCAGGCGGTTCGACCTGATCGCTGGGGCAGACAGCGGTGGGGCTGGTTGGTCGCTGGTCGCCCTCTATGCCGCCTACTTCTCCTCGATCCTACTGCACGAATTGGCCCACGCTCTGACCTGCAAGCACTATGGGCGTGAGGTGCATCGCGGCGGCTTCATGCTCTACTTCGGCCTGCCCGCTGTGTTCGTAGACACCGATGATATGTGGCTGGCCGACCGCAAAGCGCGAGTGATGGTAAGCTGGGCGGGGCCACTCTCTACCCTGGTGGTGGCGGGGGTGTGCAGCATTACGCTGTTCTTCCTGCCGCCCGGCAGTGGCCTAGCCAGCGCACTCTACGCCCTTGCCTTCACCAGCTACCTCAACAGCTTCTTCAACCTCAACCCGCTGCTCGAACTAGACGGCTACTTTATGCTGATGGACTGGCTAGAGTTGCCGCAGTTGCGCCGCCGGGCCTTCACCTTTGTCAACAAACGGCTGGTGGGCAAGCTGCTACGCCGCGAGAGCTTTGATCGCGAGGGGCGCATCTTCACCATCTTTGGCGTATTGGCTGCGATCTACGCGGTGATAACGGTCTGGCTAGCTCTCAGCTTCTTCGCTGAACTAGCCCGTTGGCTGGCAACTCCCTTCGGCAGTCTTGGCGACAACCTGGCTTACGCTATCGCCCTCGCGCTGCTGCTGCTCATCTATCGGCAACGGCTGCTGCGCCTGCTAGGGCGGGTGTTCGTCAGGCGCGAGGGGCGGGCCGTCGCATCGTAGTTCGTGTGGGGCGCAGGAGTTTAGACAGGAGGTTTCACCATGCTATGTTGGGTATGCAACAAACCGGCGAATGGGGTCTGCCAGTTCTGTGGACGGGCGATCTGCAAGGCAGATGCAAAGCGGATGCCCTACATCGTCACCGCTTACCTCGACCACAAAGGGGTGCCAGAGGTACTTGTTACCGAGGATGTTCTGTTTTGTGGGGTCTGCAAACCAGCCAGCAAGACAATTGAGATACCAGAGATGGATGCGACCTGAGCAACCTTACCGCCAACCTTACAACTATCTGCGCCTGCCTTATGCGATTTGGCAAGGGGGTACCAATTTGCCAGTACCTTTTAGCCAAAAGTACCAGCCTTAATCTGCCGAAGCTGGCGTATAATAGATAGTGGGTTAGGAGGAAGTGGATCAGCAGGAAAGCGAGGACACGACTTTGCACTTGGAAAGCGGCAGTTTGGGACCACCAATACTTAGCGGCTCTCTACACGGCTTTTCAGCCGCTACTCTCCTCTCGTTGTTGAATATGCAGCGGCAGACCGGCTTGTTGTCGCTCAACAATCATGGCTACTCAGCCCTGATCATGGTAGAGGACGGCGAAGTGGTGGATGCCGAACTGGGCCGCCTGCGCGGATTGCCAGCCCTCTTTGAAGGGGCTTCGTGGCGCGAGGGCGAGTTCACCTTCTTCAACTGTCCCACCACCGAACGCACGATTGAACTACCGCTGACCGTGATCCAGGTGCGTGTGCGCTTGTGGCTCGACCGTTGGCGTGAGGTACTGAACACCATCCCCAGCCTCGGTTGCCTGATCTCGGTGCGCGACCACCCCAGCGGGGACGTGATCATCAAGCCCTACCAGTGGACGATCCTGACCAGGGTTGTCGGCGGGCCGCAGAGCGTGGCCGACCTCGCCGCTGCGCTCAACGAAGACCCGCTGACCGTCGCGCGCGTCTGCTACGAACTGCTCGGCCTCGGCCTCTGCCAGGTGCAGCCCGCGATGGATGAAAGCTGGCAGGCCAGCCGCGTGCTGGTCTGAAGCTACGCCTGTAACGACTGGCGGCTCTAAGCGGGCCGCCGCGATCAGCTTGCCCCCAATGATCGCTGCCAGGCCCTGCGCCCGCTTCATCCCCTCGTCATCCGTTACGTAGTTGCGTCCATAGCTGAACTCGACGGTGACGACGGCATTGGCGTAGCGGTAGACGATCTGGGTAGTACCTAGCGGGTAGCTACCACCTTCGCGCGCACTTTGGCGCACTGCTGCCACCTCACCTACGCCCACGAACTCCAGCCAACCTGCACTAGCCAGGGCCGCCTGCTGCTCGGTCATCGCCACCGCTGCCCGCGCTGCATCCTGGTAGATCGCCACCGTCTCAGTGAAGTGCCGGAAGCCGTCTGGCTTCTGGTAGTGTGCAGTGTAGAAGTAGCTACCGCGCTGCTCGCTGACCAAGCCATAGCCAGGGAGCAGGTCGTCGCGGTTGGCGGCATAGCGGCTGGCAGGGACGGCCACACGCAGTTCGTCAGGCAATATTGGGGTTGGCACTGCCACAGTTGGCCCAGCAGTCGGGGCGGCAGTGGCAGACTGGGTGGCGGGTGGTGGGGTCGGCGTGGGCGACCCATCGCAGGCAGCCAGCATGGCAAGCAACAGCAAGCTAGCTGCCAACTTTGACCTACGGCCACGCCAGCCGACCCAGCCGAGGGCGGCCAGGGCCGGGGGGAAGATCACCCAGGCCAGCCAGTTCTCGAAGTACGTCACCGCCACCTTCTCCTTTGCGAACGAGTAGAAGCTAAAGGCAAGCAGGCCACCAGCCAGGAAACCGAGCAGCACCGCCAGCCAGCCGCCTTGTGGCCGCAGCGCGACGAAGGGCAGCAGCCAGGCCACATACCAGGGCTGCCACCAGACCAACGCGAAGGCCAGCAAACAGGCGAAGAAGCTGGCTGCCCCACCAATCAGGGCATCGTCGAGGTCGGTAGCCTGCCACAGGCGGCTTGCCTGCCAGAGCGCAAAGCCAACTGCCAGCAGCAGTCCGCTGGCAATGAAAAAGCCACGAGCCTGGGCCAGCCCGAAGCCGAGGCTGACCGCAGCCTGCACCCCCAACGCCGCAAACGAGTTGGTCAACAGTTGGCCGCGCTGCAAGGGAGCGAAGCTGGCAAACCCCTGCCAGTAGGGAGCGTAGCAAAGTAGCGCAATCGCCAGGCTAAACCCTGTACCAGCCAAGAGACCGCTAAACATCTTTGGGCCAAACTTGCGCCAGCTGTAGACCAGCGCAGCTGGCAGCAGCAGCAGCGGCACGAACTTGACTAGCACCGCCAGGGTGAGTAGCGGCATCGCCAGCCCTAGCCTGCCGCGCAGCAGCGCAAGATAGGCGGCCAGCATGAACACCACCATGGTCAGGTCATTGTGGCCGTTGCCGATGCTCTCAAAGAGGACGAGTGGGCAGGCGGCAAACAGGTAGCCTGCCCGCAGCGGGGCAACCCCCAATTGCCGCGCCAACGCCGCCACCAGCCCCCAGCAGCCCGCCCACGAAATAGCAGCCAGTAGCTTGAGGCCGAGCAGGTTGGCAAATAGGCTGTCACCCCCCAGTCGGCTAGCCACTGCTGCCAGCAACTCCCAGACTGGGCCGTAGGGCGAGGGGTCGCGCTGCCAGGCGACATAGGCATAGAAGGGGTCGCTGGCGAACTGCTGTGGCAGGTCGGTGAAAGGGTTGCCACCATAGTGCGTGCTGATACGGGCGCGAAAGAGCGCGTCGTAGATGTCGCTAGAGGTGAGCGGGTAGAAGAACAGCATCATCGCCGCCGACAGTAGCGGCCCAGCCATGAGTAGCCAGCGCAGACAACCGCTCGGCTGCTGTGGTAGGGTGTAGGCGGTAACAGCATAGGCCAGCAAACTGGCGACGTAGAGGCCAAGATAGCGCAGGTGGATCAGCGCGCTATCTAGCCCGCCTACCCGATCATAGAGGCTGACTAGCGGGAAGTTGAGGACTACCAGCAGGCAGCAGAGCGGGCCGAGGGCGACTGCAAGCAGAGTTGCGCCGTAGCGGAGGGTAGCATTACGTTCCATGATGCTGTTATACCACAGAGCAGCAAATCAGGCTGCACCGCTCCAGGCCAGCCAGGAGGCGACTTCACCCTTGCGCTGCTTCCCCTCCGCCTCTCCACCCGGCACCTGCGTTTCGTGCAAAAGGTTCGCTGCTAGCAGGTTGTCGACTGCCCGCTCGAACGGCGCGCTATCCCAGCCGAACAGCTTTGGCAGGTAGCCACGTGGCACAGCGACAGCGTGTGGCAGGTAGGTGCTGATGATCTGCTGCATTGCACTGCTGGCGGTGTACTGCCGCGCAGCCTGTACCTGCTCTGGCAGGTGGCGCGGCACCGCATCATAGACGAAGCAATACTTCCAGCGATTGTCGGCGGCGGTGCCAACTTGCATGATTTTGAACTGGCTAGTGAGGCTGGCAATGGCCCGGTCAAAGCGGGCGGCTGCGTCCCCCTTCTGCATCGCCACTGCTTTGCGCAGCACGGTAGTGCTGGCTGGCCCCTGCGCCAAGACTGCCTCGTAGACCCGCCGCGCATCGTCGCTAAGCAGGCCGTCCTTATACTGCTCAAGATAGTCATCCAGTTCGCCATAGTTGGGTGAGAGGGCATAGAAGGCGGGCAGCAGGCTGAGGCTGATGAAGGCGGGCTTGCTCTTGACCAGCTTGCCATACCAGACCTTGCGCTCGGCAGGTAGGGTGTCCTTCAGGTTCCAGACCTTGCCCGCCGCCCAGTCATGCCGCGCATCGTGCATCTGCCTGCGCTGGCCCAACAAGGCCCACCAGAGGCTGGGCAACACCAGGTCAGGGGCAGAGAAGGGGACAGCTACCCCTACCTTCTCAATGAACCAGAGTGGCCCACCCTCGCCATAGAGCTTGAGGTCGGGGCGCATATTCCACCGTCGCTCCCGCTCGGCAACGAGCGCAGCGTAGGTTAGCAGCCCAGTTGGTTTCTCTTGCGTCAACATCAGCGACCTCTGCTCCTCATCCAGCCAGCGGCATTTGCGTTCAGCTAGCCCTGAGCGATGCGCATTGCGGCCAGCGATAGAAACTATGTACTAAGATTATACCAAACTGCTTGTTATTAGCCAAGAATGAGCTGTCGCGTTTGCCCTAAGCGGCTGCCGCCACGCAGCCGCTTCGTACCCTGGCATCCACAGCAGGTCGCTGGTGGCCGCTGGCGGCTCCTGCCACTTCTGCTGCTCCTGCTACACTCTGCCCAGGCTAGCAAGTTTGATTTTTCACAATCTGTTATGGTATAATCAGCCACGACTTGAATAAGATCAGCAGCAGGGATAGGGGAGGGACGTTGCGATGGGGATTATGGAAAACGCGATTGATCAGGCATTCGCCCGCCTGAGCCAGCAGGAGAAGGCGGAGATGCTGACTACGGTGGCTACTCGCCTGTTGGAGAAGATGAGCGCAGAAGACCGCTACGCCCTCGCGGACAAGATCGTGGATACCCTGATTGGTGACCTCGCACCCGACGAGCGAAAGGCAGCGGTGAGCGAGTTCCTCCCTCGCATGATCGCCCGCGCTGTCGAGCAGAGCGGGCTGGGGATGGACGAACTGATGAGCCTTGCCTTCCAGGGGGTAGGGATGCTTGAGAGCCAGGCAGACAATACTCACTCAACTAGCAACTAGCATCATCTTGCTTGGTGGGAGTACGCTCTCCACTATTAGATAGGCACGGTCGCTCCGCATCATCGCGGGCTGGTAGTGGGGACTCCGATGTGCTTGCTTCTTTCGTCTTAGCTCCAGTAAACGTCTGGCTGCTGTTGATCGAGATCGACAGGTAACATTATGGCACAGAAAGAGAAAGTAAGGATCACCTGCCCTCGCTGCGGCCAGCCCTTCAGCAGCGATGTGGTACGCGTGGTCGAGGCGGGCGACGATGGGCTGGCGATCCAGCTTGCTGTTGGCACCCTCAACCACTCACTCTGCCCCAACTGCGGCTTCGAGGGGCTGGTTAGCTGGCCGCTGCTCTACCATGACCGCCCGCGCAAGGTGATGCTGGCGGCAATCCCTGGTCTTGAGGGCATGAACGAGGAGCAGGTTTGGGCAGCAGTCGGCGCACAGTTGCAGTGGGTGGTCAGCGGCCTGCCTCTTGCCGCGCAGGACGACGCTTACCTCTACCAGCCACGGACGTTCCCCAGCCTGGAGATACTGGCGATGGTAGTTAGCGGGCTGCGCCGTGACGCAGAGTTGGACACGGCGATCAAGGCGGCCTACCGCAGCCAGCTTTTGCAGGCAATCTTGCTGACCAGCGGCGATCTACACCAGCGGCGACTGCTCTTTGCCGAGAACTCTGACCTCGCAGATGAGGAGATGCTGGGCGTGTTGAATACCATGATTGAGGACTCGTTGCAGAACGTCAGCCTCGCTTCTGCCGCCCGCCTGACCGACATCCGCGACGACCTCGCCCAATACATCCGTAGCACAACCGGCCTGCAACGGATGCGCGAACATGTCACCCACCACCGCCCCGACCTGGACGCAGAGGCTCTCAAGTGAACGAACCCCCTCCTGGCCTGCCACTCCAGAGGGGCTGGGAGGGGCAGCGCGCAATGCTGGTTACCCTGACGGGACCGACGGGGGTGGGCAAGAGCGGACTGGCTCTGCGGTTGGCGGCTGCGCTGGGCGGTGAGATCGTCAATGCCGACTCGCGCACCGTCTACCGGGGTCTGGATGTGGGAACAGCCAAGCCCTCCCCCGCTGAACTAGCCGCCGTGCCACACCACCTGATCGACGTGGTGAACCCTGACGAGAGCTACAGTCTCTCCCTCTACCAGCAACAGGCGTATTCTATTATTGACGACTGCCTGCGGCGGGGGCGGCTGCCGCTGCTGGTTGGCGGCACCTTGCAGTATGTAAGCGCGGTAGTGGAGGGCTGGACGATACCGACCACGCCACCTGATGCGGCCCTGCGCGCAAGGTTGGCAGCGAGCGACCCCGCCGCCCTCTATGCCGAGTTGCAGCAGGTTGACCCCAGCTCTGCTGCCAAGATTGACGAGCGCAACCAGCGGCGGGTGATCCGCGCCCTCGAAGTTTGGCACAGTAGCGGCCAGCAGTTCAGCAGCCAGCAGCGTAAGGTTGCGCCCGCCTATCGCCAACTACGCCTCGCCCTCACCTGCGAGCGCAGGGAACTTTACCGCCGCATTGATGCGCGGGTAGATGCAATGATCGATGGGGGCTTGGTGGCAGAGGTGCAAGGGCTGGCGGCCCGCTACGGCCTCCACCTGCCTGCCCTCTCTGCTATTGGCTACCGCCAGGTTGGAGCCTACCTGCGTGGTGAAAGCACGCTGACGCAGGCAAGCCAGCAGATCAAGTTTGATACGCACGCCTTTGTCCGCCACCAGTATGCCTGGTTTCGGCGCGACCAGGAGCTACGCTGGATCGACAACACCACTGCCGACCCTTACGACGCGGCTTTGGCGATCATTCGCGAGTTCATCACCTAAACCCGCCTCAGCCAGCAGGTCAGTGTAGAGCGACTCGTGGGCATCTAGCATTGCGCTGAGGCTGAAGCGGCGGACGGCGGCGGCATGGCAGGCAGCACGTTCTAGCTGGCCCACCCTGCCGACAGCGGCGATCAGCCCAGCCTCGTCGTCGGCGGGTAGCAGGTAGCCACTCTCACCATCCACCACGATCTCCGGCAAGGCTCCGCGTGCGTAAGCCAGCACTGGCGTGCCTGCCGCCATCGCCTCAGCGGCGACCAGGCCGAACGGCTCGTCCCAGGCGACAGGAAAGAGCAGGGCGGCAGCCCGGCCCATCTCGTCGTACACCTGCTCGCGGCTGACCGCCCCACGATGCTCGATCTGCGCGCCGAGGTGGGGGGCAACCTGGCTGCGGTAGTACTGCTGGTCGTAGATCGCCCCCAGCATCAGCAGCCGCCTACCACTGGCCTGGGCGACGCGAATGGCGGTAGCCGCTCCCTTCTCTGGGGCTATGCGCCCAACAAAGAGCAGGTGGTCATCCTCGGCCTGCGCCCGGTAGGGGATGCCCTCGGCCACCCCATTGTAGATCACCCGCTCGATGGCGACCCCCACTGCCGTGTAGGTGGCAGCGCAGCGTTGGGAGACGGTGACCAGGGCTGGGCGGCTGGCAGGGGCGAAGCGGGCGGTGGCCGCTTGCAGGCTGGCGAGGCTGCGATTGATCGCTGGGTCTACGGCTGGCAGATGCAGGGTGTGGATTGGGCGAGCGCGGCTGTGGGCGAAGGAGGCCAGCGTATAAGCGGGGTAGTCGAAGGCGTGGCAGTGAACCAGGTCGAAGGGCGGCTGGCTGTCGTGTATCTCCAGGAAGGCGCGGCGAAAAGCGTCGCTGCTAAGGTAGAAAGCCTCGGCCAGCGTCCCCTGTTGCTCCCCCTGTGCAGTGAAGGTAGCCGGTTGCAGGGCAAAGGGGTCAACCTCTACCTCCACCAACCGCACTCCCGGCACGTTGGAGCCGGGTGCAACAAAGAGGTGCAGGTCGTAGCCGCGCTCGGTCAAGCCTCGTGCCAGGTCGTAGACCACCACCTGCGCCCCGCCGCTGAAGGGTGGGCCGATTGGATAGACGAGGGGAGCAACCAGGGCTATCTTTGGCTTCATAAACCTATTATAGCCCATTGATGCGTTTGCTGGCTAGCTCCGCAAGACTTAAGCGGGCAGGATCGCCACCAACGTCATGTCGTCGGCCTGCACTGCCTCACCGCAGAAATGCTCGACGGCGGCCAGGACGTGGCGGATCAGCCCCTCGCTGCTGTCGTCCAGGTAGCTGGCAATGGTCGCTTCCAGCCGCTCGAAGCTGAACATCTCTCCTTCCAGGTTGGTTGCCTCCACAATGCCGTCGGTGTAGAGCAGCAAGCGGTCGCCCAGTTGCAACTCCAGGCTACTCTGCTCGTACTTCACCTCATAGGTCACACCCAGGGGTACGGTCAGGCCAGGGGTGGAAACGAAGCTGCACTGGCCCGCCCGACAGAGGATCGGGGAGAGACCGCCAGCGTTCGCCAGGGTCAATCTCCGACCCACCCGCTCGATCAGCAGGTAGGTGAGAGCTACATAGCGCGTGCCGCCCATATCCTCAACCAGCCAACGATTGGCCCGCGTCAGCGCAGCACCAGGGTCGCGCTGGTGGCCGATCTCGCTTCGCACTGTGTTGCGGGCCAGGCCCATCGTCATTGCTGCTGGTACGCTCTTGCCGCACGCATCGGCGATCATCAGGGCTAGCTGGTCGGGGAAGTCTACCACGTCGTAGAAGTCGCCACTGGTCTCTCGCGCAGGCAGGCAGAAGGCCGCGATTTGCAGACCAGGTGGTTGGGGGATGCTGGTAGGAAAGAGGCCGCGCTGGATACTACGTGCCAGCTCCAACTCGGTTGCTACCCGCTCCTGCTCGGCAGCCTCGACCAACAGTTGGGCGTTCCGCAGCGACAGAACCGCCTGTGGTAGCAAGGCGGTGAGCAGGTCCACTTCCTCGCGGCCAATGCCCATCCCCCCCCGCCGCTTGAGAGCCAGTAGCCCTACCAGCCGCTCCTGCACCGCCAGGGGGACAAACATCGTCGCCCGCGCCTCCTGCAAAGCCGCTACCAAGCCCCTACCACTGCTCGGCAGATGTGGGGGTACGCTGCCCACATTCAGCGGGGTGCGATATACCATCATCCATTGGCGCAAGTTGGCGGCCACGGGCAGGGTAGTGGGCCACTGTTGGGCTGTCTCCTCCTCCCCGCTATCCTCGTCGCGGAAGCCACCAATGCCACGCCGTCCTGCTCCCCGCGCCAGACGGGTCGCTGAGTTGGCCCGGTGTAGGACGCTAGTACCATCAGGGGCAGTGGTAGCCAGGTAGAGGACAGCATCTTGCAGATTCATGATGCGAGTCAGGCCGCTGACCAGGTTGTAGCTAAGAGCGTCCAGGTCGTAAATAGCACCCAGATTGGCCCCGAAATCGAGCATCGCCTGCTCAAAGACGAAGCGTTCGCGGAAAAAGTAGCGTTCGAGCAGCCCTTGCATCCTTTCGCGGATCGGGTTGAACAGGATCGCCGTCACCAGCGTACTAATCACCACCACAAACTGCGATGCGTTTTCGCCAACCAGTAGCACTTGCAGTAGGGCAATGCTGGCAAAGTAGAGGGCGACCACCAGCACGCTCGCGGTCAGGTAGGCAATCGAGCGGCGTAGCACGAAGTTGAGGGTGAATAGGCGGTAGCGGATGATTGCGTAGCCCAGGGTCAAGGGGATAGCAACCAGGAAGCTGTAGGTGATGGGGAAGCTAACCACCTCCTGTCCGCTGATTGCCTTTGGTAGCACGGTAAGGAAGATCGTCGGCCCCAGCCCAAACATTACTCCCAGCAGGATGATCAGGCTCTGCCGTCGTACCAGTGGTTCGGGGCTACGGGTGGCATCCCAAATTAGGCTTAGCATCAGGGCTAGCATACAGAGGCCAGTGAAGAAGAAGGTGAGGCTCTCTGCTGGGATCGTCGTGATGTATTCTTCGCGCTCTACCGCATCGGTGATCTTGGCCTGCGTCTGGTAGGCGTAGAGGATACCCAGCCCAATGCTGATCGGGTAGAGAGCGTACTGCCAGAGGGGTTGGCGCACCACGAAGGGCTTTACCCCAGGAAACTGGGTAGCAAGCTGGAAGCTGGACGCGCCCAGGGTGGCTAGCAGTACCGCGCTGAACATCCCAAACCAGGCGAAATCTAGCGGGTGGACGCGATAGGTGAACACCCCCTCAAAGCCGGTGACCACCACCCCGCTAGCAACTACCATTGTCAGCATAAACAACTGGCTGGGCCGGTCGTGGGGCTTGAGCATATAGACGAGGATGCCAACCAGGTACATCAGCCAGCCAATGATCAGGCTTATGCCGTAGAGAGCGAAGAAGTCGCTGAAGCTAAATATATAGACCTTCGCCGTCACCGTGATTTGCCGCTCTACACCCCGCACCGTGCGCCCCAGCACGTAAGTCACCTGGTTGGGCGTGCCGCTTTGGTCGCGGGTGATGATCGGATTGCGGCTAATTGCATCGTCGAAGAAGCGTGGTGCCTGCCCATTGACGCGGATCAACACGTCGCCAGCCCGCACACCATAGCTGTCCAACCCCAACCCCACCTGCTTGCCTGCCTCGCTCAATTCAGGCTGGGGGTCGCTGACCTTGAAGTAGTAGTTGAAGTTAAAGCCACCCCAGGGTCGGCCTACTGAGTTGATGCACTCGGCAGTGACCAGCAGCAGGTTGACCAGGATGAAGATGGCAACCAGACCATGCAGGATCATGCCGAGCGTCAGCCAGCCGAAAATGCGCCTTCGCAGGCCGCGTGGCATTGGTGGCTGAATGGCAGGGTCGGTCATTGGCTGCGGGATATCCATAGCCTTATTGTACCACAACTTAGCCCGCGCTCAAGCCGCCTAGTAGCCATTGCCAGCCAAACTCTAGCAGCGGCAGGGGAGTGGCGTGGTAGCCGGGGTGCGAGATGAAGGCCAGGCGGTCTGGCTCACCCACATACAGGGGGCTGAGGGCGTGGTAGAGGTGCTGCTGTCCCGCATAGGGTACTATGTCATCGCGCTCACCATGGACTAGCAGCAGGCGGCGGGGGTAGAAGCTACTGAGGTGCTTAAGCGGGTCGAGGTTAGCAGCAAGGGCGGCCAGTTCCTCCACCCCATCTACGTGACCGAAGCGGCGTAGGAGGTCGTCGCTGTAGTCGGCCCCACCACAGACCGAGAAGATCGGGTCGAAGCGGCGGTCGTGGCTGGCGACGGCCAGTGCGACGTAGCCCCCCATCGAGCCCCCCTTCAGCCCCAAACTGCCGTTGCACAATGCAGGCTGGGCCAGCAGATAGTCGGCTACCACGCTGACATCACGCGCCGTACCAGCAATGATGTGGTAGAAGTCCCAGGGGTCGGGCAGGTCGAGCAGCACTGCTGGGTTCTTGCGTTCGCCATGAGCGCGAGCATCAATATTGACAACCGTCACCCCCGCAGCGGCTATGCGCACCGCCTCCTCCAGGTGGTCGTCCTTGCTGCCAGCATAGCCATGCACGATGATCACTGCTGGCGGGCTGTCCACCCCCGTTGGCCGCACAATGATCGTCGGGATTGGCTCCTCACCCGCGATCCTCAGCCGCTCCACTGTTACTTTGCCTGGTGCCTGGTTCATCTCCATATCATTCTCCCCCTGGTGGATTAACTTTGCGGAATAGGAGGCAAGAAGAATGCCCCTCTAGTGGAGGAGCATTAAAGGGCTGGGCTACAGGGATTCGAACCCCAACTTACTGATCCAGAATCAGCTGTCCTGCCGTTAGACGATAGCCCAATCTGCTTGCGCGCCCTTATTATAACCCAGCCTCCCCACCCTTGTCAAGCCAGTTGCGTCCAGGGGTGCAGTCGGATAGAATAGGGGCCATGAACATTGAACTCAACCAGCCGCTGATCATCCAGGCTCTGGTCTATCTCCTCTTTGGCGCAGGCTTCGGCTTGCTGGGCGAGGTAGTGGTGGGGCGGCCTCTGCTCTTTAACTTTGTTGGTAGCATTGCGGTGGCCGCCGTCGGTGCCTGGGCCGCCGCCAGCTACCTGCCCTTTGCCTTGCCCAACGAGATCGTCTACCAACAGGTGCCGCTCTACCGGG
>Ga0123339_10000986_pt1 | contig 20356 bp, 17 predicted proteins | sample lystaG_FD_89956 | JGI IMG/M metagenome (GOLD analysis project Ga0123339, IMG submission 89956) | Glacier valley bacterial and archeal communities from Borup Fiord, Nunavut, Canada, to study Microbial Dark Matter (Phase II) -... | ecosystem: Environmental > Aquatic > Freshwater > Ice > Glacier ...
CAACAGCTCGAGCGGTGACATTTGCCAGTTCACGTTTTGAATATAAATCGGTTTGACCCCGCGCTCCTTGATGCGTAAGGTCGCGTGGCCCATCCAGACTGTTCCCTGTGCATTCTCGAGCCGAACCCGCCCAGTGGACGCGGCTCTGACCCGCTGGGCCAACCAGCTCGCCGGAGGAAACAGGGCCACCAGTACGGCTCCAGCCAACACAGCGGCTCCGATTTTGAGGGTAGTCACAGCGGTCCATTCGGTCTTGGGCAACATGCCAGGATTTTAATGCAAATCTCCATACTTTATGTTTGGGCAGCGGGAGGTATCTGTTTCAGAAGGCATAGGGGACCGTCCTCGCTTGTGCTTGCGCTCCTCCACAACTCGAGCGGCTTATACTCTAGCTACCCTCAAGCCCAACTAGACATCTCTCCGCACTCGAGGGGTGTAAAATCGAAAATAACGAAAGTATTGAAAGTATCGAAAAGCTTTCTCGAGCTAGCTCTCCAAAACGTGGCCTTTCAAAGAAGTACAAGAGGTAGACGTGCAGAAAAAAGAACTGCTCAAACCCGATGGGCGCAAGCTGTGGCTCTACGGTCACGCCCCGCTCGAGCATGGACCTGCACCCAGCCCCAGCAATGAGCCGGTCCATGCCAACCCGCACCTGCGCTGGCACCCGCTGCGCGCTGAGTGGGTTACGTATGCGGGCTACCGTCAGAACCGCCCTTTTCTGCCGCCAGACAACTACAATCCGCTGGCTCCCACCACAAACCCCGAGTTCCCCACCGAGCTGCCCAGCGGAAACTATGAAGTGGCGGTGTTTCAGAACCGATTTCCGTCGCTGGCGCTCGAGGCCCACGACCCCCCTGAGAGCATCGTGCCCACCGCGCCAGGTAAAGGCGAGTGTGAGGTGGTGGTCTTCACCCAGGACTCCAAGCAGAGTCTGGGAACCCTACCGCTCGAGCACATTCGCTTGCTGACCGACGTGTGGGCCGACCGCTACACCGATTTGGGCAGCAAGCCCGACATCCGGTATGTGATGCCCTTTGAAAACCGGGGCGTGGAAATGGGCGTGACCCTGCACCATCCACACGGGCAAATCTACGCTTACGACCACGTTCCCCCGGTTCCGGCCCGCGAACTCGAGCAGCAGAAAACCTACTACGAGGCGCACGGGCGCGGCCTGCTCGAGGACCATATTCAGCACGAACTCGAGGACGGCGCAAGAATTATCATAGATTCCGAATACATGGTGGCTTTCGTTCCGGTTTTCGCCCGCTATCCCTATGAGGTCTGGCTGGCCCCCAAACGGGCCGCGCCCTCGATTGCCGCCCTCACCGACCTCGAGCGCGACGATTTTGCCAGGGTGCTCAAGACGCTGCTTTACAAATACGACCATCTCTTCGAGGCCCGCCCGCTGTTTCCGTACCTGATGGTGATGCACCAGGCTCCCACCGACGGGTTTGAGCACCCCGAAGCCCACCTGCACCTCGAGTTCTACCCGCCCTACCGCACCCCAGACAAGCTCAAGTACCTGGCCGGAACCGAACTGGGCGCGGGCCTGGTGGCGATGGACAACCTGCCGGAGAACACCGCAAGGGATTTGCAGGCGGTGGCGGTGCCGGAGTTTTGAGACGAGAATAGCTTTAAGCTTCTGCGGTGCAACCCCCCTGCTTTCTTTCACTACGCTAAAGAAAATTTCCCCCCTACAAAGCAGGGGGGAACCGTAAATTTCCGCTCGAGCGACCTAGTCCTGAGTTCCCCCCTATTGCATAGGGGGGAACCACAGCAAAAGCGAAGCGCTTGCTGTTCGGGGGGTCGTTTCTACTCGAGCGCCCATCCAACCATCCAACCATCCAACCCTGTGACCTGTAACCCATTCCCCATCCCCCACCATGAAAACCTTCCAACAAACCTACGGCCACGAACCCCAAGCCACCGCCTACGCACCTGGACGGGTCAACCTGATTGGCGAGCACACCGATTACTCGGACGGCTTTGTGCTGCCCATTGCGCTCGAGCAGGCGGCTACCGCCATGATTTCACGCTCGAGTGACAACCTGCACCACCTCTGCGCGCCCGACACCGGAGAGCGCTACGACCTGCTGCCCGACGCCCCGCTCGAGGGTCTTTCCAAGTACGTGATGGGCTGTTACCGGGTGCTCGAGGAGCATTTTCACCTTAAAGTTCCGCCGCTCAACTACTGGGTCACGTCCACGGTGCCCACCGGCAGCGGCCTGAGTTCGAGCGCGGCGCTCGAGGTCTCTACCCTGCGGGCGGTGCGCCAACTCCTGAACCTCGACCTCGACGACGTGACCCTGGCACGCTTGGCGCAGCGGGCCGAAAACCTGTGGGCCGGGGTTCCCTGCGGCATCATGGACCAGATGGCCTCGAGCGTAGCCAACTCGAGCACCGCGCTGTTTCTGGATACCTTCACCCTGGAAATGCGCCAGATTCCGCTGCCCGCCGGGTCCGAGATTCTGGTCATCAACAGCGGCGTGGTTCACGAGAATTCGGACGGGGGTTACGCTCAGCGCCGCCATGAGGTCGAGGAGAGCGCTCGAGTGCTGGGCGTCAAAGCACTGCGCTGGGTCACGGACTGGAATACCCTGGCCCCGCTTGAGGGAAACCTCAAGCGCCGCGCCCGCCATGTGGTCACCGAAAACGCTCGAGTGCTCGAGGCCCTGACTGCCGACGCTGGACACTTTGGCATTTTAATGAACGCCTCGCACGCCTCCATGCGCGACGATTTCCAGAACTCGACGCTTGGGGTGGACGCGCTGGTCGAAATCTTGCAGGGAACGTCCGGGGTGTACGGCGCACGCATGACCGGGGGCGGTTTTGGCGGCTGCGTGGTGGCGCTGGTGGTGGCGGGACAGGCGCTCGAGGTGGGCCGCAAGGCGGTGCAGCAGCACCACACAGCGGGCTACGAAGGCTATCAAGTGGTGCCTCCGCTTCGCTGATGTGAACTGCGCGCTCTACTCGAGCGGGGTCAAAAGGTATGAGAGACAAGTTAAAAGACTTCAGGTGTTATCGAGTAGCACTTCATCTGAGAAGCAATAGAATGAGATTAAGGTGTGTGATACACCAAAAAGGAGATTTATGCGCTCAGCCCTACTCTTCGCTACCCCCATCCTGACCGCCGCCCTGCTCTCGAGCTGTGGAAACCCACCCCCAGCCAACACCTTTGCGGGCGACTACACCGGAACCTTCGCCGCCGTCGTTAGCCCCTTTAACGGCACGCTGGATTTGTCGGTCAAAAGTGATGGAGCCATCACAGGAACCATCGTGCTGACCTCCTCGAGCGGGACCACCAAGCCTTCCACGAGTGTTTCGGGAACCATTGGGAACGACGGAACCCTCAACGCCACCTACCAGTACACGGGCGGCACCTTTCCGCTCACCACTTTGTCTGGCAAAGTGACCCTGACCGACAAAACCGTCACCGGAACGCTCAATGTCAGTACCCCCAGTGAATCCAACGCCGAAAAGCTCAAAATCAACCTGACCAAAAAGTAAACCGCTCGAGCGTAAAACAAGAAAAGGCATCCCTCGAGATGCCTTTTTTGTGTTTCTTTCCAGCCCTCGAGCCAAGTCCAGACCTCAACTCAAAACTCAAAAAACTAATTCTGCGGCAGGCTGGCCCGCACCGTGGTTCCTGCGCCTACCGCGCTGAGGAGTCCGTAATTGCCGCCCCGCGACTCCATGCGCTCTCGCATCTGGCTCAGACCCAGACCGCCCACGCTCGAGACTTTTCCCCCTACCAAAAGCGGGTCAAAGCCCACCCCATCGTCGCGCACGGTCAGCGCCGCTCGAGTTTCACCCGCCTCGAGACAGACCCACACGTTGCTGGCCCTGGCGTGCTTGGCCACGTTGTTGAGGCTTTCTTGCAGAATGCGGAAGGTGATGGCCTCGTCGCTGGGCGCGAGTTTGATGTCACCGAGCAGGGTCAGGTGGGTGCGTAAGTTGTTCTGCTCACCAAAGTCTTGCACGTATTTCCGCACCGTCTCGAGCAGGCCAAAGCGCTCGAGGTCGATGGGGCGCAGCGCGAAGATGCTGCGGCGCACCTCTCTAATCTGTTCGCGCAGGGTCTGCTTGGAGAGTTGAATCTCGGACACCGCCTTACTGGGGTCTTTATCCACCAAACGCTCGGCCAAATCCAGCTTCAGGGCGGTAAAAGCTAAACTCTGCGCCACCCCGTCGTGAATCTCGCGGGCAATGCGGTTGCGCTCCTCACCGATGGCCAGTTCTTCGGAGTACAGGTAGGCCCTGGCGTTGCGAACCGCCAGTGTGGCCTGATTGGCCAGCAGCGCCATGAGCGGCAGGCGGGCATTATCCAGCCCCGACCTTTCCCGGCCAAGCACATCGCGGTAGGCCAGCACGATGACCCCCTCGAGCTTGTCCTCACTGAGCATCGGCAACCCCACCTGGCTCACCGCCTCGCGGAAGATGGCGTCGTCGGAGCCACCCGAGGTGCGAAGCGGTTTGCGCTCGAGCGCCACGGTGCGGGCGAAGCTCGAGACCACCCCACCGTGAGAGATTTCGCCCACAAAGTCGCGGCCCCAGATAAGGCGCAGGGTTCCGTCTTCATCGACCAAGTAAACTGCCTGCGCTTCGGCCCCGCTGCGCTCGGCCATCTGACTCAGAATGCGCTCGAGCAAACGGTCCATGTTGCGCTCGGCCCGAATGCTCTGGTCTACCCGGTACAAGGACACCAAATCCCGGCTGCGGCGCTGAGCAGCCTCGAGCGCGGTGCCCACCTCGGAGGCCAGCGCACTCATCAAGCTGCGGCCCTCGGGGGTGGGTTCCTCGAAGTGGCGCAGGTGCAAAAAGCCCATCGTTTGTCCCGATAAAGGCAGCGAGATGCGGTGCAGCCCGTCCTCGAAGCGCTCGAGCGGCCCCGCCGGAAACAGGTCGGTCCAGTCCTCGAACCCACTCTCGAGCTGACCGGTAAAATTGACTCCGCGCACGATGCCACCGGGTAAGGCAATCAAGCCACTGTGCGCCCCAGTGGCCCGCACCACCCCCAGGATGGCGATGTCGAGCACTTCTTCGAGGTCTCCTGCCTCGGCCAGTGAGCGGATGAGCTGGCCCACGGTGTCCAGGCGGCGGTTGGCCCCCTTGAGTTCAGCATACAAATCGCGCAGTTCGATTTCGGCTTTTTGCCGAATTCGGATGCCCTCGATAATCCAGGTGATGATGTAAAAAGTGACGAACGGTCCCAGGATGCTATAAAACAACAGGTGCGCCCAGAAAGCACCGTCCCGGTTACCCAGTTGGACCACCGAGAATTCGTAGGTCGCCACCACAGCCACGATAGCAAAGGGCATTAAAATCCGTAGGGCGTTGACCCGGCGATACAGCTCCTCGGGCGGACTCGAGGGACTCAAATTGCCAAAAATGCGGTCTAGCATGGTCGGAAATCCTGAATATGGAGAGGGGCAGACTCGAGCGTGAACATGGTTTATTGTCCTCCTCGAGCGGCTGGGGTTCTGGGGCAAAGGGCGCAATGTGGGGTGGGACGCTCGAGCTGGAGAGACCCCCCTTGCGTAGTCACGCAAGACCCGTGCTCCGAAATCCTTTGGGAACCTGTAAAACATGGGGGTACTTAAAAGCTCGAGTGCGACGGTCTTTGGGTTCCTCCCTGCTTTGTAGGTTCACGAAGTGTTGCGAAGCACGGGATATTTGTGAAAGCGGCCCAGCCCGTGAGGCGGACAGGCCCGATAGGCGGGATGGCCCGGAAGGTGCCGTTTATCCCAAGACGTGGCGTTCTGTCCAAGACGTGCTGAAGTTGGGCCAAGACAGCGCAGCGCTCACAAGAAGGTTCCCGAAGGATTGCGAAGCACGGGTCCTTCCCGCCCCCTTGAGCCAAAATCCGACCTCCAGCCCTCAAGCCAGAGTTCCCGGCTGCATCCCCGACCCCTGACCCGGACCCCGGCGGGGGTGCTCGAGGTCGGAAAGTGCCCGCAGCGCTCGAGCTTCGGTTCCAGTGAACACATCGCTTTTTTTGAGCACCTCACCAAAGTTGAGTCCGGTGGCCGTCTCGAGCGAGGTAATGGACACCTGAAAGTCGCGGTAAGGCCCGGTGGGGGTGCGCTCGAAGGGGATGTTGCGGGCATACCCCTCCTGGCTGACCACATAGGCGCTCGAGGACAGGGTTCCGGCCCCATCGAGCACCGCGACCAGCTTAAAAAAGCGCTGGGGAATGAGCACGCCCCGGTGCAGCTCGTCGGACTCAGAAAACACAGGTCCAGTGAAAACCGTGGCCCGCAAATCGTCGGCGTCGGTATTGTAGAGAATAAAGTTCTCGAGTCCCTGCCACAGTGTGGAACCCTGATTAAAGGCCCAGTACTGCGGCGAGCAGTTGGTCCAGTGAAAGGTGTCCCCATTGGCCTGCACCGCACTTTCGCCCCACACCGGGTCCTGGCGGCGCACCAGATGACCCCGGTCAAAGTAGTTGTCGGGTTCGTTGCTATAAAGTTCGTCGCCAATTTGTAGACTCCGCTCGAGGCGGGGGTCATAAAACCACACGTCGCGGTCTCGAGGCAGGCTGCGGCTCTCTTTACCGTCTATGTTGACCGCTGTAACGAAGGCTAAACGGCGCGGCGCGCACATCACCACCGAAAAATGGGTGTACTTGAGTTCACTGCTGTCGTCCAGCAAAGTTGCCACCGCCCCGAAGCGCCTTACCGCGCCGGTCAGCTCGGGCAGCGGCAGCGGAAATCCCAGAAACTGCGGGTCGTACCCGGTGCGGCCCTGATAGTACGCAAGGGGATGCTCTGAGGTGGCGCTCGAGCCACGCTCGAGCACCCCTGCAAACGAGGGTGTAGGAGCGGTGGTCTCGAGCGGGGTTTGTTGCAAAATCGGTTGCACCAGATGGTCTTCGGGGCGCGTGCCGGGGTAAGGGCGGCTGCCGCTGAGGTCCTCGAGCCACGCGGTGAGCAACGGCGTGGGGGCGGCGGTGTTGCTGGCCTCGAGCGCGCGGGCAATGCTCGAGACTCTAACGCCCTCGTTGGCAATCCATAAAAACGCATCTTCGCCGTAATCTGAGGTGTCCTTCTGACGCACCCAGCGCGGCTGCCCTGCGTCGTCGTCGCGCTTGAGGCGATAAAAGGTCTCGCCGTTCTCCTGCTTGAGCGCCGGAACCCCGGCGTGGTGCAGCGCCACCACCTGCCACTGGTCGTTGAACACTGGGCTGCCCGAGTTACCGCCCAGGGTGTCGGTTTCGTACCACAAAAAATCGTCGCCGCTCTGACCGGGTTGGGTGCCGATGGCCAGCACCTTGTTGTCGCGCAGCGCCACCTGCTTGGGTTCACCGGACGGGTGGCCGATGATGGACACGCTCTCGCCCACCTCGGCCTTGCCCGTTCTGGGATTGAGCCGCAAAAACCCATAACTCTCGAGCGCCTTCCCGCCGCCTTCGGAGGTCAGGGACAGCGCTACCAGGGTGTAATCGAGCGCCGGGTCGGTCCAGAAGCCCGTCTCGGGTTCAAAAGCGAAGCGCACCGGGGTCTGGCGCATCCCGTAGAGGTCCAGCTCGAGGTCAAAATCGGCCTTTGAGCGACGGGCGGCGGCGGCATCGGGTAAAACGTGATGGTTGGTCAGCAGCAGGCGCGGCCCCACCAGAAAACCGGTCCCGAAGCCGCCACCTTCGAAGGCGCTGGCCTTGACCTCGATGCGGCACACCGGGCGAGCCGCCAGCAGGCCCCGGCGCAGGTAGTTGAGGTCCATGAGTTCGCTCGAGGGGCCGATAATCCGCTCTAGATCGCGCGGCGAAATAGCCCCGCCGCTCTCGGCCATACGCTGAAGGCGCGGCAGTAAGCGGGCTGGGGCAGCCACCAGGCTCGAGGGAACAGCTTGTGGGCTGAGAACGGGACGTTGTTCGATGAGGCGGGCGACGACTTCCTGTGAACTCTGGGGAGCGAAAGACAGCATGGGGCCTCCTGAAAACGAGCGCTCGAGCCACGGGTTTGAATTTTTCTGAAAGAGATTTCTGCAACAGGGAATCCTGAGCGACCCTAGCTTAACTTCCGCTTTTCTGGCAAAGATGAACCGGACGCTCGAGCCGAAGTGATTGGCTCGAGCAGGAAAACGCTGACATGAGTTGCGCCTAAATCCTGGCTGAAGCCGCACTGAGGCTTTGTCCAGCGCACCTTAACCCCGCTCGAGCCGGGGGTTTAGACCTCGAGATTACACTTTGCTCGAGCCTGCTTGAACTGTCCTACGCAGCAGACCCCACTTACAAATCAAGGAGATATCCTCATGGCGACTGCCGAAAAAACCCGTTTTTACCCCGCACCCAAGCAACTGGCCACTCCTAGCGACCTCGAGCCGCAGGTTCTGGGAAAAATTGTCAACGCCCTCAATCCGCTGGTAGCCGACGCGTTTGCAGTTTACATGAAAACCAAGAATTTCCACTGGCACATGTCCGGGAGCCACTTCCGCGACTACCACCTGATGCTCGACGAACAAGCCGACAGCCTGCTCGAGAGTGTGGACCCGCTGGCCGAGCGCATTCGTAAACTAGGCGGCACCACTTTACGCAGCATCTCGCAGGTGAGCGCCAACCAGACCGTGCAAGACGACGTTGAAGAGTATGTCGAGCCGCTCGAGATGTTAAAGCGCCTGATGAACGACAACAAGAAGCTGGCGACGGCTCAGCGCGCAGCCCACAAACTCTGCGACGATAGCGACGACGCGGGCACGGCAGGTCTGCTCGAGACCACCATCGACGAGACCGAGCGGCGCATCTGGTTCCTGTTCGAGGCCGTTCAGGGCGGAGAGCACACCCGCTAGCTTCACTCGAGCAAAATTTGTTGGGGGCGCACTTCGGTGCGCCTTTTTTGTGCTCAGGGTCTGCAAAGTGGCTCGAGCGCCTGACCCAACCCTGACACCGCTTTGACCTTTCCCTGACCTCGAGCAGATGGCGGGCTGACCTACCCTCTTTAGCATTCGTTAAGTTCTCATCTGGACGGAGGTTTTCGATGCAAAAGAAAATGCTGGTTTTCCTGAGCCTGACCCTGGCCTCGAGCGCACTGGCCGAACCCCTCACCGTCGAGTTCTGGCACATCTTCGGAGACGCCAAGCGCAAGGGTTGGATTGAGCAAAAGGCCGCCGAGTTCAACGCCAAAAACCCCGACATCAAGGTGACGGCAGTGGTCAAGGGCAACTACAACGAGAACCTGCAAGCCGCTATTTTAGCGGGCCGTCAGGGCAAGCCCCCTGCACTGGTTCAGATTTTCGAGGTAGGTAGCCAGCTCGCGCTGGACAGCGGCGTGTTTCAGCCGGTAGGCAGCGTCGAGAAGACCGATTACAGCGACTACCTCAAGCCCGTGGTGGACTATTACACCATTGGCGGTAAGGTCAATAGCCTGCCGTTCAACTCGAGCAGCCCGGTGCTGTACGCCAACCGCGACCTGCTCAAGAAAGTGGGCTTAAGCGAAACCGCGCTGCCCCAGACCTACAACGCGCTGATGCGAACCTGCGCCAAGGTAAAAACCGCGCTGCCCGACATCAAGTGCATCACCTTCTCAGCGTCCTCGTGGTATTTCGAGCAGTGGATGGCTGAGCAGGGCACCACCCTGGTCAACAACAACAATGGACGCACCGCACGGGCCACCGAGAGCAACCTGGACAGCCCCGCCGCCCGTAACATCTTTACCTTCATCAAGAAGCTCAACGATGGCGGCTACTACACCTACACCGGCAAGCTCGACGACGGGGCAGGTTCGGGGGCCATCTTCACCGGACAAAAGAGCGTGTTTTTAATCAACTCCACCGCCGATTTGGGCAACCAGCTCGACGCGGCCAAGCAGGGCGGCTACCGCCTGGGTGTGGGCCTGTTGCCCATTCAAGACGGCAGCGCGCGCAACGGTGTGGTCATCGGTGGGGCGAGCCTGTGGATTGCCAAAGGCATTCCCGACAACGTGGCCGACGCGGCCCGCAGCTTCGCGCTGTTCATGACCAACACCGCCAACATGAAGGAGTGGCACAAGCTCACCGGATATTACCCAGTGCGGACCTCGAGCGTGAACGAGCTGCGTAAAGAGGGTTGGCTGGACAGCGCCGCGCCGCAGACGGTGGCCTTCCGCCAACTGCTGAACACCAAAGCCGGACCCGCCACCGCCGGAGCGCTGTTCGGCGGAATGCTCCCCACCCGCCAGGTGATTCAGGAAGGCATCCAGAAGGTGCTGCAAGGCCAGGATGTGGACTCGGTAGCCAAGGACACCAAGGCTCGAGTGGACAAGGTGATTTCGGACTACAACAAGAGCCTCGCGCAGTAGTTTGCGCTCGAGCGGCCCTGGTTTTAGGGTGTCGCTCGAGGGTAGGAGGGTAGGAGGTGGACAGGCGGCGAGGCCCGGTAGGTGCCGTTTTCGCCAAGACGCCCGATAGGTGCCGCTTTGTCCAAGACGGTTGGGGGATGGAAAATATAGCCTCGGCTCGAGCTAAAGCGTTCTCCCAATCTCCCCTGCCCCCCATCTCCCTACCTCAGAGCGACGAGGCACGAACAGCACAGCCGAACACCCACCCCCTCACTCGAGGGGGATTTCGCCTTTCAGGAGCACAAAGTTTTCCACCCCATCTCCCCCGCACCCCCACTCCCCGGAGGCCCCCATTGGACACCCCCGTTTTTAAGGGCCGCACGCTGCCCTGGCTTTTCCTGCTGCCCTCGTTGGTCATCCTGGCCGTATTCCTGTACTACCCAGCAGTGCAAACCCTGCGGCTGAGCGCCACCTCGAGCAATCTGATTACGGGCAACACCCGTTTCGTAGGCTGGGACAACTTTCTCGAGCTGGTGCGCGACCCCAGTTACCTGCAAAGCATCGGCTTGACCCTACTCTTTGGCGTGCTGGTGGTCACTCTGGGCCTGCTCTCGAGCCTGAGTCTGGCCCTGCTGGCCTCGAGCGTGCGGCGCGGGGGTCGCTGGTATCGTCTGGCGCTGATTTACCCCTACGCGCTGTCTCCGGCTATTGCGGGCACACTGTTTCTGTTTTTGTTCAACCCCGAGGTGGGCATGGTCAACGCTTTCCTGAACGACCTGTTCGGCATTCGTCCGCGCTGGCTGGACACCCCGAGTCTGGCCTTCGGATTGGTGGTGATGGCAGCGGTGTGGAAGAACGTGGGCTACAACGTGGCTTTTTACATTGCCGCCATTCAGAACCTGCCCAAAGACGTGCTCGAGGCTGCCCGCATAGATGGGGCCTCGAGCTTCACCCTGTTCTGGCGCATCGTCTTTCCGCTGCTTTCGCCGATGACCTTTTTTCTGGTGTTCGCCAACCTGACCTACGCGCTGTTCGACAGCTTTGGTCTAGTGGATATTTTGACTCGAGGCGGTCCAGTGGCCGGCAACGGCGGGGCGACCAGTTTCCTGATTTTCCGGCTCTACACCGACGGTATCGAAAACTATAAAACTGGCTTTGGTGCGGCGCAGGCGGTGCTGATGTTCTTCGGGGTGGCACTCATCACCCTGGCGCAGTTTCGCTTTGCCGGAAGGCGGGTGCAGTATGGCAGCTAAAGTGGGAGTTCGCTCGAGCGAACAACGCACCTTGCGTTTCGACTGGCTCGAGCTGGGACGGCACGCCGTTTTAATCGTGGCCTGCCTCATCATCGCTTTTCCGCTGCTGGCTGCGCTCATCAAAGGCACCCAGACTGGCGCGATGGTCACTGGCTCGAGCCTTGCGTTGGGCGGGCATTTTTGGAGCAACATCACCGAAGCTTGGACCAGTGCCAACCTGGGCATCTACATGCGAAATTCGCTGATTATCGCGGTGTGCGTGACGCTGGGTAAAACCGTGCTTTCGCTGCTGGCCGCTCTGGCCTTCGTGTACTTCCGCTTTCCGTTGCGCGGCGTGATATTCACCCTGGTGCTGTTTTCGCTGATGTTGCCCTCCGACATTTTGATTGTGGCCCTGTTCGATGTGGTCACCAAGCTGGGCTGGACCAATACCTACCCCGCCGTCATCGTGCCTTTTCTGGCCTCGGCTACGGGTGTGTTTTTGTTTCGGCAGCAGTTTATGCAAATTCCACCCTCGCTGGCCGAAGCCGCCCGCATAGACGGGGCGGGGCCGCTGCGCTTCCTGTGGCACGTACTCATACCGCTCAGCGTCAACACCATCGGAGCGCTGGCGGTGATTCAGTTCGTCTCGGCCTGGGACCAGTACCTGTGGCCGCTGGTCATCATCCGCGACGAGGCGCATCAGGTGGTGCAGGTCGGCCTCAAAGGGCTATCCAGCGCTGCCGAGGGCCAGAACTGGGGCATCGTGATGGCTGGGGCGGTGGTCAGCATTATTCCACCCCTCATCGTGTTTACCGCGCTGCAAGAGCAGTTCAGCAAGGGATTTGCACTGGGAACCGATAAATAGACTTCTTTCAGAAGTTGCAATGAGTGATAAGTGATTTCTGACACGTCCTGCACTTTATAGAATTCGGACCTATGAAAGAGGTCAAATAAGCTCGAGCAACTCTCCAAAAGGCATCAGAAAGAGGGACCCACTCGAGCGGGTCCCTCTTTTCAAATCTATCGGCTCAGAACAGCGGCCACAGTGCTCGAGCACTTTTAGCCCCGCCCAGCAGCGGCAGTCCGAAGCCCTCCTCGAGCGTGCGGAGCAGTGAATAGTGGTTGAAAGGCAAATCCGAGGTACGTGGCTTGGCGTTACTTCCGGAAATCACCAGGGTCAGGATGTGTCCACCCGCCTCGAGCGCACTGGGCGGGGTGCGGCGGTTCTCTAAGTCGCCCTCGTCGAAGGTCAGCACCAGGGCGGAGTTTTGGGTCCAGGCTTTGGAAGCCATGATGTCGGAAACCAGCTTGCCCACGTAAGCGTCGCCCTTTTTGAGCAGCGAACTGCGTCCCACACACCCCGGCGCGCCGTGCATGTCGTTGCACTGGTTGGGCACGATGTAGAGCAGGGCCGGGGCTTTAGGGCTTTTCAGGTCCGCATAGAGCTGCTCGAACGGCACCACATTTTTTGCTCGAGCGGTGGTCTGAATGCTCTCAAACAATAAAAACGGATTGTGTTTCTTGGCGTAAAGGATGTCCGGTACGGTGTAGAGCACCCCAGAACCCGCCTGGGGGATGCTCTCCATGTAGGCTTTCCAGCCTTTTCCGGCCTTCTCGAGCTGGTCCATCAGGGTCGGGCCGACCAGAGAGCGGCTCGAGTCGTCGTCGTCAATGCCGTACAGGTCGCCGGAAATCATGGCCACGTAGTTGCCCATGCTGGGATGAACCAGGCCCCAGTAGTTGGTGGCCAGACCGCCCTGCTTAATCAGGGCATTGATTTTGGGCAGGTCGGGGTTGCCCACCACCGACTCGAAATTCTTGTTCTCGAGCACGACGACGAACACCCGCTCGAGGGGGATGGGTTTAGGAGTGGACGCAGCTCGAGCGGGTGCGGTGAGAAAGAGCAGCGGGGCGAGCAGAAGTAGAGTTTGGAGGGGGTTCATAGACACACTCGAGGAAATGATGAAAGAGACTTTTACGAAGCATAAGCCGTCAACTCAAGCTCGAGCGTTCAAGCGGGTTTGAACCCACGCCCAGGCAGCCCGGACAGGGAGTAGGGACAGCGCCAGTATCCACAGCGCCGCCAAGCACCACGCCGCTAGGATATCCGACGGGAAATGAACGCCCAGATACACCCTCGAGAGACCGACTAAGACGGTGAACGCACCGCCCAACAGCAGCACCGGAATGCGCCAGCGGGTGTTCCAACACCACAGCAAAGCCGCGCCCAGCAACACGGCGGTGAACATCGCGTGACCGCTGGGAAAGCTGTAGTCGGTCTCGGGAATCAGCGTGGTCCACAGCGCGGGCCTCGAGCGGTGAAACACCTCTTTGAGCAGCAGGTCAATGACCTCGGCCCCGCCTGCAATGATTAGCAGTGCGGCAGCTTCTCGAAAGCGGCGGGTCAAGCACAGCGCCAGCAGCGTCAGGGCCAGCAAGCCCGCCATCTCGGGAGGGTCGCTGAGCGTGGTGAGGGTCAGCATGATTTGGTCGAGAGTGGGCGTAGCGTTTGCGTGTAGCCAGCGCAAGGGGACCACATCGAAACCGAGCGCGGGGTGTGACCACGCGGCCTGAGCCAGCCCACCCAGAACCAGCAAGAGCGCGACCATCAGGGCGATTCGCAAAGTGGGGCGCTCGAGCCTCGAGTGGAGTGGGCCAGATGAGTTTGAGTGGCTCGAGTGGGTTTGGGTGAGGGCCACCCCTCGAGCGGTGGGAAGGTCCGGGTCGGGTGGAAGCAGGGACATAGTGAAAGGCTACTCCAGTGTGGTTTAGCGTGGGTAAAGGGGGCGCTCGAGAAGGTACACAGGACCTCTATCTCAACCGATTCAAAAAGAAAAAGACGCTCAAGAAAGCGTCTTTTTCCCATCACTTCACAAACTCGAGCGGGCCTCAATCCCTCAAAGCTCGAGGGTGCTCATATCCGAAACCACCATGCGGTACACGATAGGCGCGGTTTTGTTGCCGCGCACCACGGTTTTACGGCCCACCAAGCATTCACGCATCCGGGCGGGTACGCTCTCGAGAATGGCGTCCTCACCAATCACGCTGTACTCGAGTTCGACATCGGTTAACACCGCTCCCGCGCCGATGCTGGTGTGCGGACCGACGTAAACCCCCTCGAGCTGCGCCCCGGCTCCAATGCTGGCAGGACCCACAATGGTCGAATTGCGAATGATGGCACCCTCACAAATCTGCACCCGGCCCAACACCTGGCTATTCTCTACCGTGCCGCGCTGGTGAACCTCAATGCGCTCGAGCAGCAACCTGTTGGCCTCGAGCAAATCTTCAGGGCGTCCGGTGTCCTTCCACCAGCCCTGTACTTCGATGCCGCGCACCACTTTGCCCGAGGAAATCATGTTCTGGAGCGCGTCGGTGAGTTCGTACTCCCCGCGTGCCGACGGCTCGAGCGCGTCAATAATCGGATGAATCGCTTGACTGAAGCAATATACCCCAGCGATGGCCAAATCCGAGGGTGGAAGGTCGGGCTTCTCGACCAGACGCTCGAGTCGGCCCTGCGCGTTCATCACCGCTACCCCGAACTGACGAGGGTCAGGAACGCGAACCAGCGCGATGGTGGCGTCGCAATCGGTGGCATTGAAAGCGTCCACATAGCGCCCAATACCACCCTCGAACAAGTTATCGCCCAGGTATACGCAGAAATCATCATCGCCCAGAAAATCCTGAGCGCACCGAATAGCGTGGGCCAGTCCCAGTTGCTCGGTCTGACAAATCAGGGTGATGTTGGCCTCTACCAGTCCCATCACCTCTCGAGCGATTTCATCCTGATTGCTCTCCGAGACCACAATCCCGATTTCAGAAATGCCCACCTCGACCAAATTGCGAAGCGCGTAGGCCAGGATGGGCTGATTAGCCACCCGCAGCAGTGGCTTGGCTCGAGTGTAGGTGAGCGGGCGAAGGCGGGTTCCACGGCCAGCGGCCAGAATAAGTGCTTTCATGGTCAACTCCTTAAAGGGTAAAGACAAAGGTCCCGATGAATGGACCTCGCTCGAGTTCTGGAAAAGACTTAAAATGAAGAGGCCAAATAGATAGTTTGGAGGCTTGTTTCTACTGTGCTAAGCACTAAAGCATTTTGCGGAAGTATTGAGCCAGGGGCGAAATACTTCCCGACTAAAAGGAGTGGCAACAGGAAGGCGTTTTTCGCGAGAGCGGACAGGCCCGATAGGTGCCGCTTTGTCCAAGACATGGAGCCAGCCGAAACGAAGCGGCCCAGCCCGACAGGTGCTGCCTTTGGGCCAAGACAGTGTAGGTGGCGCAATGGTAGTGAAAAACGCTTTAATGATATAAGTCTGGCAAAGAAACTATAAACTTTTGCTTCATTGAAAATTATTGAGTCAAATTAAGACAGAAAGTAAATTAAAGCACTCGAGCCACTGATAGCAGTGCTTTTTATTAGGGGACAGAGAATGAGATGCGTTGCAAATTTCTGTGCGAGGCACTCGAGGAAGGGTAAGGTGCGCTCAGCTCGAGCGGCAGCGGCAAAAACTCGAAGACGTGCCCAGAGGGGTCACGCACCGCTAAACCGTGTTCGTCCTCGAGCAGCTCGAGACCCTGACCCTGGTCTCTCAAACGCTCGAGCCGCCTGCGAACCCCCTTTATATCGGCATAAAAACTCACCGTAGCGTGTTCGCCGCCCAGCATGTCGGCCAGCCCCACCTGCGGGTCCCAGCAGTACAGCCAACGGCGGGGCGTTCCCTGACCGTCCTTCTCGACTTGTGGCCCCAGAGTGAACTGCCCAAAGGCGCGGTCCTCCATCTGCTCGGCAAAGGCGAATCCATAAGCCTGGGGCAGCCGCTCGAGCATACTTTCAAAGTCCTCAAAGGCGAGTGCGGCCTCGCGCAGACCCAGCACCGGAATACTGCGGGCGTCCTGACCTGGAACCACCGGAGGAACCGCCGGAAAGCGCGGGTCGGCTGGCTCGAGCATAATCTCGCGCAGCTCGAGTCCATGACCGAAGGGGTCGAAAAAGTAGGTGCCGAGGTCGGGTTCGGCCTGCGGGTCGTCCGGGTCGGCCAAGTCAATTTCTTGCCACTCCACCCCGTAAAAGGTGAGCAGATTTTGCGCGTTCTGACGCCCTCCATGAGGAATTTGCAGCGCGTAGTGAACGTGGCTTCCCCCCCTTGCTCCCAGCTTGCTGAGCCGCTCACTGTTACAGCGCCGACTCAGCGGTTTCCAGAAGCGCAGGGTCTGAAATTCCCCCACCCGCAGCTCGAGGGTGCCACACTCTGGGTCGTTTGACACGGGCGTGAGGCCCAGCAACTGGCCATAAAAGGTCTGGACTTTCTCGAGATTCGTCACCTCGAGCGTGAGACTCGCTAAATCGAAGATAGGGCTGACTTGGCCCTCGAATAATTCATTCATCGGAGTTCTCCGGCACATCCTTGCAGGCTTCGGGGTAGCGCCCCTGCCACAGCTTCCAGCCTTCATCTGGGTAGGCTTTCTTGGCCTCGGGCGCGAACATCGCCGCCGCTTCTCGCTCGAGGTCGGGGAAGGGGCATTGCGTGACCTTGGTCCCCTTGTACGCGGGGTGCTCGTTCCACTTGATCATGCGTCCAGAGCCGCCCCAGGGGTCGTCGCAGGCCCACACCGCGCGGCCCAGCGCCACCATGCCAATCGCGCCGCCGCACATGATGCACGGCTCGAGCGAACTGTACAGCACGGTGTTCTCCGGGTCCTCAATCTGGCCTAGTCGGAAGAAGGCCACCATCTCGGCGTGAGCGAAGCTGGCGTCAGCAATCTGGTGCGGCTCGCTTGGCCACGGCTCCATCACCCGGTTGCGGCCCTCGGCCAGAATCTTGCCGTCCTTGTTGACGATGACGCAGCCCACCGGCGACGAGCCTTTAGCCACGCTGACCTGGCACAGCTCGAGGGTACACTCGAGAAAGTAACGGTCTCCCTCGGGCGTGCCTGGAATGTACTTGCCTTCGGTTGTGGCCTTCGTCAGCGTCGCTTCCATAAGTCTTTGCGCCCCTTTTATCTTGGTCAATATAGTTAGGAACAGAATGCTCGAGCGGGCTGTCAGGTCGCTGACCGGGGGCTGAACTGAGTCTGATGCAAGGTTAAGAATGGGTCCTGGCCCGCAGATTGTGGGGGTGGGGACTCCGGCCTGACGAGGAACGGCCTCGAGAGAGTAAGAGACGCATCAAACCGGATTCAAGCTCGAGCTTGACCTTCGGCTGACACTCTGCTCATACGGTGAACAGGATGAAAAACGCAATGTTCATGGTGGCGGGTCTGGCGCTCCTCTCGAGCGCGGCTCAGGCGGCAGGTGCGGTCAAAGTTTACCCCTACAGCGGGGCCAAATTCCTCTCGGGTCAGAAGTTCGATTTGCGAATTGAAGTGGACGGCGTGCAGGGCACCGATACCTACACCGTGACCCTGGACGGCAAACCCGTAACTGGACTGGTGCGCTCGAGCAGCGGAGCGGGCAAAACCGAGTGGACCCTGCGCCAGACTTCGCTCACCGGGCATGGCGAGAAGGTGCTGGCCGTGACTGTCAAGGACGACAGCGGCAGCAAGACGGTGAACACCACCTTTACTTCGGTGCAAAACATGCGCTCGGCTAAAGCGCCCAAGAACATCATCATCTTCTGGGGCGACGGCATGGGTTGGAACACCCTACACGCCGCTGAAATCATTGCCAAAGGTTACAACCCCGACAACGGCTTGCCACTGGGTAAGCTCAACATGACCACTAACCCCGACGCGGTGGGCACCGTGACCACCTCGAGCTTCGACTCGTTCCTGGCCGATTCGGCCAACACCGCCTCGAGCTTCATGAGCGGCCAGAAAATTGAGGTCAACGCGCTCAACGTGTTCCGCGACAACACCTCTGACACGCTGGACAACCCCCGCGTCGAGACCATCGCCGAGATTTTGAAGCGCACCCGTGGCATGAGCATCGGCATGGTGACGACCACCTTTGGCACCGACGCTTCACCCGCTAGCATGAACACCCACACCCGCAGGCGCGGCGACTACTCGGCCATTGCCGACCAGTATTTCACCGGAACCGCCCCCGCCGACGTGCTGCTGTTCGGTGGCTCGAGGGATTTCATTCCTGCCACCAGCCCTGGTGCGCGCCGCAAGGACACCAAGAACTGGATTGACGACTCGCAGAAGCTCGGTTACAGCTTCGTGGACAGCCGCACCGCGCTGCTGGCCGCCAACTCGAGCAAACTGTTCGGCCTGTTCAACATTGACAACATCCCCAGCTACCTGGACCGCGCCCAGTACAAGGACGCCAAGATGCTGGGCGACTTCAAGGACATGCCCTACCTGTGGGATATGACGAGTAAGGCGATTGAGACGCTCTCCAAGAACCCCAACGGCTTTATCCTGTTCGTGGAAGCAGGCATGATTGATAAGTACGAGCACCCCCTGGACTGGCAGCGCGGCTTGTGGGACGTGCTCGAGATGGATAAAACCGTGGAGCAGACCCGCAAGTGGGCCGAGGCTCGCGGTGACACCCTGATTCTGGCCACCGCCGACCACGCGCACAGCCTGAGCGTGTACGGCGGCTACGACCTCAGCAAGGGCGCAGGTCAGCGCGCGGCAGTGGGCGTCTACGAGAAGGGCGGCTTCCCCGACTACTATAAAAACCTCGATGCCAACGGGATTCCCTTTGCTAAGAAGGCGAGTCGTGGCGTGGCGGTGGGCTTTGCGGCCACGCCGGATTACTGCGAGAACTACATCGGCAGCGGCCCGGTGTTTCAGGACCCCACCATCTCTGACGGCAAGGGCAGCTACGTGCCCAACCCCGAAACCTGCAAGGACGGCGCTTTTCCTCGAGTAGGCAACCTCGACCCCGGCTCGAGCCAGGGTGTTCACACCGCCGACCCGCTGCCAATTTTCGCCTACGGCCCCGGCAGCCAGAACTTTGCGGGCATGTTCGACCAGACCGATATGTTCTTCCAGATGGCCAAGTCGCTGGGACTGAACCCCTCGAGCGAGAGCCGCAAGTAAGGGGTTGAGGGTTGGGATAAGCGCTCGAGTTTGCTTGAATTGCGCCTCCGGCGGGTCGTTGGTTTTTAGTTATTGGTTGGTTTGATTTAGGGCGCTCGAAAGCGAACCGACCAAGAACCAATGACTAAAGACCCGCCGGAGGCGTAAAACCTTTCCACTCGAGCACCGACCCCACCCAACCCTCGCAGAAAATTCACCTAAATCACCGCTCGAGGGAGCACACTATTCACCATGAACAGGCCCCCCATGAACAGACGCGCTTTTTTAGCCACCACGGGCATCTTTACCCTGGCCTTTTTCGGACAATCAAGAGCGGCAGAGTCGCTCAAATTTACCGACCTGTACAGCAAAATCACCGTGCGCGGGGTCGAGTTCTCGCCCCGGCTCAAGGGCCTCAACGGGCAGCAGGTCGAGATGAAGGGCTACATGGCTCCACCCCTAAAGCCCAAGCTCGATTTCTTCGTCCTAACCCGCCAACCGCTGGCGAGCTGCCCCTTTTGCACCACCGCCGCCGATTGGCCCCCAGACATCGTGCTGGTCATCATGCCTAACGGCAAGGAACTCGACCCCAGCATCCGTCCGCTGCAAATCAACGGGCGGCTCGAGGTGGGCATCAAGCAGGACGAGGAAACCGGATTTGTCAGCCTGGTGCGCCTGTACGCCGAGAGTGTCAAAGAGATTTGAGGGGTTGGCTCGAGACGGGAACACCTTTCAACTCCCTCGAATTTCTTTCGTAGGGGCGACTGGCAGGTCGCCCTTTTTCGCATGTGTGCAACGAACAACTCCAAGGACCAAGCATGTTGATTACGCAGGGAATACAGCACCGCTACGGCGCGGAAGTGGCGCTCGAGTACCCGGATTTTACGCTCGAGCAGGGTGGGCAGATGG
>Ga0123339_10000987_pt1 | contig 20350 bp, 13 predicted proteins | sample lystaG_FD_89956 | JGI IMG/M metagenome (GOLD analysis project Ga0123339, IMG submission 89956) | Glacier valley bacterial and archeal communities from Borup Fiord, Nunavut, Canada, to study Microbial Dark Matter (Phase II) -... | ecosystem: Environmental > Aquatic > Freshwater > Ice > Glacier ...
ATAAGGGATAATAAATCATGGAAGGAATTCCTTTTGATAGCAGGAACTTTTGAAGCTCATCGCGTTTGTTATGAACTTTAAGGGTATATTGATGAAAACTGTGTGTACTATATGAAACCCTTGCCGGTATTGATATTCCCTGAATGCCGGATAGTTCGCGATCATAAAATGCAGCCGCTTCTTGTCTGGATTTCACAAACTGATCCAGGTAATTTAGTTTGACATCCAATATAGCAGCCTGGATGGCATCCAACCTTGAATTCATCCCAATTTGCTGATAATAATAACGTTTACCCATTCCATGATTGGCAATGGAACGCATTTGTTGGGCCATTTCATTGTTGTTAGTAAATAGCGCCCCGCCATCGCCAAAAGCTCCAAGATTCTTGGTAGGAAAGAAGGAGTTGCTTGCAATGTCGCCTATAGTACCTGCTTTGACAATATGACCATCGCTGTAAATATAATCAGTGCCAAGCGCCTGACAGGCATCTTCTATCACAAAAAGGTGATGTTTGATGGCAAGTGCGTTGATCGACTCCAAATTAGCACACTGTCCATAAAGATGCACCGGGATAATGGCTTTTGTTTGATCGGTGATGCAATTCGCTACAAGTTCAGGTCTGATATTAAAGTTGTCGGGGTCAACATCTGCCAAAACAGGTTTTAGTTTCATTAAAGCCAAAACTTCGAGTGTTGATACAAAGGTAAAAGGGGTAGTGATTACCTCGTCGCCTTCATTTAATCCCAATGCCATAAGGGCTATTTGGAGCGCGTCTGTTCCATTTCCGCAGGCAATTACATGACCAACGTTCAGATATTTTTTAAGATTTTCCTCCAATTCATTTACTTTACCTCCTTTAACGAATATAGAAGAACGAATAACTTCACCAATCTGGGTATCAATTTCAGACTTTATCTTTTCGTACTGACCCAGCAGATCAACCATTTGTATGTCCATGAATATGTTTATTTCTATGAAAGGATTATGCTTCCTTTGTATTATTGTAATTTAATTAATTATCAGTGATTGAATGCAATTGTTTAGTTAAGAAACAAACTTATTACTTAAAACTTGAATACCCAAAAATATAGGCATAATTTTTTTTTGAGTACTTCATAAATGATTAATTGTATAATATTTTAACATTCACAAATGTAGTGAATCCAAATATTTTTCACAACAAAAGTACTAACACTTTCATAATATGGGTGGTAGAAAGGTAATACTATTGAAAGCCTCATTTAGTAGTTGATATATTATCAGCAATGTGGCTGGTTGGTGCAGGTCTGAGTCACCAGGAAACACTCTTAATTATTAGAAAATCATTCATTGGTTGATAGAAAGTTATTCGTTGATAGTTAAAATACATGTAAACGACCATCGAATAACCTTCGAATAACCTATGAATAACCTTCGAATAACGTTAAGACAATTCTATCAGTTAAAAACTAAAATCCATGGCAGAAGTATAAGACATCTTTGGTAAAATGTTACCGGGAAAGTAGGACCAGTTTCATTTTACATATCAGTAAGGTAAGGTCATTATGCGCAGCCTACCCTTTTATAAGAGCCGTCAAAGGATAAAATACCAGGTGCAAAGTATTATTCACAGATCATCTGTCTGGAAATTTGAAGAGAGAATGGTTACGGAGAACCTTAAATGACCTTGCGACTTATGACCCCTGACACGACCCTAATCCGTTATGATAGAAATATTTGTATAGACATTACAAGTCTTGACCGCAACTCATGAACAATGGTTGTAACCGTAATATAACAATAAAAAAATACTATTCAACAATGTTGAATTGTTTGTTTTGATCAAAGTGCTTTGTGCAGCTTCTACCCAAAATAGTACATGATTTTCATTTCTTAGGCTCCGGAAGAAAATCCAGGGAAATTGAATTTACGCAATGGCGTGTGTTCTTGGATGTCAAACCTTCACCCATAAATACATGCCCCAAATGGGCCCCACAGTTTACACATGTTATTTCCGTTCTGCTGCCATCGGCATCAGTGGTGCGTTTGACGGCCCCCTTTATCTCGTCGTCAAAACTTGGCCATCCGCAATGGGCATCAAACTTATCGCCTGAGCGGTAGAGTGGGGCATTGCATTTTTTGCACACATAGGTACCTTTTTCTTCGAATTTGTAATACACCCCCGTATAGGGACGCTCGGTGCCTTTGCCCTCAATTACGGATCTTTCAGCATCATTTAATTCATTGTATTTCATAGTTGTAGCTTTCTTTTGATTATTCTTATCTTGTCCAGTGACACTCAAAGCCAATACCAACATTATTAAAAATCCTACTTGTTTCATCGCTCTGTTTTTTATAGAATACAATTCAGCAGCTACAATTGTTTAAATCACATATAACAATTATTTAAGACGCTGAGATAGTGCTTTATGATATGAGTAGGCCAAAAATCGTATCTTGCGCAAAAAAAAATATGAAACGCATTTTTACCTATTTCCTGCAAGGTTTATTGCTATTGGGACCATTGGCAGTAACTTTATATACTGTATTTCTGATGGTTAATTTTGTGGATCGGCTGGTGCGCGATCCGCTTAAAGAACACTTTCAAGTTGACATACCGGGAATTGGAATCGTGGTTTTATTTATTACACTCACCATATTGGGATTGGTCGGACAAACCATCATTGCAAGGCCTTTCATTTATTTTACCAACAGGCTACTTAAACGTGCACCTTTGTTAAATGTAATCTATACCTCTCTTAATGATTTGTTTACAGCTTTCGTTGGAAAGGAGAAAAAGTTTAATGTGCCCGTAACGGTTTGTATGAATCAGGAAAATAATTTATGGAAACTGGGGTTTGTTACAGAAAAAAATCTGGAGGAATTTGGATTGCATGACATGGTTGCAGTCTATTTTCCTCATTCATACAATTTCTCCGGTGAATTGTATTTGGTTTCTCAAAGCTCAGTTAAAACAATTTCATTGAGCCCATCAGAAGTAATGAAATTTGTAGTTTCAGGAGGTATAACAAAAGTTAATTAAATAAATATGTCTACAGAAGTATTATTAATGGGTGGTTTTTTAACGTTGATCATTTTTGTTTTAATGATTGACTTATTGGTTGTGGGACGAAAATCTCACATTGTTTCTACCAGAGAAGCCTTGGGCTGGACAAGTGTCTGGGTGTTGCTTGCCATGGGATTTTATGTATTCCTTAAATTTTATGGCCATTTGCTGCACGGTATTGAATCGCAGGACGAATTGATGGAGGTAGTAAGAAAATATGCACCGGAGATCAGGTTTAAGTTAACTGATTTTGAGGGAATGTTGGGCGAATATCGAGATCACATGTCGATGGCCTATCTGGCTGGGTATTTTATAGAACAAACACTGTCGATTGACAATGTTTTCGTCATCCTGTTGATTCTTCAGGGCTTTTCAGTTCCACTGAAAAATTATAAGACCGTTTTATTTTGGGGCGTTTTAGGGGCCATTGTATTAAGGTTTATCTTCATTTTTGCAGGTGCTGCTTTAATCCAGCGTTTCGATTGGATATTGTATATTTTTGGCGCCTTTCTGGTTTACCAGGGTATTAGTATTCTGATTAAAAAAGATGACAACCATAAAGACCCTCACGATTATGCGATTGTAAAGTTTCTTTCCAAATACTTTAATATTTCCAAAGAATATGTGGGCAATCAATTTGCAATTAAACACCATGGGAAGGTATTTTTTACTCCGTTAATGCTTGTCTTGGTGCTTGTTGAGTTTACCGATGTTATATTTGCACTTGATTCGATCCCGGCAGTATTTTCAGTTTCCCTTGACCCTTACGTGGTATTCTTTTCTAATATTTTCGCCATCATCGGGCTACGTTCGTTGTTCTTCCTGCTGGCCAATATGATCGATAAATTCAGGTTCCTGAATGTGGGGGTAAGTATATTGCTCACTTTCGTGGGTGTAAAACTACTTGCTCATTCCTGGCTTGAAGAGATTGGTTTTAAATCGTCCTATTCTTTATATTTCATCGCGGCAACTTTAATACTGAGCATTCTCTTTTCAGCTATTTTTCCTGAGAAAGAAAAGCGAAAAAGGAAAGTAGTGTAGTTGATAAAAAAGCTCTGGAAAAATCAATTTCTCCAGAGCTTTTTTATTTGTAACCCAGTAAAATTTAAAGGATAAAAAGGTTTAAAAAGTCAGTCGATAACTCATTCCCAAACTTCCCTGACCTAAATAGACTGGTGTTAATGACGAAGAGATGCCATGGTCTTTAAGTTTTTTTGAGATGACTTGTCTGCCGTGCGAAAGGGCAATTTTGCCACAAGTATAACCAATTGCAATTGCCAATGGATAATCACTTGCCCAATGAACACCATTGTTAAGCATTGAATAGCCCAGCAAGCCCATGAGTGAATAACCCACTGGCTTAATATACTTGTTGTCTGGATAATTGCCTGAAAGAATGGTAATTGTTGCCATTGCAGTGACCAAATGCCCAGAGGGAAAAGCATCGTATCGTGGTCCGCTTTTTTGATAAATTCCAGAGATAGGAAACAAATCCCAATTACCGCCTTTTTTTTTGGATCCATCATAACCCATTGTTATCCATGGACTTTCGCGTCTTGTAACCCGTTTGATGAGCTGAGTAGTAATTCCGAGCACAAAAAACATTTCTGCCATTTGGGAGGTCGTTTGCAATGCCCGATAATCATTGGCAGCGAGGCCATAGCTATAAAATCCACCGGCAATCAATAAGTTCGGCCAGCCTTCACCTAAAAAATAAAAAGCATTGTTGACACTTGTTGGAACATCTAATACATTCGATCCATTAATTTCAATGATGGTTTTTGTTTTCCTGCGATTGGGATCGAGGTGAATATATCGTCCAAATTGCTGAGCCGCATCGGTAATTGGTTGATCGACAGCCACAAGTAAGGCTGTTCCAGCTAAAATGCAGGCTAACTTTGGTAAGTTCTTCTTCGAGAAGGATGTTTTTCCGAGTTGATAGAGATCGAGGGGTACATTTTTAGCAAACTGAAAAGGCTTTGGCCTAAAATACAACATTGAATCATTCGATTCAAAATTAACAATCTGAGCTTTTTGCAACCATACAGTATCTTTCCATGCTTTATAAACCAGTGTGTCTTTTTTCGATTCCGCATAACCGGATAGGACAACGGGAAAAAGAATCAATAATAATAGATACCCTTTTAAAATTCTATGAACTAATTGTGCAACTCTCATTTTGCATCCCATTTATCAAGTTTATTTTTGTACAGGTAACTGGCAGATTGATAATAAATGATTGCTTCATTTTGCAATTTATGATCATTTGCAACAGGTTGCATCTCTCCGGATTGAGCATCAATTTTGTAGTTTGTTACTTTTTGCTGGGGACTTAATATAGTTAAACGGTTATTTTTAATGTAACCGAGTTTTTGATAATTAGAAATAAATGCACGTTCTTCATCCGGCATCATTTTGATGATGTCTTTTCCAAAAAATTTACTCTTGTATGTCCAGTTCATTAATCCTAACAAGGTGGGCCCCACATCAATCTGGCTGCAAATTTTGTCGATATGTTGCGGCTTTAGCAAGCCTGTATTGTAAATGATAAACGGAATCTGGTATTCCATAAATGGCAGTTCGGTTTGTCCTGCACTTCCGGCGCAATGATCGGCCAGAATTACAAATACTGTATTTTTGAACCATGGTTTAAGGCTGGCTTTTTTAATAAACTCGCCAATGGCAAAGTCGCAGTATTTAACACCACCTGCACGGCTCGTATGAGATGGAATATCAATAATACCTTCTGGATAAGTAAATGGGCGGTGATTAGAAGTCGTCATTATATGGTTCAGGAAGGGTTGGTTCATTGCAAAAGATTTGTCGCATTCTTTTAATGTCCGGTTAAAAATATCCTGATCACAAGCCCCCCAGGTATTAGCAAAAGTGATTTCATCCTTGGCAAGATCATTCCGGTCGACAATTTCATATCCATTGTGAGAAAAGAAATAATTCATATTATCAAAATAGCCGTAGCCTCCGTAAATGTATTTCAAGTGATAGCCACGCTCTTTGAAAACCTGGCCCAATGAATACATGTTTTCATTATTGGCTCTTTTAATTACACTTTGACCTGGTTTGGGCGGGGCTCCCAGCGTTGCAGCCTCAAGTCCGTAAATGGTGCGTGTTCCAATGGCATACAGGTTGGTAAAAAGCATCGAACTATCAGCAATAGCATTTAAATAGGGAGTGTCTTCACCTCCTTTATAACCCAGGAACTTGGCACTTAAACTTTCTACCGTAATAAACACAATATTGTACCGTTTCTCTTCTCCTGAATTGGTAATTTTTCTGGTAATATCAAATGTTTCATTGTTCAGATATTCACTGTTTTCACTTTTCAGCATTGAATGCAGTTGATTGAAATTTTCCTTTTCATTTTGGGTTGCATAAAAAGTTTCGTAATCCAGTTCGTTGTTCAGGAAAGCGGCAAACAATGAGTGAATTCCATTTTTTGCCAGTTCATTGTTATAATGGTTTTTAGTTATTTCAACAGTGCTGTTTTTGATCAGGATGAAGGATAAAATTGGAATGATCAATAATATAAATCCTCCTAACATCCTTTGTTTTATAGTGCTTTTGCTTTCAAGCCAAATAACCATTAACTTCTTCTTGACTATAAAATAGGTAAGGGCGATATCAGCAATCAGAATGGCCGATATCAAAATTGGCATGGGATACGATTCCCGGATATTGCCAAGAACCTCCGTTGTATATATCAGGTAATCAATGGCTATAAAGTTGTAACGGACACCAAACTCTTCCCAGAAAAAATATTCAGCAACTCCATTGAATAGAAGAATATAGAATGTGGCAAAATAGAAGGTAATGGATATCTTTTTATAAATGGGTGAATTGAAAAACCTATCAGAAATAAATGTTAGAAAGAGTACGAATGGAATCATGAAATAGGAAAAAGCGACCGTATCCATGAATAAACCGGCTCCATAAGCCCATAATAAGCTCAGCGGATTTAGACTTACATTTACCAACGACATCAAAAGCAAAACTGTCCGGCTGATGAATGAAATACCTATAAAAACCACATACAGAAGCAGAATGCCTCCGAACCGGTTATGAAGTACTTTTTTAAGATTTATAGAAATCATCATTTGTAATTTTTGTTTGTCTTTATGAGCGGGTGAAATTTGCAGACTTTTACCAATTGGGCAAATATAGAATATTTCTCATTGTTCTAAGATGCAATCTGAGATTTACATTATTTACCGATGTAATTCCAAATTGAACCAATTGGCAAGTAAATTCTATTTTTTACCTTTTAGGTCTCTTAATACCTCACCTTACGCAAGAACACTAAAAAATGGAACACGGATGACACTGATCGTACGGATTTACACTGATCTTTAAAAATTAAGATTATTCGGATTTCACAGCAAGGATAAAAGATTAGTGTCATCCGTGTTTCTTTTTTCTTAAAATCAGCGTTCTTTTTTTCTATAAATTCTGTGTTCTTTTTTCTTTTTTAATATATATCCGTGTTTATGCGTAAGATGAGTTAATAATTTTTTGTTAATACTCTTAACTATTAACAGTAACACAGATCAAAATTATCTTTGATCGTATCAAATTGCTTATATTTGTCTCCGTTTAAAATGCATTAGTTTGATCTTAACTGAATATATTATTAACTCATTTACAGCATAATAAAATGTCCAACTTCGCTTATCAAAAACCATTTCCCATTAAGAATGATACCACCTCGTATCGCCTTTTGACCAAAGATTTCGTGTCTACTGTTGAATTCGATGGCCGTAAGATCTTAAAAGTTGCTCCTGAAGGGCTTGAATTATTGGCAAAAGAAGCTTTCGCCGATGTTTCATTTTATCTTCGGGCATCGCACCTTGAAAAGCTGACAAAGATACTTCAGGATCCTGAAGCTTCTGATAATGATCGGTTTGTAGCCTACACCATGCTGCTCAATCAGGTAGTTGCGGCGGAAGGCGAATTGCCAACTTGTCAGGACACAGGAACTGCCATTGTACTGGGTAAAAAAGGAGAAGATGTTTATACCGGGGTGAACGATGCCGAATATCTTTCAAAAGGTATTTATGAAACCTACCAGGAACGTAATTTGCGTTATTCGCAGGTTGTTCCTTTGACTATGTTCAACGAAAAAAATACAGGAACCAACCTTCCTGCTCAAATTGATATTTACTCAGAAAAAGGCAATAGCTATGACTTCCTATTCATCACCAAAGGGGGTGGCTCGGCCAACAAAACTTACCTGTATCAGCAAACCAAATCATTGCTCACTGATGAAGGTCTGACCAAATTTATCAAAGAAAAAATCATGGATTTGGGTACATCTGCTTGTCCTCCTTATCATTTGGCCCTGGTAATTGGTGGAACCTCGGCTGAATTAACCCTGTCAACTGTTAAAAAAGCTTCTGCCGGATATCTTGACCATTTACCTACCGAAGGTAACGAAGGCGGACAAGCATTCCGCGATTTGGAATGGGAAAAACGCGTCGAAAAGATGTGTCAGGAAAGTGCCATTGGTGCTCAGTTTGGTGGAAAATACTTTGTACATGATGTGAAAGTGGTGCGTTTGCCACGCCACGCAGCTTCTTGTCCAGTGGGCATTGGTGTAAGTTGTAGTGCCGATCGTAACATCAAGGCTAAAATAACTGAAGAGGGTATCTTTCTTGAGGAACTGGAAAAAAATCCAGCCCGTTTCCTTCCTGCATCAGCGCCTTTTATGCAACCTGCTATTGACATCGACCTTGATCAGCCCATCGAAGATGTACTGAAAATTTTATCGCAATATCCCATTAAAACACGTCTGAACTTGTCAGGTACTTTGATCGTAGCCCGTGACATGGCTCATGCCCGTTTGAAAGAAATGCTGGATGCCGGACAGCCAATGCCTGAATATTTGAAGAAATATCCGGTATACTATGCGGGTCCTGCAAAAACACCCAAGGGAATGGCTTCCGGAAGTTTCGGTCCAACAACGGCAGGTCGTATGGACCCGTATGTTGACTTTTTGATGAGCCTGGGAGGTTCAAAAATAATGGTGGCCAAGGGAAACCGTACACAAATGGTGACTGATGCCTGTAAAAAACATGGTGGTTTTTATCTAGGTTCCATTGGTGGACCGGCTGCTATCCTTGCCAAACAAAGTATAAAATCCAGTGAGGTAATCGACTTTGAAGAATTGGGAATGGAAGCTATACGCAAAATACGCGTTGAAAACTTCCCTGCCTTTATCATAGTAGACGATAAAGGAAACGACTTCTTTAAACAGTTGTAGCAGAAATTTATTAAAGGTTAAAAACAAAGACAGGAAGCGGATATACGACTTCCTGTCTTTGTTTTTTTATGTGAATATACTTTTAAAAATCTTTAGGGAAAGAAAAAATATAGCTATTCGCTTTTTTTGTAGGGAAGTAATAATGATTGATCTGCCCTCAATCTCGTGAAGGGATTAGAAATAAATTGGAAAGATTTAATAGGGATAAGTATATAAAAAAAAGAAAGGATAGATTCTCTAATCTACCCTTTCTCTAAACCTAACTAACCTAAACTAACTAAACTAACTAAACCTAAACTAACTAACTAACTAAACCAATAAAACCTAAACTTATGAAATGTCTTTATATATTTTCTATATATTCTTTCAGTGTGATAACGATGCAAAGATAAGCTGTCTGGCCATAATGAGTGTTAACTGAATCTTAAATTAGTGTTATAAAACATTAAATGTGGAATTCAATATTTTTTACAGTTCATCATTACAAGCCGATTTGTGAGGATAAAAATAAAATCTACTGTAAGGTGGTATACAAAGATAGAAAGTTTGTGCACAAGGTAGCTAGGTCAGCCGCATGTAGTTTACCAAGTGCCTCGACTGGTGCAAAGTATGTTTTGAAGTGAAAGGACATACTCTGCACCAGCAGCTTTGATCAGCGTAGGTGTAAATCCGGGGGAGCTAGGAAAATAGCCACTATATAGAAAGCCTTTTTCATCTCTGGTTCCGCAATTATGCAAGTTATGCATAACTTGCATAATTGCATAATTGCGGAACTTTACTGAATATTAAAACATACAATTGCCTGCTCTGAATATGCAAAATGCTGGAAATAACAGGCGCCTGAAACGCTTATAGCACCAGTGGCTTTGCATTATCGGATCTAAATCCGGGTAGGTGGGTTATTAATCTGAATCAGCCACAGGTTGCCCGGAAGTAGATTATTTCAATTAAGTGATCTGAACCACCTTAATCGTAATTCTTGGTTGAAAAATAAGTAAATCCTTTGTTTCCGACAATCCGACAATCCGACACTTGAGTATTTTTAGTTTTCAAAGTTGAGATAGCATTTAATAACTATATCTTATGAAAAATTAACTCCATTTAAGATTTAAAGATAGCTCTGCTACATTCATATTAAGTGTGAATATACAATTTTACAGATCCATTAAACATTGATAGTCAATATTTAATACGATTTATTCAAGGTTTTTTTATTCCTTTAGTACCAGAGATAAATAAGGAATTAAGCTGTGAGACCACTCCAAAAAGTCTTATTTGTTATATAGTTATGTAGTGTTCCCTGAGACACATATAAATATACAATAGAGTGTCAATATTTTCTATTCCTTAGTATCTTCTTGGTTTTGTGACTAATAGGTTTTTCGGATTGGCTCAACTTTATTTTAAAAAGAATTGCTACTGTCGGATTGTCGGATTGTCGGATTGGGATGAGCGTATCAAATTAAAGATGCGAAGAAACCAATTTACTCAATTTACATTCTATACTTTTTTAGTCAACTACCCTCAAGGTTGAAATAGCAGGATATGTAGGGTCTGCTGAAAAACTCAGTATCGACTTTTTAGGTTTATTTGGTTAGAATTGAATATTGCTCATTCCCATTACCTTGTTAAAACTGTCATTGGAAGTGAAAGTGAAATAAAATTCTCCGAAAGATGTTGGTTGTAGGTTGTACCGCTGTAAGTGCCTGAATGTGATCATTTAATATTAAAAAAGGGTACAACCGCAGACCTGACCCCGAGTACTCGGGGTAAAAACATATAAGATCTCTGGTTGTACCCTAAAATGATTCAAGTGACAGCTGCTTAGAATATTACAAGGGTGCAACCTGCAACCAGCATGTGTGTGGTTGTTTTATTTTTGAATCTGCAAAAAATATCCAATTAATTGATTTTAAAAACAAACAAGTGCTCCCGAGTACTCGGGATGAATCGTCAATTCATCCCGAGTACTCGGGAGCACTTATTTTAATTTGCAGGTTGATATCTTCTTATAATACTGCACATTGTGAGTTTTTCAGCAGACCCTATGTAAATTGAGTAAATTGGGTAAATTGGTAGATAATAGTTTTAATTAGGATTTTTAGGATGAAAGGATTGGAGGATTGTGCATCCTATTTTTTCATCCTTCCATTCATTCATCCTATGAATCCTAATTCATACATTTTTTAAATTAAATAAGCAGCAAGGAGAATACGAAAAACCATTGGTACTCAAACCCACAATACCGCCACTTGTTGTTTTGACGATTTAGTGGTCTTGGTGTAAATACGAGAGCCCTCTCACCCCTTGTAAAGTTAAAAACGACAAGTATCGTTCTTGTCGCTCTTACCGGAAATATTGGAGTGAAAGTGCCAATTCTTTTGATTAAAATCTTTTTCATGAAAGTATTGGCTTATATCGAACTCAAGTTATAAGTTATGTATGTGGGTTCAGTTTCGACAAAATCTAGGAGCGCAAAAAGTTGATTCAGAAATTATATGATTGTGCCGGAATGTTAATATTTTTAAATACTCTTTTTTATTGTTTAAATATATTTACTTTTATCGTCAGAAAATTAAGGCTGTAAAAACATTTATCTACACATTTGTGTTTCAATGATTAAATGAAGAACATACTCACAATATTATTAGCTTCGTTCATTCTCTTATCGGGAATGCATTTTTCCGTTGCCAGGCATATTTGCGACGGTGAGGTTGCTGATGTGAAAATATCATTTTCAGAGGCCAATGCTTCATGTGGGATGGAGGTCAATGAAAAAACTTGTCCCGTACATGGTTTTATTACTTCAGATTGCTGCCAGAATGACATTTCCGTTTTTACGGTTGATAACTATTTCAGCTCTTCATCATTCCAAGTTAAGGAGGTAAGTCAGCCTGTTCTTCAACTGTTTTTTCTGCCCTTGATTCAGTCACTTTATTCACTGGTACCTACTTTTCAGGCATACAAAGATGTCCGGCCTCCTAATACTATTATTGCCAGTGCTGTAAGCTTGCCCAAGATTTGCGTTTTCCGTATTTGATGTTTATGTAACCTCACTCTTTTCAGCGGACAGATTATTCAATCTCCATGCTGGAGAAAGTTTATTGTCTTATATCCTGATACCTGTGTCTTGATACCTGACTTCATTTTCATTACATTAAACATTAACATCAAATATTTAGAATCATGAAAACTGTAAAAATCATTATAGTTGCCTTCCTGGCAATAGCTTTGGGTTCAAACTCTTATGCCCAAACGCACGATCATTCCAAATTGACAAATACCAAAACTGAAATCATTAAAGTTTGGGGCAATTGCGAAACCTGCCAGGCACGAATCGAGAAAGCCGCAAAAGTGGATGGGGTGAACAAAGCAAGCTGGGACAAAACTACCAAGCTACTTACCTTAATGTACGATCCATCAAAAGTGAACAGTGACGACATTCAAAAGAAAATTGCCGCCGCTGGTGATGATACCCAGAAGTTTAAAGCTGACGATAAAGTGTATGCTAAACTTCCTGGATGCTGCCAGTATGAAAGAAAAAAATAATTTTCAATAGACATTATTCCGAATAAAATATAAGGTATTTGATTATCAGGACTAAAATTTACACTCTGTTGCTTAATCGATATAAAGTCTAATATTTAAAATTCACATCATGAGAAAAATAACATTGGTAATAGCATGTCTTGTTGGAAGTTCATTCCTGTTTTCATCCTGTAAAAAGGATGAAAATGGAACTGATTCCAATAACGCTCTAGTAACTTTTGACGCCGCTTATGTCGTTAATGGCGAAAGTAATTCCATCTCAGTAATCAACCTTGGTACCAACAAAGTTGATAAAACCATTGACCTTCCTAACCTGCAAAGTAGCATGGGGATGGGTATGATGGGGTCAGGTACAAGTAATATGTGGCCGCACCATATCTCATTGTCACCTGATAAAAGCAAGTTAGCTGTCGCTTTGCCAGGTAGTGATTTCAATGGAGGATCTGGTATGATGCTGTCATCTTTTACAGCCGGAAGTATGATGGGTGATTTGCCTGCCAATTTTAAAACACAGGGGAAGATTCTTATATTGGATGCCATTACTGGGGTAGTATTAAAAGAACTAAGCATTGAAGGAATAGCTTTTAATGCTATTTTTTCTCCCGATGGCAAAGAATTATGGACAGCCGTGATGATGCCTGAAGGTAAAGTCAATGTTTTCGATGCCACTACATACGCTCTTTTAAATACCATTTCAGCTGGTCAAATGCCTGCCGAAGTAACTTTCTCCGATGATGGGAAAAAGGTCTTTGTTGCAAATGGCATGTCAAATAATGTTTCTCTTATTGATGCAGTTTCCAAACAGGTACTTGAAAATAAAGCAGTTGGAGATTATCCTGTAGGAGCCTGGCCAGGCATGAATGGTATGATGTATGTCGAAAATGAAAAAGACCAAAGCATCAGTATTTTAAATAGCATGACCAACATGATGACTGGTACGATGCAACTTGGATTTACACCTGGCATGGCTGCCCGGAATACGATGATGAACCAAATGTGGGTTTCAGATCCAAATGGGAGTAAAATTCATGTTTGGACAAACACCGGCAGCGGATATGCTGAAAGCGGAACTGCAACCGTAGGTTATGGCGCTTCAGCAATTGCTTTTAACAAAGACGGTACTACCTGTTACGTTACCAATCAGAAGGATGGATCAGTATCTGTAGTTGATGTTGCAACCCTCAAAGAGATAATGAAAATTACTGTTGGCAAAAAACCAAATGGTATAGTTATCAGGTACAAATCAAATTTATAATATAGATCAATCATGAAAAGAATATTTGTTGTTCTGCTTATTATATTTACTGGTTGCATGAGTACACGACATTTAAGATATGAAAATCCGGTAGGAGTAGATCACTCAAATGATGGAGGAGGAAATTATTCAGGTTCTGGAGGAAGTAGTCATTCAAGCGGTTGCCATTAATTGTCTATCTCTGGAATTTCTACTAATTGTAATAAAACAGGTAAGACATGAAAAGAGAAAGGGAGTATTTTTCCCTTTCTCTAATATCCTTTATGTTTTAAAAAAAATATGCTTTACTTTAAGCAAAGCATGTAGAAAGTGCCGGGTAATAAGATAATTATTGGTATAAATTAATCGTAAAAATACTATTCCCATGAAAAAGATTTTTATTTCTCTTTTAGTCATTGCAACGGGTGTTTCAACATCGTCATGTATGATGATGATGATGATGCCAGGCCACATGTCTGGCTCTATGCCAGAGAGTAACAATCATATTACTTCCGATGTGAAAATCGATAAAGTATGTGGAAAACAAGTCGGCAAAGAAAGTCCCTATACTTACGAATATCAGGGGACTGTTTACTATTTTGATACCGAACAATGTCTGTCAGTTTTTAAAAGTAATCCAGAGCATTTCATAAAGAAAGCTGACAAGGATGGCCATAAAAAATCGTGGGCGACGGTAGGATGGATAGGAGGAGCTGTTGTCATGACATCAATGATGTTACTGATGCTAGGAAATGTATTTTAAATGTAAAGAATCACTTATCAGAACTATAAAAATTATTAAGTATGTTTAACCGACTTGTCAAATATTTTCTTGAAAACCGGCTTATTACCTTTCTCTTCCTGATCACATTTGTGGTCCTGGGTTTGGTATTTATGCCTTTCAACTGGAAATCAAACTTTTTCCCCCGCGACCCGATTGCGGTGGATGCGATCCCCGATATTGGGGAAAATCAACAGATCGTGGCTACCGAATGGATGGGGCGTTCACCCAAAGACATTCAGGATCAGATTAGCTATCCGCTTACTACTGCTTTGCTGGGTATTCCCGGCGTGCAAACCATAAGAAGCACATCTATGTTTGGGATGTCGTTCATTTATATCATCTTTAAAGATAACATCGACTTTTACTGGAGCAGGTCGCGTATTCTAGAAAAACTTAATTCGCTGCCTTCCGGCACTTTGCCTCAAGGAGTTCAGCCAACCCTTGGCCCGGATGCCACAGCGTTGGGGCAGATTTACTGGTATACACTTGAGGGCCGTGACCCAAAAACCGGAAAACCCACCGGAGGCTGGGACCCGCAGGAACTTCGCACCATACAGGATTTTTATGTCAAATTTGGACTTACTACCGCTGAAGGTGTTTCCGAAGTGGCATCAGTAGGCGGATTTATCAAGGAGTACCAGATCGACTTAAACCCTGAAGCACTAAAAGCATTCAATGTGTCGGCCATGGATGTGATGAACGCTGTGCGCAAAAGCAACCTTGACATTGGTGCTGAAACCATTGAACTGAACAATGTGGAATACATTATTCGGGGTCTGGGATATGTTAAAAATCTGGATGACCTCGAAATCTCGGTAGTTGCTGTTCGTAATAATGTTCCCGTACGCATTAAAGATGTGGCGCATGTTGTATTTGGACCGGCTACCCGTCGCGGTGGACTGGACAAAGCAGGTTCCGAAGCTGTTGGTGCCGTTGTGGTTGCCCGTTATGGTTCAAACCCAATGGATGTAATCAGCAATGTTAAGGAAAAAATAAAGGAACTTGAAGCTGGGTTACCACAAAAGACTTTGCCCGATGGAACAGTTTCAAAAGTTACCATTGTCCCCTTTTACGACCGTACCGGATTGATTCAGGAGACCATTGGAACGCTTGAATCTGCACTCTCACATGAAATACTTATCAGCATCATCGTCATTATCATATTGGTAATGAACCTGAGAGCATCACTTATTGTAGCCGGACTACTTCCCATTGGCGTATTGATGACATTTATTCTGATGCGTCTTTTCGGCGTCGAAGCCAATATTGTTGCCTTATCAGGTATAGCAATTGCCATTGGAGTAATGGTTGACATTGGCATTGTGGATGTGGAGAATATTCTGCGGCACCTGGAGATGCCTGAAAACAAAGGAATACGTGGTAAGAAATTAATGTCAGTCATCTACTTGGCAACAACAGAGGTGCGTGCAGCGGTGGTTACTTCCATTGCCACGACCATCGTTAGTTTCTTGCCTGTATTTGCCATGCAGGCCGCCGAAGGGAAATTGTTTCACCCACTGGCCTTCACCAAGACCTTTTCCCTGGTATCGGCATTCATCCTTGGAATTGTTGTTCTGCCTACATTAACACATATCTTTTTTTCCATTCGTTTTGATACCAAAAAGATTTGCAAGGTATGGAATGGCGGTTTAATTCTGGCAGGTATCATTTTTATAGTTCTTTGGCAAACGTGGCCTGCTTTGGCTTTAATTGCGGTAGGCATCAATAACTTGTTTGATGACCGTTGGACTGAGCGAAGGAAGGAATTTCCAAACTATATTAACATTGCCATTACGGTACTTGTAGCTTCCTGGTACCTCACTATTGAGTGGCTTCCCCTTGGTGCTCACAACAGTACAATCGCGAACTTCCTGTTCGTTAGTGGTATTATTGCGGTGATCCTTCTTGCATTGCATTCCATGGTGCATTATTATGAAAATATAATACGTTGGGCGTTGGAGCACAAGCGTAAATTTCTGACTATTCCGGCAGTCACTTTATTGTTTGGTTTGTTGGCCTGGCTTGGCTTCGATAATACATTCGGATTTATTGGTTCAGGCGCCGAAAAAATGGGTTGGAAAAGCATCAGACAAACTGCTTTCTGGCAGGCTCCTGCAAACTTGTTTCCTGGTACTGGTAATGAGTTTATGCCGTCATTAAACGAAGGTTCGTTTTTGCTGATGCCAACAAGTATGCCACATTCAAGTATTCAGAAGAACCTTGAATACATTGAAACTCTTGATAAAAGGCTTTCAGCTATTCCTGAAGTTGAAATTGCTGTGGGCAAGTGGGGCCGTGTTAATTCGGCACTCGATCCGGCACCGGTGCAGATGTTCGAGAATACGATTAGTTATCGTTCGGAGTATATTCTCAACGAAGATGGTCAGCGGATGCAGTTTAAAATCGATCGGGATGGCAGTTTTATCCTTAAAAGCGGATCTAAATATAATTTTAAAAAGGAAGGTTTCAGGGCGATTCCTGCAGATAGTCTTATTACTACCGACAATGGTGAGTTTTTTCGCCAGTGGCGTCCGGAAATTAAAAGACCCAATGATATATGGAATCAAATTGTGAAAGTGACCAACATTCCGGGATTGACATCTGCGCCAAAGCTGCAACCTATCGAAGCCCGTCTGGTTATGCTTTCAACAGGGATGCGTGCCCCGATGGGGTTAAAAGTGTTTGGTCCCGATCTGGATGCGATCGAAAAAGGAGGAATGCTGCTTGAAGCGGCCTTGAAAGAAGTGCCGTCGATCAAAGCTTCTGCCGTTTTCTATGACCGTGCAGTTGGTGCTCCATACCTTGAGATTAAACTCAACCGCGAGGCGATGGCCCGCTATGGAATGAGCGTGAGTGATGTGCAGGAAATTCTACAGGTGGCTGTGGGTGGAATGGCGCTATCTTCATCAGTAGAAGGGCGAGAACGTTTTCCGATTAGGGTTCGTTATGCCCGTGAATTGCGCGATAATCCTGACGACATCAAACGCATCCTGATCCCGGCCTTGAATGGTGTACAGATTCCGCTGGGTGAAATTGCAGATATTGATTACACCCGAGGCGCACAAATGATCAGAAGTGAAAATACTTTCCTGAACGGTTATGTTATTTTCGATAAAAATGAAGGCAAAGCTGAAGTGGATGTTGTTGAAGAAGCCACCAAAGTATTACAGCAAAAGTTAAGTTCAGGAACACTCGTTTTGCCTGCCGGCGTATCCTATAAATTTGCAGGTAATTATGAACATCAAATGCGTGCTACCAAACGCTTGGCAATTGTAATACCCATAAGTTTGCTCCTGATTCTGTTATTGCTCTTTTTTCAGTTTCGTACTATTACCGCTTCATTTATTCACTTTTCAGGTGTATTTGTTGCATTTGCCGGAGGTTTTATCATGCTTTGGTTGTATGGTCAGGACTGGTTCCTGAATTTCTCAGTTGCCGGAATTAATCTTCGGGATATGTTCCAGATGCACCCGATCAATCTGAGTGTGGCCGTTTGGGTTGGATTCATTGCCCTCTTCGGAATCGCAACCAACGACGGAGTAATTATGGGGACTTACATTCATCAGGTATTCGAAGACCGGCATCCGGCAACCGTTCACGAAGTACGTGAAGCTGTGGTTTCTGCGGGAATGAAACGTGTCCGGCCTGCTATGATGACCACTGCAGTTGCTGTTATCGCCTTGTTACCCGTTTTATCATCAAGTGGCAAAGGCTCTGACATCATGATTCCAATGGCAATACCCATGTTTGGAGGTATGATCATTCAGGTAATGACAGTCTTTGTCGTCCCGATGTTTCAGTCTATGTGGAGAGAAGGAGCGGTAACCCGCAAAAATAAGTTAGCAGTTCAAACTATTAATAATGAGGTTGATGATGAAAACTAAGGCATATAAACAAATAATGTTCCTGCTGCTTTCTCTTTGTAGTTGGGTAATTGGTTATAGTCAGGAACAGCCTGATTCTCTATTCAACTACCTTGAAATTGCAGCCAGAAATAATCCAACGGTTCTTCAACGATATGCAGAATATGAGGCAGCTTTGCAAAAAATACCTCAGGCAGGCAGTTTGTCAGATCCTGAATTAAGTCTGGGGGTCTTTCTCAGTCCCATGGAACTTTTAGGTGGAAACCAGTTGGCAGATATTCGACTGATGCAAATGTTCCCTTGGTTCGGGGTACTTAAAAACGCTAAAGATGAAATGAGCCTGATGGCCAAAGCCAAATATGAAACATTCCGTGATGCAAAATTGCAGGTATTCTATGATGTACAGCGCACCTGGTACGAATTGAATAAGGTCAAACAGAACATCCATGTTTCGGAGAAAAACATTGAACTTCTTCGTACAATTGAACGGTTGGCCATTGTCAGATTCAAAACTGGTCCTTCAGCAAACAGTTCAGCACCTGCCAGCAAATCAACGCCTCAGGCTTCCACTCCAGGTTCTTCCTCCGGATCATCGGGTATGAATAGCATGGGGGGAAATGCTGGTTCTGCTTCAAGTCAGGCTGCGGCACCAATGCCGGGCAATCCCATGGGTTCCTCCTCTGGTGGTTCGGGTCTCTCGGATGTGTACCGTATTCAAATCGAAATCGGTGACCTACAGAACAACATTGAATTGTTGAAAAACCAGTTGAATACAAGTGCAGCACAGTTTAACAGCTACCTTAACAGACCACAAGATGCAATTGTTACCGTACCGGATACCTTGAAATCTGAAAACTTCGAGCCTTCGCTTTTGGCTATATCTGACAGTATCAGTAGCAACAATCCTATGCTGGGGATGCTTCAGTTTGAACAAAAATCGCTTGAAGCCCGCAAGCAAATGGTTACTAAGATGAGTTACCCAATGGTTGGTCTAGGGTTGAATTATTCGCTGATCAATAAAAATGCAATGTCAACATTGCCGATGAATGGAAAAGATATGGTGATGCCTATGGTTACCGCTACTTTGCCCATTTACCGTAAAAAGTATAAAGCAATGCGTGACGAAGTCGACTTTTTAAAATCGGCGAATGCCCAAACTTACAATGTTTCAGCTAATTCGCTGCAAACTGAATATTATCAGGCTATGCAATTGTATCAGGATGCCCAGCGCCGTATAAAACTATATGAAGGTCAATATCAGTTAGCATCCAAATCGCTCGGTATCATGTTCAAAAGTTTTTCATCATCGGGTACTTCCCTTACCGATATTCTACGCGTCAGGCAACAAACGCTCGATTACGAGTACCGGCAGGTTGAAGCAGTAGCTGACTATAATACTTCTGTTGCATGGCTCAAACGGTTAATGGCATTTAAACAAATTCAGTAACACAAAAATTTAATTAAGATGAAAATATTTGGTAATCAATACGTCCGCTTTAGCCTCATTCTTTTAGGAGGTATTTTGCTGGGTTGGATATTCTTTCATTCATCTCCAGCCAAAGAAGAGAAACACGACCATGCAGCAGAAGTGTCGAAAGC
>Ga0123339_10000991_pt1 | contig 20322 bp, 15 predicted proteins | sample lystaG_FD_89956 | JGI IMG/M metagenome (GOLD analysis project Ga0123339, IMG submission 89956) | Glacier valley bacterial and archeal communities from Borup Fiord, Nunavut, Canada, to study Microbial Dark Matter (Phase II) -... | ecosystem: Environmental > Aquatic > Freshwater > Ice > Glacier ...
ACTGTGCCCCCACCTGCGAGTAGGTGGCGATGCCACTGGGGTCGTCGTCAGAAGCCCCAGTGATGAGGCCCGGTCCCAGAGCGCTGAGCAGACTTTGTTTGTCTTCGCGTCGCTCGAGGGTCGGGTCGGTAGGAATGGGTTCGGGGGATTTGGACATCACATTCCTTCAAGGCTGGAGTTCAGAATCATTTCGAGGCCGTTTTTTCGGGCTGAATACGATTTCGCGCTACGGTTTAGTAGAACTGCACTAACAGTGGGGGCTGTGATAGGCACACGTCCGAACTGTCCCATATCTTGGATAGAACGGTATCTAACGGGCCTGTCCGCCTCCCGCTTTTAACTGATTGAAACGAGCACAAGTAGAAATGCAACAGGTCTTCCGGTAACTTTGACTAAAAATCTATTTACAGAAGACGGTTCCAGGCTACAGTTTCACTCGAGTACAGCATACCCACTTGAAGCGGGGCTGAAGCTCACCGTTTGGTCAGCAGCACCGTGGGCAAGGTCAATACCTTTCCCGTTTCCACCACGAGCGTTCGCGTTTTTTCGCCCGCGATTCTCAGCTCGAGCGGTCCTGGTGGCACGCCCACAAACCCGTACAAACCGCCGCCGTCCGAGACGGTGCTTACCCACTTTTTGCCGCCTGACCACAGCTCGACCACGACCCCCGTGGCGGGTCGCTTGCCTGCCCTGAGTGTTCCCTCGAGCGCCCGCACCGGGGCCGGAGCGCCCAGCGGACCCACCGGCTCGAGCGTGCTCAGCAGCGCTCCCAGATTTTCGGTCACGCTCGAGCGGCCTTTTTCGCCCTCGAGTGAGGGGCTGCGGTAGGAGTAGCCCACCCAGCCGTTCAAGGTGGCCGTGCCCGCTTTGGCCTGCTCGAAACTGGCCTCGAGTGTGTTGAGGTACATGGCGCTGCCTGCGGCCTGCCGGGCGCGCCCCGGTCCCTCGAGCGTGGCGGCGAAGTCGTTCCAGCCGCTGTACCACAGTTTTTGCTGCCCCTCGCTGCGCTTGTAGTTCATCATCACGTTCAAATCGAGCCAACCGCTGCGGCTCCACAGCGGCCAGTCTTGCAGCACCTCCACAAAAGTGCGTGTTTTATCGAACTCGAGTTCATTTTTGGGCGGCGGGCCGTAGGTGATGGTGGCCGCGCTGACCCACACCTCGGGCCGGATGGCTTTGACCTCGAGATAGATGCGCCTGACCAGATTGTTGATTTGTTCGCGCCGCCACGCGGTCCAGGTGGTCTCAAAAGCGCGCGGCGTGCCCTTGAAGCCACTTTCACGCCGGAAGCGCTCGAGCGAGACCTCGCTGTAGCCCCAGAAATTTTGCATCGGGGTGGGGTTGTTGTCCGGGTAGCGCGCCCGGTCGAGCATGATGCCGTCTACCGCGTAGTTTTTGACCACTGAGGTGTACATTTCGGCAATGTAAGCGGCAGCGTCGGGGTTGGCCACGTCGAGGTAATAATCTATACCCGCGTCGTCGGTGCCGTCCTGACGATAAATCAGCCAGTTGTCGGGGCCAATCTGGTCCTCGCCGTGCGCGTTCCAGACGTGTTTGGGGTTTCTGGGTGCGGCAAGCTGCTTGGAGCGCACCGCCGTGGTGGTCATCCAGGCGTGAACCTGAATTCCTTCTTTGTGGGCCTTACCAATCAAATTCTCGAGCGGGTCGAACCCCGCCACGAAGTCGGGGTCCTCGGCTCGAGGCACGCTGGCCTTGTTGCAGTAGCAGTCGCCGCGCTTGCCAATCTGGGCAAAGATGGCGTTCACGCCCAACTTTTTGGCCGAGGCGACCACATCGTCCACCTCTTCCGGTGAGCGCAAACCGGTTCCGAAGGCGTCCACCCACAAACCCCGCAAAGCGGGCTGTTTGCTCGAGGAAGCCGTAACCACAGGCTTGGCAGGCGGGACGTTGGCAGGCAGGATACCGGGGCTGGAGGCCCAGCTCGAACTGGAGACTAGGCTCGAGCCGAGCATCAGCGACAAGAGGAAACAAGGCAACTTGGGCTTCATGTTCTTTTGAGTATACGGACCCTGCGTAGCGCTAAAGTGAAACCATGAATGAACGCCTTCCCGTGCCGCCCCGTCAGAAACACCCGCTCGAGCCACAAAAAGTGGAGTATCCCTTGCTGGCCTTAGATGTGAGCCACAACAAAATCGGTTTTGCGGTGAGTTACGGCAAACTGTGCTTTGCCCGTGGTGGATACTGGCGCACCACGCTGGCTGAGGATATCGAGGTGGTGAGAAACAAGATGGCGCTCGAGGGGACGCCGCAACTGGTGCTGGGGCTGCCGCTGCGAACCGACGGCAAACCCAGTGTCCAGGCCCAGAAGATACGCTCGTTCGGGCACGCGCTGCGTCAAGCTGGAATGGCGGTGTTTTATCAGGACGAGCGCTTCACCACCCAAAGCGCCCGAGCCGACTTGCGCGGCTCCGGCGGCGGCGACGTGGACGCCCAGAGCGCGGTCCGCATTCTCGAGATGTTCCTCGAGAGTGTGAGCCGGGAGGAGTAGGAGGGAGGGAGGAGGAGTAGCTCGAGCGCACTCTTTGAGGTGCGACTGGACACAACCATGACCCGACAGGATTTGAGGCTGCGCTTTCAGAAACGTTTTCGCGCGCTGCAAGGGGGCAGCGTGGGTTTTGCGCTGGCTCTGTGTGGACCTCCAGGAATCGGCAAGAGTCACACGGCGGCGGGCGCGCTGCTGGGTTTAAAGGGAGTGGTGCGGCTCAGAGCCAATGCGTCCGGCCCAGAACTGGCGCGGGCTTGGCGCACTGGCCCGAGGTTGCCCGAGTGGGTCTCGAGGGTGCTGGCCCTGCTCGAGGAGGGACAGCAGCTTGGCGCGCCCGATTGCGTGCGCGCTTTTTCTGCGGCGCTGGCCCTCCAGTCTCCGGGGATACTTTTGCTCGAGGATTTACACGAGTGTAGCCCAGAGCGCCGCCTGCTGTGGACCCTGCTGGCCCGCAACCTGCGCGAAAACCGGGGTGTGGCCCTGCTGTGTACCAGCCGGGGAACGGCTCCCCCCGAATTCGAGAGCATTTGGCTCGAGCCGCTGCAACAGGGAGAGCTTCGAGAAATCTTTGCAGGTGAAAGTGCGGTTCCGCCGCCGCAAACGGTACGGGGTTGGCTAGCGCAGCGCTCCGGCGGCAACCCGCTGTTTGCGCTCGAGTTTCTGCGCGACCTCCGGCGGCGGGGTGAGCTGTGGCTCGACGGCGAAACCTGGCGCTGGCGGGGAGGGCAACATTTTGCCCCGATTCAGAACACCTTGCCCAGCAGCCTGGAAGCCCTGGTGGAGCGCACCCTGAACGCCTTGAGTGGGGAGGCCGCCCGCTTGCTCGAGGTGCGGACCTTGCTCAGTGAAGACCTGGCGCTGCCGGACGCGTTCCCGCCTGAACTCTGGGGGGCGCTCAGTGGCCTGGAAGCGTCCCGACTGGCGCTGGCCCAGCGCGAACTCGAGCAGGCGGGAATCCTGCGGGGTGGAGACTGGAGCCACGCCCTTTTTTTCGAGGTGGCCCGTCAAAGAGTCCCCCCAGAGGTGCGCGGTCAAGACGCCGCACGGGCGATTCGGATACTCGAAAGTCACCATCCGCTTCTGGCAGCGAGTCTGGTCGCCGTGGCCCGGTGGCAGGGCGCGGCGGCGCTGGAGGTGTACGCCCGAGCGATTTTAGCCAGCCCCATGCGGGCAGCGGCCCTGCGCTGGGAGCTGCTAGCCCTGCCCCACCACCCGCCTGAGACGCGGGTTTCGCAGGCACTGGCCCTGCTCGAGCGCTTGAGTGGGTCCAGCTTTTCTCAGGAAGCAGTGGTGCTGGACCGGGCACTGGAGGTGGACCCCAGCCATCTCGAGCTAGTTTCGCGCCGCGCACGGCTCTGGATGAGCCAGGGTAAGCCCGAGAAGGCTAAACCTGCGCTCGAAGCGCTCCCCAGGCGGGACGGTGCCTGGTGGCTCGAGTGGATGAAGCTGTTGTTCGCGCTCGGTGAGCACGCCAGCGCTTTGGCGCTGTGGGACGGGCGTCCCGAGCTGCGCGAGGTCGTGGGCGCAGGCTGGGCCTCGAGCATGGTGAAGTTGCTGGCCTATCAGGGGCGTTTCGAGGAAGGTCTGGATTTGGCCGAGCGGTGGTTGCAGCGTCCGTCCCTGAGCAAGCGGGACGCCGCACGGCTGCACAACGCACGCGGCGTGCTGTTTCAGACTCAGGGCAAGGCCCAGGAAGCGCTGGTGGACTATCACCACGCACTGGCTCTGTGTGAGCAATGCGAAGCCGGAGATACTGCGCGGTTAGCGCAGGGCAACGCGGCCATGATCCACAACTTTTTAGGCCAGTACGCTCAGGCAGAAACCCTGTTTGCACAAGCGGCGCAGTCCATGCTCGAAGCCGGAGACCTCAGCGGTTACGCCGCCACCCAGACCGTGAGGGCCGGAAACCGTTCGGACCAGGGGAATTTTGAGCAAGCCGAAACGCTGCTGCTCGAGGCTTACGCCATTTTGGGCCACGGTGAGGCCAGCTTCGAGCGCATCGAATGCGAAATCTTTCTAGCCCGGATGTACGCGCTGTGGGGCTTGCCACTGCACGCCGCTTTGTCGCTGCGCTACGCCTACCGGGCGCTCGAGCACGCCCGCAGACAGGGGGGGCGCACCATGCTGCACCGGGCGCTCGAGGGAGCTGCGTTGTGCGAAGCTCGGGTGGGAGACCCTGGGCGCGCTCTGGACCTGCTCGAGGAGTACCGGGCCAAACTTCAGCTCGAACTGGACGCACTTTCTCCCGAGGCTCAGCTTTACCGTGCCCTGGCTTTGGAGCGCTTGGGACGGCTCAGCGAGGCCGTAAGCCTGCTCGAGCAGGTTTACGGCTCTTGCCCCGACCCGCTGATTGGCCTGGAACTGGACCGCCTGAAGGGGAACCGCGAAGCCGCGCAAGCTCGAGGGGCAATCTTTACAGCGCAGGGCTTTGGTTTGGGCCTGCACTTGTTGGCGCGTTATTTTCCAGCGCCTTCACCCTCACCCAAAGCCAGCGCGTGGCGGCTCGAGGTGCTGGGACCCTTGCGGCTGAGCCACCGGGGAACCCCTCACCGCTTGGGAGGCGAAAAACGCAAGCTGTTGCTGGCTTTGCTGCTCGAGGCCCACCTGTCCGGGCAATCCGAGCTGAGCGGCGAGGAACTCAGCGGTGTGCTTTATCCCAACTCCGGCCAGGACGAGGCCAGGGTCGCGCTCAAACAACTCGTTTTTCAGGTGAGGACGGCACTAGAGCCAGACCTGATTCGGACCACGCCACGCGGCTACGCGCTGACTGAGCTGCACAGCGACGCGCAAGACTTTCTCGAGTCCTCGAACACCCGACTCTGGCGAGGGGCTTACCTCCAGGACGTGCGCGGTTTGGGGGGTCTGGGATTTGGCTCGGTGGGCGAAGGGATGGCCGAGCGCTTGAGAAGGGTCGGGTTCGAGCTGCTCGAGAACCCGAAGCTGTCCACGGAACTGATTAGGGAAGTGGCTCGAGTGGCCCGCATCCTGCTTGAAATGGACCCTTACGACGCTGCCGCGCTCGAGCTGGGCCTGAGAGCGCTGCGAGGTCTGGGCCACTACACCGCACTGCACCGACTGTTTGAGCGCGCCAAAACGCACTGGCTCGAGGTGAACGAACCTTTGGCCGCTCACTGGAGCACCTTTCTGGCCCTACGCGAAGCCAGCCGCCGCGAAGCCAGCCGCAAGGGGGTGCTGTGCTTTGACAGCGCAGAGCAAGCCACGAGCTAACGTAAACCCCGCTTTTTATAACCACGAGCTAACCCTGTGTGGCCCATGCTGAGTTGGGACCCGCAAGGGTAAACCAGGGAGGCTCCACATGGTGAACACGGTGACACGCGTATGGTGAGTAGGCCCAGTAGGGTGACATGGGTTGTGGCTCTGTTGGGTGGGATGGCATTGCTGACCCCAGCGGTGCGGGCGCAGGCGCTGGATGTGGCTCAGTTTACCGAACTCATCGAGTTTAGTATGGGCACGCGCATTCAGGAACTGGTCATCAGCCCCAACAGCACCCAAGTCGCGGCCAGTGCCATGAGCAACGGCGGCGCGCTGTGGGACTTGACTACGGGCCGCAGCGTGCTTCAGGTCAAAGGGCATGGGTTCGACATCGGCGGCTTCACCTTCAGCAATGATGGTAAAACGCTGTACAGCGCTTCTCGAGACAAGTTTATGACCTGGCAGGTGAGCACCGGCAAGACCACCTCGAGCGTGGACCTCAAGTGTCTGGGTGGAGATAGTGGAAACATCGCCCTGCTCGGCGGAGACCGGATTCTGATTTATTGCGCCGGACTCAAGGTGGTCAGCGCCCAGAACGGACGGGTGCTCTCGCAGTTCAAAGGAGGTCCCAACACCTTGTCGAGCAACGCTTTTGCGCTGTCACCGGACAAGAAAACCCTGCTCTCGAGCATCGGATACCCGGAATTTCAGCTTTGGGACATGACCACGATGGGGCCACTGCGCGCGCTCAAAGGCCATATCTCGCAGGGAACCACGGCGGTGGCCTTTGGCCCCGACAACAAAACGGTGGCCACCGGGGCTTCAGACAAAACCGCTCGCATCTGGAACTCGGTGACGGGCAAAGTCATGAAGGTGCTCGAGGGCCACAGCGCCACGGTCAGAGAGGTGGCTTTCAGCCCCGACGGCAAGTATCTGGTTTCAGCTTCCGATGACCGCACGCTCAAAATCTGGGATGTAGTTTCGGGGCAGGAAGTCAAGACGCTCGAGGGGGGAAACAACTACGTGACCCACGTCGCGTGGAGTGCCAACGGCAAATTCATCGTCAGTGGCAATCAATCCGGCGATATCAAAGTGTTCGGAATGCCAGGAGCCTTATGAACAGCGTCCCTCTAGGCAAAGTCCCGCCAAGTAAAGTGCCACCAAACAAAATCATAGCCACCGGAGGTCGGGTTTTTTCAAAGCGCACCGCTCGAGGGCTGCTGTGCGGTCTCGCGTTGGGTATAGGGCTGGTGGGGTTGAGCACCACGCTGGCTCAAAGCAAGGTGAGATTTTTTGGCTATACCGCCGCCACCGACCCGCTCACCGACGGGGACCGCAGCATGTTGACCACCCTCGAACTCGACCAGCCGGGGGGCCGGGAGGGAATTTTACAACTGCGCTGCCAGGGCAACTCGAGCAGCGGAAAAACCGAGCTGTATGTCGCACTTCAGCACGACCTCGGCTTGTCGGAGCGAGACGCGGATTCAAAGGTGTACTGGCAATTCCGCTTCGATAAGAGCGCGGCGAGTCCCGAGTGGTTGTCCTACCTTTCCAGAGACGCCCGCCGGATTTACCTCACCGACGAGGCCCGCTACAGTTTCGTGCAGGGTCTTCGCAGCGCCAAACAACTGGCCGTGGTGGTCGCGCTCGAGAACGGAGAACCCCAAACCTTTCGCTTCAATGTGGTGAACCCCGAGGCGGCTCTAAAAAAGCTCAAGTGCAGTGCGCCCAAACCTCAGAGCTGATAGTCGAAGTGGGAGTTTGGTCATCGGTTTCAATCAAAACACATGTAGCGGCGTGCTTCGGAGTCTTTCATGGAAGGTCCCCCTCGAGAATCAATCCACTGGCTCGAGGGGATTTCCAGACCTCGAGAATCTCATCTGTTCAAAAATTAGGAGAACATATGCTGAACTTCTTTCGGTTTCCAGGGGTTAGGTCGATCGAGATTCGCTCGAGCGCTGCCGTGGGGGGTCTTCGGAACTTGAAACGCACTCTGGTGTGGGCGGTTTGCGTTTTGGGTGGCGTGGGTGCGGTGGCTCAAACGGCAACGCCCCCTGCTCTTGTGTCGGTGCAGACGGTTGCGGTCTGGCGACCCAGCGAGGGAATTTTTTACGTGTCGCTCGCGGGCAAACTCGAGGCGCTCAGGTGGGGTATGGCGGGAGATATTCCAGTAGTGGCCGATTACGACGGTGACGGGCGTCTGGACATTGCGGTCTGGAGACCCAGTGACGGCACCTGGTACCTGATGTCCAAGCAAGGAACAGCACTCAAAAGCGTCCAATGGGGCATGAAAGGCGACGTTCCCGTGCCAGCCGATTTTGATGGAGATAAGCGCGCTGACTTTGCAGTGTGGCGACCCAGCGACGGGACTTGGTACGTTCAAGGCAGTGTGGACGGTAGAATGTGGATTTATCAATGGGGACAAGCTGGAGATATTCCCCTGGTGGGACGCTTTTAACCCCAGGCGTTTTGCGGAAGTATCCCGCTGGGACGAAATACTTCCCAACTAATAAGCAGCGTCAACAGCAAAGCGTTTCCCATGTCCATCAAGCGACTTGAGCGGAGTGGACAGGCCCAGTAGGTGGGGTGGCTCAGCAGGTGCTGTTCAGACCAAAACGGTTGAAGGGTTGGAACTCGAGTTTTATCTGATGTTTTCAATCTGCCGTCCGCTCTGCTCACTTCCGGGCGAACACCCACACTCGAGCGGTTTCTGCGTTAGGCGCGGCAAAGTCTGGGTATTCCACAAAGTGAATACTCGAGAAACCTGCCCTAATCAAAAGCGGCTCGAGGTCGGCGGGGTCGTAGCCGCGCTCGGTGTGCAGCTCGAGAAATTCTTTGTCTCCGAGCCTACAAAACGCCTGCACGGTACCCAGCTCGAGCGCACTATCAAAAACGTGAGACCAGTGGTAATGCACCTCCTGACCGCCTGAAATCTGGGCCACCCCCTCGATGGCCTCACCGTCCCACAGCTCGCGCACGCCGAGCCGGGTGTTCACGTCGGCTATCAGCCAGCCGCCCGCGTTCAGGTGACGGTAGACATTGGCGAAGGTGCGCTCGAGGTCGGCGGTCTCGAGCACGTTGTTGAGCGAATCGAACAGGCAAGTACACAGGTCAAATTGGCGCTCGAGCCGAAACTCGGTGAAAGTTCCTCGAGTGAAGGTCACACCGGGCAACTTGCGACGGGCCACCTCGAGCATCTCGGGCGAGGCGTCCACGCCCCAGCACTCGAAACCGCGCTTCAAGAAGGGCGCGGTGCTGTTGCCGGTGCCGCAGGCCAAATCAAGCACCGACTTGGGCTGAAAGTTCTGCTGTTCCAAAAACTCGAGCAGAAATTCGGCCCAATCGTCGTACTCGATGTCGTCCATGATGGCGTCGTAAACGCTAGCCAACGCCGAAAACGGCGGGCGCTCGAGGGTGCTGGGGCGGGACTCTGAAGACGGGGCAGCGCGAGACATGACTGCACTTTAGCGAAAAACCCCCTTCTGGTCTGGAAGGGGGCTGACGCTCGAGGGAAGTGCTGCGAGGCGCTCGAGCGTGCTCTACCCTGACGCTCAGCCCAAAGTCTGGCGCAGGAACTCGAAAATCAGCGCCTGCATGCGCGCCCGTTGTCCTGCGTCCGCCGCGCCCGCGTGGCCGCCTTCGGTGTTTTCACAGAACAGCACGTTCTGTCCCAGCTCGAGCATTCGGGCCGCCATCTTGCGGGCGTGTCCGGGGTGAACCCGGTCGTCTCGAGTGGAGGTGGTCAGCAGCACAGGTGGGTATTTGACGCCCTGCTCGAGCAACTGGTAGGGCGAATAGTTTTGCAGGAAAGCCCAGTCCTCGGGGCTGTCCGGGTCGCCGAACTCTGCTATCCAGCTCGCCCCGGCCAGCAGTTTGTGATAGCGCCACATGTCGAGCAGCGGCACCTGACACACCACCGCACCGAACAGTTCAGGGCGCTGCACCAGCATATTTCCCGTGAGCAAGCCCCCGTTGGAGCCGCCCCAGATGCCCAGTTTGGCGCTTGAGGTGAAGCCTCTGGCCACCAAATCCTGGGCCACCGCGATAAAATCGTCATAGGCCCGCTGGCGGTGTTCGCGCAGGGCCGCTTGATGCCAACGCGGCCCGAACTCGCCGCCGCCCCGGATGTTGGCCTCGACGTAGATGCCGCCGCCCTCGAGCCAGCCGATGCCCGCTCGAGGGTCATAGTCGGACAGCAGCGAGACCTCGAAGCCGCCATAGCCGTAGAGCAAAGTAGGGTTCTGACCGTCCAGCACCACATCTGCTCGAGCCACCACCGAGTAGGGCACGCGGGTTCCGTCCTGGCTCAGCGCTTCGAACTGCTGCACCTTAAGCCCCTCCGAATTGAAAAAATGCGGCAGGGACTTGAGTTTCTGCTGCGCCTCGCCGTCCACCAGGTACAGGCTCGAGGGGGTGAGGTAGTCGGTGGCGCTGAGAAAATATGCGTCGGACGCGTCGGCATCGAGCGCACACAGGTCCACGGTGCCCTCGAGCGGCAAACTCACCCGCTGACTTTCCCAGCCGCCCGCCTGCGGGGTGAGGCGCAAAATGCGGCCCTGCACGTTCTCGAGCACGCTCAGCCACAGGTGATTTCGGGTTCCGACCCACTTCTCGAGCGCTCCGGTTTCGCTAGGCGTGTACAGGCGGTGAAAATTTCGAGCACCGCTGAGGAATTCCTCGAGTGGAAGCGCCAACAGCGAGCCGGAGGGGTGGGACAGCCACTCCGAGCGCAGCGAAACCAGCAGATACTCGCCCCAGAAATCCAGAACCGCGTCGTCGGGCAGCTCGAGCGTGACGAGTTCACCGCTTCGCCAGAGGTAGCATTTCTGGGTGTAGAAACCCGGTCTGCGCGAGATGCCGTGGTAAGAAATCCCTCGTGTGCGGCTGTGAAAGGGCCAGACGCCCATATCCTCGAGTTCGGCATTGAACATGGTCTGCGCGTCCTCGAGCGCCTCACCCCGCTTCCAGTGCCGCACCGTGCGCGGATAACCCGAAGTCGTCATCGTGCTCTCGCCCCGGCTGTCCAGGCCAAAGTCTCGAGCGATGAGCAGGGTGTCCGGGTCCAGCCACGCGGCTCCCCCTTTGGACTCGGGCGCGTTGAAACCCTCCACCACAAAGCGCCGCTCGAGCACATCAAACTCGCGCAGCACGTTCGCGTCTTTGCCGCCTCTGGATAGGACCAGCAGCGCTCGCCCACTGAAGGGTTGCAGAAACCTGGCCCCCTGCCAGACCCAACTTTCCCCCTCGAGCGCTGAGAGTCTGTCGAGGTCGAGCACGCTTTCCCACTCGGGGGTCTCGAGCTGGTAACTCTCGAGCGAGGTTCTGCGCCACACGCCTTTGGGGTGCTCGGCGTCCTGCCAGAAGTTGTAGAGCAGGCTACCGTGCATTTGCGCGGTGGGAATGCGCTCGCTCGAGTTGAGCTGGGCCAGGAGTCGCTGCTCGAGGGCCTTAAACTGCGGGCTGGACGCTAGTTTCGCTTCGGCCTCCCGACTGTGCTCACGTACCCACTCGAGAGATGCGGGGCTGTCTACGTCCTCGAGCCACAGGTAAGAATCGGTTAGCGAGGTCATGGTGGGGCGAGTATAGCTGCTCGAGCGCGTGCAGGGCGGGGCGGTTTTCACAAGGTTTCCCGCGTGGGTAACTGAGGTTTAGTACTGACCCAAGCCAGGATTACCTCGAGGTTTCCTGACCACGCAAATGCGCGTACATCACGCCCGAGGCGTGCTCGAGGTGAGATTTCAGGCGCTCGAGGGCTGTCTCCAAGTCGCCATTCTTGCAGGCCGCAATCAGCGCGGCGTGCTGGCCGTCGCAGTGCTCGAGTTCGAGTTTATCTGGGTGGGTGAGCAGGCAAAAACGGTTGGTCTGACCGCGCAGATTCTCGACCTGCTCGAGCATCCGCAGCTTTCCGGCGGGCATGTAGAGAGAGCGGTGCAACTCAAAGTCGAGCGCGTTCCAGGTCTCGAGGTCGGGAGCGGTCCGCATCGGCTGGAGTGTTTGCTCAACTTTGAGCATCTGGGCCGCATCAAAATTGGGCCACGCCTGACGCAGCAGCTCGAGTTCGAGCAAAATGCGAATCTCGAACAGTTCGAGTACCTCGCTGGCCCTGGGTCGGCTCACGAACGCGCCCTGCGCGGGGTAAATGCGGACCAGACCCTCCCCCTCGAGCGTTTTGAGCGCGTCGCGCACCGGAATACGACTCGTGCCGAAGCGCTGGGCCAGGTCCTCTTGTCGCAGGGCAAGCCCCGGCTCGAGCGCGCCGCTGTGAATCTCGAGCCGCAAGCTCTGGGCGATGGTGTCCGGGGTGCTGGGTAGGCTCGAGCGCATGGGAGGAGTGTAGCGCACTTGCACCAATCGTATCCAGTGTATACACTCTGATGATAGATTTCAGACGACAGAGGTCAGACGACAGAAAAAACATAGGTCTGAAATCTGAAGTCTGAAACCCGTAATCTGGAGGAACCCTTGCCTTACCACCTCGCTCAAGTCAACATCGGACGTTTACGTTTTCCGCTCGAGGACCCGCGCATGGCCGAGTTTGCGCGTTCGCTCGACCCCATCAACGAAATTGCCGAGCGCTCACCCGGTTTTGTGTGGCGGCTCAAAGACGACGAGGGACGGCCCTCGAGCTTTCTGGGGCCGGTGTTCGGTCCTGGCGTTTTCGTGAACATGTCGGTGTGGGAATCGCTCGAGTCGCTCAAGCACTACGCTTACCAGAGCGGTCACAGCGCCTATTTTCGCCGCCGCCTGGATTGGTTCGAGCCGCTGGGCCGCATCACCAGCGCGCTGTGGTGGGTGAGAATAGGTGAACACCCTACGCTCGAGGATGCCAGAGCGCGCTACGACCACCTGCTCGAGCACGGACCGAGCGAGTACGCTTTTGGCATGAAGGAGGGTTTTGACGCCCCGCTCGAGTGAGGTTCAGCCCAGCGACATTCAGGCCGCACGTCTGAACTGTTCAGGCACTGTGCTATCGCTGTGCCGTGCTATTGCCGACATTGACCCCATCGGCTAGAGTTGACCCATACGGAAATTGTTCCAGACACGCGTTAAACGCTCTGTAGGACACACTGTGGAAGGAGACCGCATGGCCACTGAATTGAGTACGCTCGAGCGCAACATTCTCAAGGCTAAAGGGTTGAGCGAGGCCCAACTCGCGTTTCTGGCCGAGGTCGGCATCCTGGGGCGCGACGATTTTCACACCGTGGGCAGCGCCCAGACCCTGCTCGAACTCATGCCCGACCTCAGCCCCGAGGTCGCAGCCCGCGTGCTCGAGTGGGCCATTCCCACCGCCAGCGAAGCCCCAGGTCAACCGGGTCATGCCCTCAGCGTGACCAGCGACCCGCTGCCCTACTCGAGCACCACTTACGGCGGCAAGGTGGTGCTGGACACCTCGGACGCGACTTTTTGCGTACACTGCGGTTTTAAGCAGCCCAAAGACTACAGCGCGGGCGATTTGTGTCCCAACTGCGGCAAGCAGGCCGAACCCATCGAAACCTGCTACTGGTGCGGCTCGAGTGGTCCCGGCAAGTTCTGCCGCTCCTGCGGCGCGACCTTTGTGAGCACCAGTGAGCTGCCGCTGGCACTGATGCTGCGCCGCGACGGCATCGCCAAAGATGACATTCCCCGGCGGCTCGAGGCGATGGGTCCCAGCGAAAAAGACGCGCTGTGGGGTCGGGTAAGGCGCGCTCGAGGGTGAAGGGGCAGACAGATGTTGTGGGATTTCTTCGCTTTTTGGACCTTGAGTTCTTGAACTACTATATGAGGATATCGACCAAAAAAATGTCCTGCTGCGCGGCTCTTAACGGGTATTTACCCAATTCACTCGAGCGAGACACCCTCTGATGCGCGCCCTGTGCGAAAGCTGCGGCGCGCTTCAGCCTCCCGACTGGCAGGCGGGCGATTTGTGCGGGTCGTGCGGCGCGGTGGTGCGGCGCGAGAAACGCTGTCCCTGGTGCGCTCAACTCACCCCGGACGGCAAATTCTGCCGTCACTGTGGCTCCGGCACGGTCCCCGACGCGCTGTACGGCGCGGCGCGGATGCTCAAGGTCGGCGGCGTGGACCAGTTTTCGCTGCCCGAACGCCTCGGTCAGATGGACCCCGCGCAGCTCGAGCACCTTTCCCGGCTGTACGCGCCGCATGAGGCGGTGCTCGAGCGCCATGTGGACGACTTGGCTTTTGTGGAAGGCTTCCTGCGACAAGGTGGCTGGAGCAGGGCGCTCGAGAACGAGATGTTGCCCCGGCTTCCCCTGGCGGCGGATTTGCTTCAAGCCCTGACCCTGCCACCTGCTCGAGCGGTAAGTGACATTGAGCGTCTCGAGGAGATTCGGGACTCCAGCCCCCTGCCGCAAAGTGGGCAACTGGCGGCGCTGGCCCACATCCGGCTGGGCGCGCCGCGAGGTGAGGCCGACGCGACCAAAGCGGAGCAAGCTCTCGGCTCGAGCGAAATGTCGGTGCGGCTCGAGGCGGCCCTGACCCTGGGCCACTGGCGCTTCACCTCCACCCACCCTTACGGCGCGCAGGTCCGCGACCTGAAAAGTGCGCTCTACGAGGCTTATCAAGCTTATGAAGGTAAATTCGCGCTCGAGGCGGCGGTGGGCCTGAGCTTGCTGGCCCAGCATTACAGCCCCAGCTTTGGCGACCCCCAGGTGGAGGTCCCTCGAGCGGCGCTGGCTTCGGAAGACCCTGACACAGCCTTTGGCGCGGCGCTGGCCCTGGGTGAGACCGAGATGCTGCTGCCCGCCCTGCGCGTTTCCCTGATACTCGATAATCAGGCGCAGCCCCTGAAACTCGAGCAGCGCTACGCGGCGGCGCTGGCCCTGGCTCGAGCGGGTCACGCCGCGCCGCTGGCCCCCATCTTGCTCGAACTCGAGCCACACGAGCAGGAGCGGATTCTTGAGACCGTGCGCTACAAAGTGGGCGTGGCTCCCGAACTGCACGACCTTTTGGTTCATGTGCTTGAGCAGAACTCGTCCTGGTCGCTCAGGAACACCGCCGCACACTTACTGGCGCTCGAGAACCGCCTCGAGGACGCCCTGCGCCTGATTGAAGCCGATACGTCTTTTGTGGACGCGGTGCTGCGAAACCCGGCCCTCTCGCCTCACGAACTCGAGCGGGTGTGCCTCAAGCTGCTCGAGACGGGGAACTTCAACCTTTATCAGATGAAAAGCCTGACCGAGCTGGCGACGTCTGGACGCGTGCCGGACAGCTTTGTGCCGCAGGTTTTTGCTGGGGCCGACGAGTACGGACGCCAGGAGCTGTGCTCGTTTGCGGGGCAACAGCTCCTGGCGCGGCGCAATCAAACGCTGCACCGCTTTTTGTGGAGCGTGCTCGACGGTGACTGGCCACATCAAGCCAGGGAACGCGCCTGGAACGCGCTCTCGAGCTGGTATTCGCTCAGTCGGGAAGGTGAGGAACCCTTGCGGCTCACCCTTGAAAGTTTGCGCCACTACTTCGGCAGCGTGGGGAGCTTTCTCGAGCAGCTGTGCGAACTGCTCGAGCGCCCTGACATTTTACGGAGCCTGCACCGCTACGACGATTTTCTGATGGTTTTACAGGAGGTGGAGGTGGGCGTGCTGCCCGCCGTGCGTGAACGTGCATCCTTGCTCGAGCGCTTGAGGAAAGGGTTGTGGTCAATGGTCTACGATGGTGAAGCGTACTCGAGCAACAGGGGCGCGGGTTTGCGCTTGCTGGGCCAACTCGCAGACTCGAGGACCGAGCGCGAAGCCTTTTGCGACGAGCTGCGCGGCCTGCTCGAAACCGACCCCCCGTGGGATTTGCGCCGCACCGCGCTCGAGACCCTGAGCGCGCAGGAACGCCAAACCCTGCGCCTGGATTTGCAGGCTCTGCTCGGGAAGGGCTTCGACTTCGGGCAACGGGGCGGCGAACCACTGGAACAAGAGCAACGGGATATCGCCACCACCCTGCTCGACCAGCTCGAGGCTATGGACTAGGGATTGACACGGAAGCCACACTAAACGACCCGCTCGAGCAACGCTTTCTCGAGCGGGTTGTTTCTAGGCCAAAAAAGTTTCAGCTCGAGGCCAGCGCTCTGAGCCACTTGGCGCTGTCTTTGAGCACTCTCTCTTGGGTCGCGTAGTCCACGTAAACCAGCCCGAAGCGCTTCTCGAAACCGTAAGCCCACTCGAAGTTGTCCATCAAGCTCCAGGCGAAGTAACCGCGCACGTCCACGCCTTGCACGCCTGCCTGCCGCACCGCCTCGAGGTGGGACGTGAAGTAGCTCACCCGCTCGAGGTCGTGAACCGACCCTCCCTCTGCTGTGTTGGACAAAGTGTCGGGGTAAGCCGCCCCGTTTTCGGTGACAAACATGGGCGGAACCGGATAATCGCGCGTCAGGCGCAGCAGCAAGTCGGTGAGGCCCTGCGGGTAAACTTCCCAGCCCATCGCGGTGTAGCTGGCCCCAGCGGGCTTTTGTGAGGGGTCGCTCGAGACGAATCCTCGGGTGTAGTAGTTCACGCCCAGGAAATCGAGCGGCCCACTTATGGTTTCCAGGTCGCCCGCGTACACGTCGGGAACGTCTGAACCGTAATACTCCCAGACATCGGCGGGATACTGGCCTGTGAACAGCGGGTCGAGAAACCAGCGGTTGAACTTGCCGTCCTCGAGCGTTGCCGTGCTGTGTTCGTCCTCGCTCGAGCTGGCCGGATACATCGGATTTAGGTTGAGCACGACGCCCAGCTCGGAATTCGGAACCACCTGACGCAGAATTTTCAGGGCTTCCCCGTGGCCCAGCAGCAGGTGATGGGCCGCGCTCAGCGCCGCGCCCCGGTCTCGCAGGCCGGGGGCGTGATGGCCCAGTTGGTAGCTCAGAATGCTGCTGCACCAGGGTTCATTGAGCGTGGCGTAACTCAGCACCCGCTCGCCCAGACGCTCGGCCACCGCTCGAGCGTACTCGGCAAAACGGTGGGCGGTGTCGCGGTTGGTCCAGCCGCCCGCGTCCTGGAGCGCTTGCGGCAGGTCCCAGTGGTACAGCGTGGCGTAGGGCTTGAGGCCCCGCTCGAGCATCCCGTCCACCAGGCGCTCGTAAAAGTCCAGGCCCAGCGGGTTGATGGGTCCGCTGCCCTGCGCCTGAATGCGGGGCCAAGCGATGGAGAAGCGGTACGCGTCCACGTTCAAGCCCGCAATCAGGTCAAGGTCCTGCGGCCAGCGGTGGTAGTGGTCACAGGCGACGTCGCCGCTCGAGCCGTCCAGAATGCGGCCTGGCTCACGGCAAAAGGTGTCCCAGATGGATGGGCCGCGCCCATCTTCCCGAGCGGCTCCCTCGATTTGATACGCCGAGGTGGCCACCCCAAAGTGAAAGTTTGCCGGAAAGTCGGCTCGAGTGAGGGTTTTGGCGGTCTGGTGTTCCAGGGTTTGGGGGTTAGCCGAAATTTGGGTGTTAAGGAGGGGGGTCATAAAATCCTCAAAAGGGAGAGGCTCGAGAATGAAAAGCGCTTTTGGGGTCATCTCAAGGGAATGCAACCTAGTTTCAACGCCCCTGACGACAAACAAGAACGGTTAGGATGAAGCCCACTTGAGAGTCCAGAACCCGATAAACCCGCCAGAGTTGGGCAGGCGCTCGAGCGGAGGAATTGAACGGTCCCGGTTTCTGCCGAGGCAACTTACGCTCAGGGGGCGAGAAGGCGTTTGTAAACCAAGCGGGTGAACGAGTGGGCAGGCAAGTTGAGCGTCGGCTCGAGCTTGAGGCGCTGCGGCAGAGCTTCGTCGTCCACGGTCCGGGCATCGAAGCTTTTAGCCCCAATCAGGCTGTAACCGACAACGGGCGTGCTCAGGGCGTGGGCCGCGGTGCCGACGTTGCTCACCAGGACCGTGAGCTGCTGGTTCGCTCGAGCGGCGTGAACCCACAGCTCCGGGTTGTCGGTGTGGGCCTCGAGCGCTTCACCCTCAAAAAATTTCAGTTGCTCGAAAGCGTACAGCGTGGGGCGCGGAATGCCAGCCAAATCCACCAGCCCGTGACCCCCCGACCCGATGAGCGCGAAATACTGCGACAACGCCGCTCCGCCTTCGGCCAAGCGCAGGGTGGTCTCGGCGGCCCACAGCGCGGCCACCATGTCCGACAAGTGGCGTGAGCGGTTCGATTGGTAAGACAGCCCGTACTCGGTGACTCCCAGTTCGTTCGAGTGGCCCGCTCCTTTTGATACACCCAAAGGGTTGCGTTCGGGGTCGCCCAGCAGTACCCGGAAGCGCTTGAGGTGTTCACTCACGCGGCTCGCGGTGGCCAGCGCGGCTTCGTCGGACAGCTCTCCGCTCGAGGGGTACTCGTGCCAGGTCAGCAGGTCCACGATGTCGCCGCACTCCTTGACGAAGGCGGTGAGGAAATCGGCCCCACCGCCCTCCACGTTGGAGACAGCAGGTCCGGCAAATCTGGCCTGGGGGTCCACCGCCAAAATAGCGGTTCGCTGAGCGCGAAAGGTTTGGCAATAGCACTGAGGCGTCCATGAAGCGTCGCCCCGGTTTTTGCTGTACAAATCGGGTTCGTTGCCGATTTCCCAGTAAGCCACCTTTAGGCCCAGAGTGAGTGCGTCTCGAGCCGCCTGAGCCGCGTCCTCGGGGCGGTTTCTGGCGTCCGGGCGGGTGGCGAAGACTCGAGTTTCTACCACGGCCAGCGGCGGTGTTCCGCCTGTTCTCGAGGCGGCCAGTTGCAGGCTCGAGCGAAACGAGGTCAGCCCAGCCAGAGTCAGGTCGTTTTCGTCGCCCACGTTGCCGGGCGGGTAGCGCAGCGAACTGGGGGCCACCGAATGCACTGCTTCCTGTGCCTCGGCGATGGACATGTCGTAGCCCACGTTGAAGCCGTTCACGGCGGCAGGGTGGATGGGTTTTCCCACCGTGCCGATATTTAGGGCAGCCGGGGCCGAGAGCGCGCTCGAGAGTAGGCTCAGAACCAGCAGGCTCGAGCGAAAAACCCGCTTCATCCCTTGACCGAACCCGCCGTCAGACCCGCAATCAACTGGCGCGAGGAGAAAAAGAACACGATGAGCAGCGGCACCACCGCCAGCATTACCCCGAACATCAGCGCGCCCCAGTCAGTGTTGACCAGCGCTTGCAGGGTTCGCAGCGCCAGCGGCGCGGTGCGGGTTTCGGCGCTCCTGAAGATGATGAGCGGCCCCACGAAGCTGTTCCAAGAGCCAATAAAGGTCACTAAGCCCAGCGTGGCCATCGCCGGACCGGTGAGCGGCACGATGATGCGGCGAAAGATACCGAATTCGGTGCAGCCATCAATCCTGGCCGCCTCGACCAGCTCTTTGGGAATGGCGCTGCCGATGTACTGGCGCATCAAAAAGATGCCGAATGCTCCAGCCATGCCGGGAACCCACAGCGCCCTGGGGGTGTCAATCCAGCCCAGCGTCTGCATCACGATGGCAAAGGGCACGATGTTGACCGCGCTGGGAATCAGCAAGGTGGCCAGCACGATGCCGAAGAGCTGCTCCCGATAGCGGAAGTTGTACATGGTGAAGGCAAACCCGGCCAGCGACGAGAAGAACAGCGTGGCCACGGTGCTGATGGTCGCGATGTACAGGCTGTTCCACAGGTTGCGCCAGAACGGGGTGCGGTCCATCAGGTTGCCGTAGTTCTGGGCGGCGTTATCGCCAAACCAGGTGGGTGGGGGTAGGTTGAAAATTTCGCCCCTCGAGTGGGTGGCGAAGATGAAGATGAAGTAAAAGGGCATCACGGTCAGGAACGCGCCCAGAACGAGGAGCAGCACCGCCGCACCCCTCGAGAGCGGACGACCTATTCCGATGTTGCTGCGCGGGGGCCGGGGACTGCGACTGAGGATTACTGCCATGTCATTCACTCCTCGAGAGTCGGTCTTTGCCAAAGATGCGGTTGTTGAGCAGTGTGAGTCCACCAATTAAAATGAACAGCAACCAGGACATGGCCGAGGCCAGCCCCGCGTCGCCGTACACGCTGTAGGTCCGCAGCATGTACATCACCGAGGTGAGCGCGGCCCCATCAATCCCGCCGGAATCGCCGGCGATGACGTAGGGGGTCTCGAACAGTTGCAGGTTGCCAATCAGGGTCAGCGTGACCGCCAGGAAGATGATTGGGCGCAGCAGCGGCAGGGTGATAAAGCGAAACTTGTGCCAGGTGGTCGCGCCGTCCACGTCGGCGGCTTCGTACAGGTCGTCGGGAATGGCTTGCAGGCCAGACAGGTAGAGCACGATGTTCCAGCCCACGAACTGCCACACCACCACGCTGGCGATGGCGGGCTGCACGAAGTCGCGGTTGCCCATCCAGTTGATTTTGTCCGCCGGAAACAGACCCCCGATAATGGGTACTTGGTGCAGCGCGCCCAGGACCACGTTGACCACCCCGTACTGCCAGCTAAACAGGGTCAGAAAGATGACCGCCACCGCCACCACGTTGGTGATGTAGGGCAGAAAAAACAGGGCCGTAACCAGACCCTGCACCCTTTTGAGAAAGAAGTGAATGGCGAAGGCCATAGGAATGGCGATGAGGTGCTGGGGAATGCCTGATTCCAGCCCGATGATGGCGGTGTTTTTAAGCGCTTTCCAGAAGGTGGGGTCGGTCAGGTTGTCGGCAAAATTGCGCCAACCCACAAACTTCATGCTGGCCAGTCCGGTGGC
>Ga0123339_10000993_pt1 | contig 20304 bp, 23 predicted proteins | sample lystaG_FD_89956 | JGI IMG/M metagenome (GOLD analysis project Ga0123339, IMG submission 89956) | Glacier valley bacterial and archeal communities from Borup Fiord, Nunavut, Canada, to study Microbial Dark Matter (Phase II) -... | ecosystem: Environmental > Aquatic > Freshwater > Ice > Glacier ...
ATTTGTAGGTTGTTATAACCAAGTTTGGTTGATTAGATAGTTGTGGAAATGAGTAACTGGAAAAGTAGAACTATTATTTGGAACTAAATGTAAATGATTTTAAAGCTTCCAATAACGGTTTCGTCCCGAATAGAATCAGATTTTTTGAAACCTAGTATTGTAATGTGAAAAGTGAACTTGTTACAGTTTTTGGTTATTAATTTAATAATAACATTTAAATCAAGAGATGTCAATATTCTTTAAAATACAAGACTTATGTGTTTAAGCCAATTAAAGCCAAAGCCTGGGCGGGATGACCAGAATTAAACCGCAAAGAAGCGGTAATCCTGGTGTGACCGGCTTTATACAAGGTTCTTAGGTGTTAAACCAATAGTCCATCGCTTAATGAGCAAGCGACTAAAGTCACTACTACCACAAAAGACTTTAAACCAAAAAGCCAGGAGTCAATAGCGACTCCTGGCCTCTTTTTACTGACAACCGCCCACCCTTAGATTATAGGGTCTTTGTCCTCAGCCATTTCCTCTACCTCGATTTTTTCGACGGCAGGGGCATCGGCGGGAGCGGTTTTGGCTTCCCCGGTGTAGTGGCGTTTGAAGATGAAATAGCTGTTCTCGCTATCGGCCAGGGGGCTAACCCCGGTCAGTTCCCAGCCTTCCGCCCCAACTTCGTCCAGGAACTTGCGGACAAAACTGCTGCGGCGTTCGCCTCGCCCAATCAGCACTTGCTCACCCTCGGAACTAATCTGGCCTTTAAAGTTGATGTAAACAACCTTATATTCCCATTTAGGCCCGTGATAGGTAGAAGCTTTGGGGGTACTGCTAGGCCAACTCTTGGCTTGGTCGGTCGGGATAGCCACATCTTCATCGTCAATCGGCACGCGCTGACCTTCGGTGGCGGTGTTAATCGTGGTTTCCAGCTTGCCGAGGCCATTCTGAATCTCGCGAATAACCTGGCTAAACATCCCTTGCCAACCCGGTGGCACATTAAATCTGTCGCTCATGTTAAAGTCCTATTACTTTCCTTGACCGACGCGGCTTGTCAGTCAAACTTGTGTATTGAACACATGCCGGATACCGTGTTAGGCCGCCTCACGGTATGATAAAACTCCGGCCACTTTCGATTGTACCACCAGCCCCATTCTAAAACCAGCCCGCCTGTGTTAGAGTTTTGTTATAAGTAGAAATGGGCGATTGCAAAGTCAAAATCGCGGTTTTAATAATTGACAAAGGCCATACCCTTTGTTATGATTTGTATAACAACCTTAGAAAAATTTAATATAAACATATTAAAAACAAATTAAACAATTATCTGGTTTTTATCTCCAGGCAACTCATGGGGTAGTATCTAGTTAGTTTAAGGCCATAACTACTACAATGTTTAGTATCCCACCTACCTTACCCCAACTTTTTGCCTTACTATTTTTAGCTACAATTGCAGCCTTTGTGGGCGAATTAATTGGAGGGGCAGCCCCTGACCTGGGTTTCTTGGGAGCAATATTGTTAGGCGCACTGGGCGTAGTTATCCTGGTTAATTTGCCTTTGCCCCAGGTTGGTTTTGAGCCTCAACTGGAAGATTTGCCAGTAGTACGCGGAGTTTTGGGCGGGGCGGTGGTGGTAGCTGGTTTTGCTTGGTATCGCAAACGCCGCAGCCGTTGAAAAACTTGCCATCAGCCACTACAGTTTTACTAACATGGCACCCGGTGCTTTTGTTAACCCCTAAAGCGTTGCTAGATAATTTTTGAAAAGGCGAGGACAGCCATGCACAAAAATGAATTTATCAAACAACTTGCCAAGGAAACGGCACTGCCCCAGAAACAGGTTAACCAGGTGGTTAAAAGTGCGATAGAACTAATTGCCCGTAGCTTGCGGGAGGGAGATAAAGTAGTGCTGACCGGGTTTGGCACTTTTGAGGTGCGTACTCGGCGTTCGCGGCGGGGCGTTAACCCTCAAACCAAAGAGCATATTATAATTCCTCAGACCCAAACACCCGGCTTTACCGCCAGCAACACCCTGAAAAATGTAGTCCTGGGCAAACTTGACCTGTCTTCCGCCGCCGATGAATTCGATAGTCAGGAACCGCCTGTTAAGAAAAGTGGGCGTGGGCGCGGACGAAAACCCGCCAAAAGCACCGCAGAAAGTTAGTCCTTTAGATTGGCTGAAAATAGATAAAGCTTATAACGCCGCTATCAAGACAGGCTAAACACTCTAAAAGTAATAACCTCAGTTACCCTAATTAGGTCTATTTCAAAACCGTCTTTACCTGTTATGTCTTGACAGCCTATTTTGGTTATGTTACATTTTCCATATGTTTATCACAAGTTATTGTAACAAGATATTTTGCTCTGAACTATAATTTTCAAACTAAGGGACACGCTCCTGGGAGCAACATAGCCTGGTCGGTTCAGGTGAAGAAAGCGGACACACTAAGATGGAAGTAGAAGAAAGCAAAACCGCCTCGCCGGATGCCCCGGTAGATGAGAAGCCCAAAGCTGGGCGTGGTCGGCCTGCTGGTAGTACCCGCCCCCGGATTGCCGAAACTGTTGAAACCGAGAACGGCACCAATGGTCATGCTTCCAACGGCACTCAGGCGGCAGCCCGCACCAACGGGCGTTCCCGTAATGGGCGGCTTGACCGCTCGGCTCCTTCCCGGATTAATGTTGACAAACCCATCTTTACTTTGAGTGTGGCGGCTGATATTTTAGGTTTGCACCCGCGTACTTTGCGGATTTACGAGGAGCATCAGTTAGTTGTGCCCCACCGCACCCACACTCAACGTCGTCGCTATTCCCAGAACGACATCAAGAAGTTCCAGTTTATTCAGCACCTAACCCGTGACCGGGGCGTGAATCTGAACGGGGTTAAAATCATCCTGTTTATGCTGGAAGAACTAAAGAAAACCATCACCGACCCGGTGCGTTTCGTCTTTCCCGAATATCAGGAAAGCAACTAACCTTAATTCCACCTGGTGTAATGCCCGGTGCCGCTGGGGAAGTAACTTACTTTAAATGGGCAATTTCGACCAGGTTATTCAGACAATCATTGTGGTAGTGGTGCTTGTGGCGGTTGGCGCGGGTGTTCGAGCGGCCCAATGGTTACGCCCGGAAGATGCCAAGCGTATTTTCCCTCCCCTTATCAACAATGTTTTCTTGCCAGCCTTGATTTTCAACGGTATCAAAAGTACCAGCAATCAACCCATTACTCCCGAAATCCTTAAAATCCCGCTCATAGCCCTGTTAGTTATTTGTTTTTCCGGCCTACTGGCCTATGGAATTGGGCGAGTACTACGCTTGCAACGGCGGCAGATGGGGGCGTTTTTGCTGACCGCAATGTTCGGTAGCACCGCTTTTATCGGTTTACCCCTAATTCGGGGGATTTATGGCGAAGGGGCTTTTGTCCAGCACGCTTTTTATAGCGAGGTAGGCAGTCTGGTTTTGCTGGTGACACTGGGGGTGATTATCGCTTCCTATTATGGCGAAGGTGGGCGGTTTAGCTGGCAAACGCTGCTGGCAATTCCCCGCTCCGGCCCGTTCATCGGTTTTGTGCTGGCTCTGCTGTTCTATAAAGATGATGTTCCTACGGCTATTACTACTACCTTAGCGTTGTTGTCGCAGGTGACTTTGCCCCTGATGATGTTCCTGGTAGGGGTCACGATTGTCTGGAAAGATATTGGCAAGTTTCTCCCGGCAATTATCAGCCTCAATCTGGTCAAATTGATTGTAGCCCCGCTTATTGGTCTATTATTGGCAAAGGTTTTGCTACCGAACGATGGCACGGCGCAGGGGGTTGTTTTGCTTGACTCAGCGACTCCAGCGATTATTCTCTGTCTCGCCTATGCTAATCAGTACAAATTGGACGAGGAATTTGCCAGTACCGCCGTTTTTTCCAGCTTTTTCTTCTGTGGTCTAACTATTCCCCTGATGACTCTTTTCTTACCACACTAAACCGAAGGCGGAGATTCGCTAATGCAATTCATCCTGGTTATCTCCGCCGCTTTAATCCCTGGACTTTTCTGGATGTGGTGGTATTACCGCCAGGATGTTTATAACAAAGAACCCAAAACCTTATTGGCGAAGGTTTTTATTCTTAGTATGCCCCTTTCACTTTTGATAGGGCTGTTTGAATATGTAGTTGACCAGGCAATTCTTATTGATGGCAAACCTCTTAGCCAGAGTAATAATATTTTGCTGGTGGTGCTGTTTTATCTGTTTGTGGTGGGGTTGACCGAGGAGCTTGGCAAGTTTGTTGTAACCTATGTATTAGCGTATCAGGACAAAGCTTTCGATGAGGAGTTGGACGGGATAATTTATTCCGCCGCCAGTGGCCTCGGTTTTGCTACTTTTGAGAATATCTTTTTTATTCTGGATCAAGGCCCATTTATAATTTTGTTGCGTGGCCCCGTCAGTACCCTGGCCCATGTACTATTCTCGGCGTTGTGGGGGGCGGCTTTGGGTTTGGCTCGTTTTGATAAAGACCCCAAAACTGGTCGCCGCCGGATTTTAATAGGGCTAGGTCTGGCGGTTCTAACCCACGCTATTTTCGACTTGTTGATAACTCTGGGAGCCAGGATTGTGGATTGGGGTGCGCTTTCCAGTCTGGTATTTCTCGCTGTACTCTATATTATTGTGCGCCAACAAATTCTCCATGCCCTTGATATTTCGCGTTTTAACCCGGCCAGTTCCGCTTTCAAACGGTTGCGCCAACAGCTATCCCCTGAAGGTCGCCGCGCCGCCAGACAACCTAATTATGTACCTAACACTTACCTGAAAAAGCCTCTTGAACAAGACCCTAACCCTCAATCTGATAATCCCTCTGATTCGGATGAAAAAATGCAGGAGCAAGAAACAAGCAGCAAGGAGCAAGAATAATATCAACCGCAGAGGTCACAGAGAACGTAGAGGTTCACAAAAATTTTTAGGGTTTGAAAGTTTACCCGGCAATAAATCACCGGGCTAAAAGGGCCTATATTTCAACCAAGCAGGTTTATTTTGGTTTAGCTACCTGTCAAAACCATAGGCTCTCTCAGTGCGATGGCTTCAGTCACGCGTAACTTTTCACAGGTTTTTATCTAAGTTTATTTAGGGGCTTGGTTGAATTATTTTTCCCAATAGTCGAAACCCGGAAATCCCTCTATATTTTGTAATCCGTTCTGTTTAATTTTTCCCAGGCATTCTATTGCAGTTTCTTTTATTTCAGGATTTTCACTATCCAATCCATATAATGCAAGCCTATGTACTAAAGGTATCCCAATACGCCAGTACAGCTCAATCAACCTGCGATAATCCCAATCATCGTTCAGTTTTAGTAATGATTCCGCCGCAATTTCAATATTATTTATTAGCCAGTCGTTGGGAATTATCCAAATCGCTTGGCGACCTAATGTTATATTTCTTATATGAGTAGTGTGGCAAGCAAGTTCAAGTAAATAGGTAAGGGCAGCTTTTTGGGTGGTTGTATCAAGTTTGGGAATGCATTCAGGGTGTTCCACCAGCCCTTCCTGAAATTGATTCATTTGTTTTATAAATTGTTCCCCATATGGATCGTTCATTTATGTATCCCTCGTTATGCTTACCAACCGAACTCGCTATAAGTTTGCCCCTCAATAAAATATTGAATTCCAGCCCGCACGTATGGCACAATATTTGGCGGAAGTTCGGAAAGGGAAAACCAGCTTAAATCATCACACTTGTCTGGCTCGATATTAGTTGGTTCGCCCTGCCAGCTTTCGGTTTCAAAGAAAAAGTCCAGCCGTTCGTCTATGTGCTGGCGGTGCATAATATGAACCATTTTCAGGGTTTCGGGCTGGATAATAATTCCAGCTTCTTCCAAAGCTTCACGGCAAAGGGCGGCGCGAGCGGTTTCGCCCCCGTCCAGATGCCCCGCCACCAGACTATAATTGCCATCCTCATAGCCAGTATTGTAGCGGCGCGACAGCAAAATTTGCCCATCCCGAATTAATATTAGATGGGCCGCCGAAATCAGCTTGAACCTATTTTTTCCCATCTAAATATGGATAAAGAGAAAATAGCCAATAATAATAACCAACACCGCCACAGTAAGGATTATGCCGAAGCTGGTTAACGAAACCGAACTTCCGCGAGTGCGGCGAGTACGACGAACCGGGCGGGCTTTTAATTTGGCGGGAGTCCGAAGATAGGGCGACACTCCGCCGTTTATAAAATGATTTTCCGAGTTAGTTGGCGGAATGTTCGATGAGTCGGCGGGTGAGGCTTCGTTGCGTTTGAGATGCTCAATCATTGGGCGGGCCATAATCCGCACGTAGGGTTGCACCTCGCGGGGAGCGGGTTGGGTTGGGAGAATAGGAGCAAGTGGTTGGGCGGCGGGTGTATCATCAAGCGGGGCCACTGGGGTAATTACTTCCGGGACAGCCTCCACCGCTGCTTCCAACGGAACTTCGGGGGCGATAATTATCTCGCTCTCGGCGGCTAGTTCTACCGTTTCGGAAATTTGGGGTTTAGGTGCAGGGCGTTTGCGTGGCGTGGCACTTTTTTTGCGGGTGGAAGCCTGGGGTGCGGCGGGTTGGGCTGGAATTTCGGTCAGCACAATGTCGCACAATTCTAATGGTTTGGCGGGGTCTGTTTCCAGTTTGGTTAAGGCACTTTGGGCGAGTTTGTGACCGGGGTTAATCTCCAACACTCGTCGCAAGGCTTCGGCGGCTTTGTCAGGCGGCAGGGCTACCGCCAGATATAGCCAGGCTTCCTGATTAGCGGGGTCTTTAGCTACTGCGCCAGACAGCAAACGACGAGCGGTTTCTTTCCGCCCAGCCGTAAGGGATGCCAGCACATTATTAACTAAACGCTCACTATCATTCAAGGGTTACTTGCCCTCGTCTTTTTTCTTGGTTTCTTTGGCAGCTTTGCGAGCCTCGCCAGCCTCGCCGATTAGTTGCTGATAACGGGCGTTCATGCGACCTTCTTCTTCCTTATAGGCATCTTTGGCCCCACTTTGTACCTCGCCAACCAGTTCGCGTAATTGGGCAAGGGTTTGCCCGCCGTCTCGCGTTACAATAAAGGTGGCGACTGCCGCGCCGACTGCTGCTCCAATTGCTGCTCCACTAATAAATTTTAGCGTGCCGACTACAAAGCCCATTATTTTCCTCCTGATTATAGCTGATTATTTTCAACTCTATTTTACGCCCAACATAGGGATTTTGACAAATTCGGTTGTTAGACAAAAAAATGGTAAAATAAACAATGTGAAAGAATGAACAAGACTAATCCGAAATAACTAGAAAATGAAAATGATAAACAAACGCCGATTACTTTTCCCAATATTCGCGGTTTTAGGAACATTTTTTTGTGCCTACGCCGCCTTTTTCGTAGGGGTCAAGGAAGAATTACCCACTCCGCCCGGCTCTTTCCGTAACGCGCTGGGTGCAGCCGAGCAGGGTATTATTGCTACCCAATGGCCCGAATCCCAAAAATGGCGTTCGGCAATGGTTGAAAGTTATATTCTCACCTATAAGTTGGACGAGTCGGTAGCCTATTTCCGAGAAGCTTATATCACCCGTCGCGCCTGGAAAGAGGTTATGCCGCCACCGGGTCAGCCCAAAGACAAAGCCCCTGGTACGGCGGATATGACTATTTTAAGTTTCGCCAAAGACGATACTCAGGTTATAATCGCTATTACCCCGGCCCAACCGATTTTAACGGTGGACACGCCACTTAACAAAGCTTTGCGCTCTAGCCGTATCGGAGACCGGGATTTGCTGGCAATTATTGTGCAGGGGCAGAATAAAGTCTAAGAGTTAGGAGTCAGAATAAAACACAAAGAAGCAAGAATTTTAGTTCCCCCTTCCATGAGTCAGGGAAGGGGGTCAGGGGGTTAGGTTAACCAATAACCGGCAGGAGGACTGGATGGGCGTGGCAGTTGATGGCATTGAGCCGTGCGCGAAAAGTGAAGAGGCGGGTTTGCAATGTATGTGCGGAATTGAATTTGAGGTAGTGGCGGGCAAGAAAACTTTTGATACCGTTGTTCCTGGCTCCCGTTGCCGCCTCTGCACGGGCCTTTCCAACCATGACCGCTACCAGATAATTCGGCAGGGTCAGCCCTGGGGTCTGGAAGTGTGTAACGTCTGTCTTTTAGTTTGCGACGAATATTAGGTTGGGGGACGGGGGATAGGGGTCGGGGGATGGGGTAAATACCAAGTATTTATTACGACATATCCCAAATTATAGGTTTATTAAAATGGATGAAAATACGAAAAATCTCATATTTCAAATAGAGCATCAAAATTTTATTATAAACAAACTCGGCACTGAGGCTTGGTTGAATGTTTATCGAAAAGAGAAAACAGAATTTGATGATGTTTTGTATTGGTGTAGGTTAATTCCTGATAAGTTGGTCGAAAAAGCATTGAGCACTGCTAATTGGGAAATGCCTAGGCTCGCAGATGGATTACCGTACTATAACTTTACTAGCAGAGGCAAAATATATTACCACCGATATAACAACTCAGATGGCATAGAGCCATTGATAATTATGAGAAGTTTTCACGGTTTAAAGCCGGAATACCCAGAAGTTTGCGAGGAATTTCGTTATTTTCATAATCTTTTCCCTAATGTAGATAATAATAAATATTTAAAGATCAATGCCTCTGGAGATGAGGAGGAAATAATTCAAGTTGAGCCAGACTCCATCAAGGTAAAATTAAAGGAAATAAAAGAGTTTTTAAACGTTAAAGCAATGAGTCTAGCCATCTATTTTTCCATAAAGAAATATTTACCATATTCGTTTGAAGAAATGGGTAAAGAACCCTTTGACCAACCAGTTAAGCGAGATAATATTTATTATGAGGTATTTGGTAAGAATACCCTCCCTGATGCCAATAGCTCTATAAAGTCCATTTCAATTATTCTTGGTAAAAAGCTCATTAGAGGTAATACCTCTAAAAAGAAAAAGGACAAACCTCAATATGCAGATTTCATTGTAGGTATAGATGAAAATGGAACACCTATAACCAATACTTGTGATCCCTTTCAGCTACCTCACCAAACTAAAGACTCTCCTAATTTTTTGAGTAAGATCTTTTTCAGAAAAGAGGTTTTATCAAAATATTATTCAGATTCTGAAAAATATTCTGTAAAAGATGGCTATTTGGACTGTGGGCAATTATGGGGAATACCAATTGATAATAATCACCCTAATTATGTAGTGGTTTATCTGGGTGATATTGGTCGCCATCTTCCTTACAATGAACAACTTTATTGGAAAAGTTTTAATGTGCCACCAGAAGGGTCTATGAGTAGTGTAAGTTTCAGAAGAAATATCCTTGTAGAATATGCCGAACCAGAAAGAAATGACTTATTATTCAAATCACGGTTTCAATCCTTTCAGGAAGATTGGACAAAAAATTTGGTTGGTCATTGTTTTTACCTTTGGTTAAAGATGATGAACATTATTTTAATGGTTTAAGGATACCTTTAAATAATTCACTAACTGAATTTGAGCCACAGGTGCTTGCACTAACTAAAATATTGGTTGATTCACTAAATGAGGAGAAAATTGAAAATTCAGTAGTTCTTGCTGGTCATCAAATTCCAAAAGAAGTAAAAGGTAGCATAAGTAAGTTCGAGCTTTTTCTAAGTATTAATGGCGTAGCTAATCAGAAGGAAATTCTTAAATTTTTAAGAAACTTACAAGAAGTAAGGTCAAAAAGGGTTGCACATAGAAAAAGCAGAGATCTACAGAAAATTATTGACGAACTACAAATTGGAAAAAAAGAGCTAAATAAAATATTTGAAGAATTTCTTGAAAATGCAATATCATTGTTAGAATTTTTGAGAAAGCATTTCAATCTGTAAACTGGTTACTAGCCAATAGTGATCTCCGTGACTAGCTTACTCGCCCAGATTTTCAAAGCGCGGTTTGCGTCATAGCTAGGGCGACCTAATAGCCCGGTATGGTAAATCCCCTCGAAAGTATGATTTTCGGCTCCTGGAATCTGCGCCCCCTCCACTGTAATCACTCCATCGCCCCACTGACTACCTTTCCCCGGCATTTGGATGCCATAAGAATTAAAGGCGAAACGCTCCTCAATGCTGCCGTTGCTGCGCCCAAGCACACTCTTGCCAATAGCCGCCACATATGTAATATGCTCGTAAAATGCGCCGGGATAATTGTCGTTGGCAAAGGCGGCACTCCGCAACGCCCAGGGCTCTTTAGTGAGGTAAGGCGAACCGAGACTAATCAGCCCGGTGGTGTAACGTTGCCCATCCCACTTCACTCCGGCGTAAGGTTTGTCACCCAACCATAACCGCGCTACTCTGCCCCCGGCACTATGCGCCACTATCCAGACCTTATCTGCCCCGGTAGCCCGTCTGGCGCGTTCTACCGCCGCCTGCAAGGCACTTAGCTGTGGCTTGAAATTATCGTCGCGAGTCAAAGCCCAGGCCACTCGCCCAATATCCGCGATAAATACCCGCCGAATGTAGGGTGGTTTAGAGAGTTTTTCTTTCCAGTTAAGATAATCGCTTGGCTGGCTCAAGAAGCCGCCCATAATTACAATTGGTTCAAGCATAATTTTAGAATAAAGAAGTAAGAATGGTTATTGGTTATTAGTTGTTGGTTGTTGGATTTCAAATTCCCCCTTCCTTGCTAGGGAAGGGGGCTAGGGGGTTAGGTCTGTTCTCCCATTCTGGCTCCTTGCTCCTTCTCAACAATCTGACTTAATAATACCTCAATACGCTCCAGACGTTCCTCCAACGAAACAAAACGCTCGGTTAGAACGGCAATTTCCAGGTTATGGCTGGCCTCGTTTGCCAGGGCAAGCTGCCCCAAATCCTCCACCGCCCGCGCTACGGCCGCATTGTAATCCACCTGTTGTTGTAAAATCGGCTTAATATACCAGCGCGTCGAAATATTGTTAAAACGCTCCCGCAAAGTCGCCACCAACGGCAAGCGACTACGAAAGGGTTTTTCTTCTACTAACCAGCTTTTTTTAACTTCGGTCAGGCGGTCAGGCAAGCGTTGGGTCACAGGGTTCTCATCTTCGGGCATAATAGCTCCATTTTTTGACATCTGGCGATAAACTTTGCGACTGGCTGACAAATCCGGGCCGGGGGGGGTTAAAGTCAGGCGTTGACGCTCGGCAGGTAGGAATTCGTTAAAAAATTGGCGAGTTGCTAAACTTTTCTGAGCAAACCGCAGACGGTTACGGTGATAAGCCTCGTAATAGCCCGCACTACGCCCAAACGTCCCGCCTTCGTAATGGTAAGCCTTCGCCCCGGCCTCGTACCAGACCTTATAGCCAAGTTGCCGCGCCCGCCAGCACAAATCCACATCCTCATAGTAGCCAGGGAAATAGGCTGGGTCGAAACCGCCTAACTTATCTTTTAACTCTTGCCGGATAGCCAGAGCCGCCCCCGTCACAAATTCGACCTCGGCACTTTCGTCCCAGCGTCCGTCGTCGGTCTCACCTGCCCCGAAATGTTCCCCTAACAGGGCCTCATATTTTACCAGACCCCCGGCATGCTGGATTTTCCCCTCACGGGTTAGCAACTTGCAGCCAACAATACCAATTTGGGGGGTTTCGGCAAAGGGTTGCACGAATTTCTGCAACCAGCCCGCCGGAAAACTCATATCAGGATTGAGGACGATAAATATATCGCCCGATAACTTTTCCCAGCCAAAGTTTGTCCCGCCGCCGTAGCCCAGATTAGAGGGTGCTACAAAATACTGCAAACCCTGATTTTGGAAAGGTTGAATTACGGCTAAGGTTTTGGATTGGGCGGCTTTGTTACCGTTTTCCACCAGGGCTAGTTGCACCTGAGTCGGGTAACTCGCCACGTTTGCTAGTAGGGTTGTTAAGCATTCGGGCAGATAAGCCGCCGAGTCATAGCTAACGATTACGATTGCCAGGGTTGGGAGGGTATTCAAACCGAAGTACTCCCGGCTTTGGGTTTTTCGCTCAGATATTGGGTAGCTTTTTCTTTTAATTCGAGATTGTCGCCTTTTTTGAGGTACTCGTTAAAATCGGCTTTGGCTAATTCGGTTTGCCCCGCCATCCTATAGGCCTCGCCCCGCCGGAACAAGTGCCAGGGGTTGGGTTTGATTGTCAGGGCTTGACTCAGGTTTTCAATCGCTAAATCATATTCCTGAATGGCAAAATAACAGGCCGCCTGTTCCGCCAAGGTTGCTAGTAATCCCATTCGGGCTAACAAATCTTTCGGGGCGAGTTCCAGAGCCTTGTTGAAATTTTCCAGAGCCTGATTATAGAGAGCCACCGCCCGATCTGGATTAGCCGTTTCGCTCTCGCGCGGTTGCATCAGGTTAGCCGCTTCAGCGTTTAGACGTGAGCCTTCTTTGGCAAGGAAATTAGCCTGTTCAGGGGAATTGTTTTTGGGGGCAATGGCAGTTAGCCGAATCTGGGCATCCTCTTTTAGCAACTCGTCAGGGCTGTAGCGCAAGAATTGGGTAAAATCGTTGCGGGCCAGTTTTTCCTCGCCCAACTTCAGATAAGTTAAGGCTCGATAGTAAAAATCATCATAAAGCTCTGAGTTTAATCGCAAAGCCTGGGATAAATCCACCGCCGCTTCCTTGAATTTTTTTATATATCGTTGCTGATGTCCGCGCTGACTATAGGCATCCGCCAGACCGCGTCGAAAGGTTTTGAACAACTCCTCATCTTCGCCCGCCAGCTCGCGCCCACGCCGAAATTTCTCCACTGCCTCGGTGCAGCTCAAAATAGCCTGTTCGGGCTGAGGTTCAGCAATGGCTTTTTCTAAAAGTTGGTACCCTTCGGTTAAGAGACTATCTGTTTCGTTGTTTTTTGGCGTTTCGGTGGTCGTAAAATTACTCCTCCCTTTTGCATGGTTGTAAGCAGGCTAAGTTTAGCCGATTTAGGGTTGATGTGCAAGGAAGGCTGTCTTGAAAAACGTGGTTATAACAAGTTGAGAATCATGGCCTCTAGCAAACTTTTGAGTTCTGCTTGTCTAGAAGGCACCAAATAGGCCATTCCTAAAACATAGTGGTTTGCGGTTATTTCTTTTTTATAGTGGTTCGGCCAGGGTGAGAAATCCAGGTTTATTTGGAAAGGCGGTACAGACTCAGAGCCTTTTAAATTTACACAGGCTTTTACAACTTGTTGAGGCTTAATAAGTTGAAGTTGTTTGTCAAGAGCTTGAATTAACCCTTGTCTTTCAGTCTCCCGTATCTGGAGGAAAGCATTCCAATGTTTGAGAAAAAGCTGCTGAAGTAAAGCCTTTTGGCTTAGACTCTCAAATTCAGGTGGGTCCCAACCAAAATTCGCTGGATTAGCCTTACTTAAAAGCTCTTTTCTTTCGCGACTTCCAAGTGGTAGGGCAAAAGCTCTTTGGGTGATTTCAAGCTGATGCGTGTGCTGAAGTGGCCGCTCCTCCCACCATTCTTGCCACTCGGCTTCCAGGCTTGAGCGCGGCGAAGCTTCATCCGCAGGCGCAAAATTATTTTGCTTCCCAACGTAAGCTGCAAACTGTAATACCTCTGGAACATCACAGATAATCGTCCAGGATTCTTTGCCTAATAAATTCATAGGTACTGCTCCAAGTTCAAACAGGTCAATTACCACAATATTCTTAGCGAAATAGCTCTATTTATCAGGCCACTTGGTTGGGGAGTCAAAAAGGTCTAAATTAACCTTTTCTAAAAAAGCTTTTCGTTTGAGCGCAACACTTTTTGTAATTGGGTCGGGCTTATAGCGTGAAATAAAACGTAAAGGCTTTCCATTTCGGTTTAGCTTATAATACCCAATGTACTTAAACCCGTATGTCCAACCTACTATAAAGGTAATTATACCTAACAGACCAAGTACAGATAAATTGGGCACTTCTAAAAACCTTGAATTAGCCACCAAAATACCAAAACCTGAAGCCATCTGCGCCGCAAGGGCTATTATTAGGCTAGATAGCCCAATTATGCTACTAACTACCGTCGCTCTAGGGACAGAAAGCCCGATAAACTCTTTATTATTAGTATCCAGCCAATAAGAGAAAGTGTATAGCGGTGTTTGTAGAAGCAAATTATTTTCTTGCACCCGGTCTGTTTGAATTGAAGAACTTTCAACATAGGGAAAATTTATATTTTCCCCTTCACTGTGTTTATCGTACATAAAAATCTCCTTCAAAAATTAACAGAAAATTTCTAGGACTTTTTTGTGCTTTTAGATACGGTTTTTCCTAAGTCTGCTACAATTGCGCTCTTTTCTTCTAGCCATATAATGGACCAAATTAAAGCTTCACGCCAGAAAGTTGTCAATAACTCTCTGGTGTGATTTTTGAATATAAGCTAAGGAGATTTTGAGAGAAAAGGTAGTTGTGATTTGTTTGTTTTAGTATTCAATCCACCCGGAAAAAACCGCATTAATGGGTTTTTGGGGATTTAAGTTCAGGTATTCGCGCCCAAGCAAACCTAACGTTACCTGATCAGTTTGGCCGGGAACTAACTCAAAACGGGCTCGCTCGAAATACTGTACCTTTAAGCCGTTTTCCATAAACGGCTCGGAAATTGGGAAACCAAACAGATTAAGTCCGCCATTATTGCGCCAGTAGCCTAGGAAAGTTCCTTGCAAGGTGTGGGCGGTTTCGCCAAAAAACCAGACTGTTTCGGTGGAAGCGGGTTTATCCACTGGTCGGAAGGGCAATTCGCCCATTCGGTTTGCGGTTAGTTCTGTCCCTAACAACCCCAGCGCAATTGCTTGATTACGCGGCCCTTTCAAGTCATACTCCAGGCGGGCCCGCTCAAAATACTGCACATGTTTGCCATCTTGCTCTTTAGGTTCGGAGATAGGATAGCCATAAACTTCCAGGCCGCCATCATTCAACCATTGGCGGTAGAAATAAGGCGACACCCCTAAACTCTCGCCCGGTTCGTAGCCGTTAGCAGCGGGCCAGACCGACATCGCCATATTATCCAGATAACCCCAGGCCCGAATAAAAGCGTCCCAACTGTAATAGTCGTAAGTGCCAAAGCCGGGGTCAGCCACATAAATACCCTTTTCATCGTAGCCATAAACCGTCACGGCGTGTTCGTAGGGCATCAACTTAAAGTCCAAACCCTCGTAACTGGACTCGTAAGCGTTGCTATAAGTCATACCCGAAGGAACCCAAACTACTACCGGGCGACCCAGCGCAATCTCAGCCTTAAAATCGTCTATATCCCCGGTTAGGAGTTTAGTATTGTAGCCTCGGCTATTGAGATAAAGGGCAATTGGCTCGGCGTAAATCCCATAATCCTGAGTACCACCAAAAGTTCCGTTTATATCGCCCCGAAAGGCAATATGTGGGTTAGTGTTAATGCCGATTCCGTCAATAAATTCTGATTCGCTAATTGACCCACCCCAGCGCGCCACTGCCGCCCGCGTCGCCGAATATTCGCAACTTAAATAATGTTGCTGGGCGAATACTGGCATGTTAGCGATTTTGGAAGACGCAGGTAAGGCTTCCTGAGCTTTGGCATTATTAAGCCCAGCGAAGCCCAACGAAAGTAAATTAACCGTTATAAATATGAGAACAACTCTCAAACCGTTATAGTATATTGGGGACTTCAACTCAAAATTCCTTATCTATGCGCAGTTGGTTTGAGTAACTTTACCCCACCAGCTTAATTATCATTAATTATACGCTATATCTTATTCTAAACCAACTTTTTGTAAGTGAAAAGGAAGAGTCGGTTTAGATTTCAATTAGGAAAATTTATAGCATCACAAAGCGTAGAGTGGTTTGACCGATTCGTACGCTGGCCCCTGGCTCGATTTCCAGCCATTCGCCCGGTGTTATTGGCACGCCTCCAACTTGCACCCCGTTGCCCTCGCCCATATCTTTAATACGGATAACCCCAAAACCGTCCCATTCCAGAGCCATGTGGCTATTACCCATCTTAAAGTCGCCCTCTATCGGTAGCGGTTGGGCATTCGCCAGTTTATAGGCGGCAGGCGCACGCCCGATTAGTACCGTTTGCCCTGGCTTAATAACGTTATGCGCCAGTTTCAGCACCACCTCGGAGTCGGTCTGCATTTGTAGCTTGCGGGCTTCATCCTCAAAAATGCCATAGAGGGCATCTTTGGCGGGGGTCAGGTTTTCCTCGCTGACCAACACCCGGAAGCGCATCATCTTGGTAATCGTATCTATTCTAAAATCTATTTCTTTGGCATAAAGTATGCCAACGGTTTTAGCCAGACGATTCTGTATCCCTTCGATAGTACCCTGATATTGGGCTACAACCTTATCCATTTCTTCCATTGTTTTTAGCTCCTTCTTTGTTAGTAGAGTCGAAGGTTAAAGGTCGAAAGTCGCAAGTCAAAAATTTGAAATCCTTTGACTTTTGACTTCCTACCGACAACTGACGACCAACGGCCAATAACCTCCTACAAAGGTTTTGGTTTTTTGGTTATTTTTGGTTCAGCTACTAGCACGCCGTCACTCCATTTCCCCATATAACGTTGGGCGGGGGTATCACCAAAGGCACTATCGCAATCTTTATTTTCCAGGGCGCAACTTTGCAGAGCATCGGTGAATTTCCAGATGCCGTAAAAATTCAAGGCATCGGGTGAGGTGCGGTTAGTCATGCCGTGTTCGGCGATAAGTCTGGGAATACCGTGCTGGTCGCTAGTCATGGTGATAAAATCACGGTTAGAATCGGGTAACTGGGCGGTATTTTGCCAGATAAGGCGGGCGGTGCGGTCTCCCACCACAATATCCGCATCTCCCACCAGCACCAGCATTTTTGTAGTGGCGGGCAGATTATTCAACCCTTCCAAATCCAGCGGGAAAGTATTCAACGAAGGAAAGCCACAATTACTGCAACCGCCCGGTGTAATGGTAAAGAGGGCTTTGGGAATGGGCAGGTTGTTTTTAGTGGCCTGGGCGGCAAAATTCGCGGCAATCACTCCGCCCGCGCTATAGCCCACCACGCTAAATTTATCCAGTTCAGCTTGGACATGGGTTGATTTTTGAAGTTCCGTCAGGGCGTTTTTCAAGGCGGTTTGAGCGTTATCGCTGAATTTTAGACCACTGGTTTCGCCCCGCGTCTCTTGATAAATCGGGTAGACTACAATATTCCCACGCCTGACCAGATGATTAATCCAGGCCACGTATTTATCCGGCTCTATGTCAGTAAAACCGTGCAACAGCAAAATTAGCGGGGCTTTTTTGGGAACGGGGTTGGTCGGTTCATATAAATAAAATTTTGTCCCGGCCTCGCCATATTCGCTACTGGTTATTCCACCAAAAGAATAGGTCGTACCACCCGGCCCGCTGGTCGGTTGGGTTGGCGGGGTAGCCAATACTATGGTTGGGCTGGGAAGCACTGTCACCTCGGCGGTTGGAATAGCGGTGGGTAGGGCAAGGGTAACAGTGGGTGGAACAGGGCTTGGTATTTGGGTTGGGGTAGCGGTATCACCACAGGCGACTACCAGCGTTCCAATTATTAACAAAGCTAAAAGTAAGCTCAATTTCTTCAAGGCTATCATTATTTAGAGTTTCCTTTCCGCCGCCAATTATAGCCTAAAAAATCACTAATGATTCATCAGAAAGCCTCAAATCAGCTTCACAAGTTTGCTAACATCTGTTAAAATATGAACAAAGCAAAGGCATTTCAGCGATGTAAGATTTTTGTCAAAATAATGTTCAAGGATGAACCGTCCCCGGCTCTGTCCTGAATAAAAGGCCAGTAAATTGGAGCGGACAATGGAAAATACCCCATTTAAAATTAAATGGCAAAAAGCGGAGCTGCATGTAGCTCCTTCAGGAACTTCTAACTCTCTCGGAAATTTAAAAAAAGGTGCTGTTGTTATTGTTACCGAGGATAGCAACCCCTATTATTACAAAGTATCATTGGATAATGGGCTAGAGGGCTTCGTTTACAAGGATGCGGGCGAGAAAGTAAAGGGCTTGCAACCCACCAAACTACCCTCCCTGAGCGAAATGGCCGAGATTAGCAAACCTTCGACCAATGGCACTGGCCCTACTATGGATATTTCCGTCGAAAAAAGTACCTCGGCGGCTAATGGTCGTCGCCCGATAGGTGGGATGGGTCGCGCCCGAAACGCCGTTCCCCGTATCACCGAATCTTCTCCACCTACTACGGCGCGGGTGGAGGGTGTTGGGCCGGGTGTAAATATAACCTCCGCCGAAATTGCGGTTTTCGACAAGCCCGGTATCATCGGTAATCAGGTTGCCAAGCTAAAACGGGGCGAACGAGTCAGGCTGCTGGATGATGATGGTTTTTTCTACAAGATTCAGCTGACCACCGGGGTTACTGGTTACATCCCACGCTACGCTGCCGAAGAAAAGTAATTTCCGCTTCTGAAAGTTTTGCTAAAGGGTTTGGCGAATTTGACCAGACCCTTTAGTATAAAATTTTGGAAATAAAGCGTTAATATTAAGCCTGTAAAGGTTGCCTGGAAAAGCCCACCTTGTTTACTCTATCCGCCTGTATTTCCGACCAATTCCAGTGAGGTAACAAATGAGTGAAAACCCAAAACTAATAAATTTTGATACTGCTCCACCTATACAGGTTGTGCAATATGACGATATGATTAGAAAGTTTGTACCTGGCTACGACGCGATATTTCAACTTGCCCTGGCCCATTTTCAGGTAGTATTGGCTTCAACTCCGGCATCTTTGTTAATTGTGGGAGCTGGTAGCGGCAAGGAACTGATTACTTTCGGGCAGGCCGACCCAACCTGGACGCTGACCGGGGTTGACCCTTCTGCCCATATGCTTTCGATTGCTCGGCAAAAAATAGCCCAATATAATCTAGCCGAACGAGTCACCCTGCATCAAGGCTTTGTAGAGGAACTACTTGCTACAACCGAGTTTGATGCGGCTACCTGTATTTTAGTAATGCACTTTTTGCCGGATAACGGGGCTAAATTAGCTTTGTTATCGAATATAGCCGCCCGCCTCAAAGTTGGTGCGCCCCTGGTGCTGGTAGACATTTTTGGCGGGCGAAGTTTTGTTAAGGAGTTAGAGCCAACCTGGATAAGGCATGGTGAACAAATGGGACTAGCGGTAGAAGCTATGCAAAAACTTGGGAGAGCCCAGGACGAATTTTATCCGATTCAGGAAGAGCGTACCCTGGAGCTTTTCAAACAGGCAGGTTTTGCGAATCCTACGCGCTTCTATACCGCTTTGTTCTATGGCGGCTGGATTGTCACCAAAGCAAGGCAGGAGCAAGAATATTCTAAAGTTGAAAGTTAAAGGTCGTAAGTCGAAAAACTAAAATTCACTGATTTTTGACTTTCGACTTTTAACCTTTGACTTGCTACCGACAACTGACAACTTTAAAAGGGGGAAAGAATGAGCGAATTGGAAAATGCTGAACTAAAGCGGGCGGTAGATGCCCGTAACGAGGATATGGTGACAATGCGCCGCGATTTACACCGCAACCCGGAACTGTCTTTCAAGGAACACCGCACCGCTGGGGTTGTCGCCGATAAACTCAAGGAAAGCGGTCTGGACGAAGTGCAAACAGGTGTGGGTAAAACGGGGGTATTGGGGATTTTGCGGGGCGGACTTCCGGGTAAAACCTTGCTCATCCGGGCTGATATGGACGCGCTACCAATTCTGGAAGATGTGGACGTTGAGTATAAAAGCCGCAATGCGGGGGTGATGCACGCCTGTGGTCATGATGGGCATGTTTCGATTGCCCTGGCGGTGGCTTCGATTATGGCTGAAAATCGCGCTAAAATTGCCGGGACGGTCAAATTCGCCTTTCAGCCCGCCGAGGAAATCGTTAGCGGGGCGAAACCCATGATTGACGAGGGGATTATGAACGGGGTAGATGCCTGTATCGGCTTACACCTGGGTAATCAGCTTGAGGTAGGCAAGGTGGCGATGAACGCTGGCCCAACGATGGCGAACGTGGATAATATCGAAATTACTGTTAAGGGGCGGGGTGGGCATGGTAGTCAGCCCGAAAAGGCGATTGATTCTATTGCGGTTGCGGCTTATGTGGTTACGACTATCCAGACGATTGTGAGCCGCGAGATTGCCCCTTCCGAGCCTGCCGTGATTACCTTTGGCACGATTAACGGTGGTTTTGTCTCTAACGTTATTGCCCCCGAAGTAAAACTGACCGGGACTGTCCGCAGCTATAATTCCGAGGTGCGCGATTTGATGATTCGCCGGATTGAGGAAATTGCTACAGGTGTGGCTCGCTCGATGCACTGCGAACTAAAATTTGATGTTACCTATAGCTGTCCGGCGGTGGTTAACGATGCGGCTATGTCTGACTTTGTGCGGCAAAGTGCGATTCGGATTATGGGCGAGGACAATGTCGTGCCCTTGAAGCCGATTATGGGTTCGGACG
>Ga0123339_10000995_pt1 | contig 20260 bp, 18 predicted proteins | sample lystaG_FD_89956 | JGI IMG/M metagenome (GOLD analysis project Ga0123339, IMG submission 89956) | Glacier valley bacterial and archeal communities from Borup Fiord, Nunavut, Canada, to study Microbial Dark Matter (Phase II) -... | ecosystem: Environmental > Aquatic > Freshwater > Ice > Glacier ...
ACCAACATCGCTAGCCTGCGCCGCTATCCCATCGTATCTGGCCTGATTGTGGCCATCGTGCTCACCACCCTGTCGTTTCAGATGCTCACCAGTATCTCGGTGCTCTACATGGGTCGTCGTTTTGAGTGGTCGCCCAAGACCATCGGTCTGGCCATCGGTGCACTGGCTGTGCTGGCTGGTCTGGTCCAAGTGGGCCTCATCCGAGTGCTGCTCAAACGGCTGGGTGAACGCCTCACCGTGCTTCTGGGGGCGCTGGCCGGTGTGGCGGGCTATATTCTTTTTGGTTTGGCTAACCGGGGCTGGATGGTGATTCCAGTGGGTTTATCGCTGGGCCTCGCCAGTGTTGCCGAACCCGCCGCTCGAGGGCTGCTCTCCAAAGAAGTCGGTGAACACGAGCAGGGCACCGTTATGGGAGCGGTCAACAGCCTGACCAGCCTGACCGGGGCCATCGCCCCTATTCTGGGCACAGCAGTTTACGCTCAAGTAGCCACGGTGAACCGCTACTCGCCGTGGCTGGGCGCACCTCTATTTCTCAGTGCAGTGCTGGCTCTGATTGGACTGGGCCTGATTATGGTCTCTTTCTCGAGACACAAGGAAATCAAGGAAAAAGTGCCGCTCGAGAGTCACGATTAACTAGAAAGTCTTGCGCCTCCGGCTGTCTTGGCGAAAACGGCACCTAGCGGGCCTCGCCGCGTCTTGAGCACAACGGCACCCCGTGGGGCCTGCTCGCGGGTCGTTGGTCATTGGTTTTTAGTCGGTTCGATTTCAGGCACTCTAGTACAAACAAACCAATGACCAAATACTAAAAACCCGCGTCCTGGCCCGATAGGTGACGCTCAGGACAAGACAGCCGGAGGCGCTTTTTATTCCCGTCTCGAGACCCTAAACCATCCCCTCGAGCCGTTGCAGCGCCAGCCAGTGCATCAGTGCGTCGGCGCTGGCTGGGTTGGTGGCTAACGGCACGTTGTGAACGTCGCACAACCTCAGCAGGGCGCTCACGTCAGGTTCGTGGGGCTGCGCGGTAAGCGGGTCGCGGAAGAAGATGACCGCCATCACCTCTTGCTGAGCCACTCGCGCTCCAATCTGCTGGTCGCCGCCGAGTGGCCCGGACAGGTAACGGGTGACGCTCAGGCCCGTCTTGCTCTCGAGGATTGCCCCGGTGGTTCCGGTGGCGATGAGGTCGAAACGGCTTAGGGTCTCTTTGTGCTCGAGCGCGAACAGCGCCAAATCCAGCTTTTTCTTATCGTGGGCGATGAGGGCGACAGTATCTCTCATAGGGCGTCTCTCATAGGGCATCTCTCATTTGGGGTCACTTTACACCGTGCAGGCTCGAGCGGGTCTGGCCTTAGCGGACTTGACTCGAGCAGACTTGGCTCGAGCCTGAAAGTGAAGTATTCACACGGCCTTAATAGAGAAAAGTTTAAACTTTTCCTAGAACGCTCGAGGAGCTGAATCCATGAAATCTTTCCCCCTTTTCTTAAGCTTGCTGGCGGTGTCCACCGTGCTCAGTGCCTGTGGGCCTTCTGTTCCCGTCGGGCCGCCCGTCATCACGCCCAGCAGTAAAGATACCCAAAAGCCCACCCTGACCCTCAGCGCGTCTCCGCTTTTGTACAGCGCTTCTCTGGGAGGTGACGCCGCCAGCAACCCCAACGTCACCTTCACGGTGCAGGGCAGCGACAATGTGGGCGTCACCCGGCTCGAGCTGTACCAATCCGGCAAGAGCGCCATACTGGCTCAAAACAGCGGCTCCTCGCTGAACTTCACCCGTACCTTCAACAGCCTCGAGAACGGCCCGGTGACGTTTTACGCCAAAGCCTTCGATGCAGCGGGCAACACCAGCACCAAAACTCTGCCCTTTTTCGTGAATTTGCACAGCTTTCCCTCGGCGCTTCGCAAGGTGGACCTGCCACTGCAAAACGCGGCGCTTTGCTCGAGCGTGTTGGGCAGCGACTTCACCGGGAACATGCTCTGCGGTGGGGTCAAGCAGGGTGGACTGGACGCTTGCCAGGGCGACAGCGGTGGTCCTCTCGTCACCTCGAGCGGCACCTCGAACAACTCAGCGCAGGTGCAAATCGGCATCGTGAGCTGGGGCCTGGGCTGCGCTCTTGCCGGAAAGCCAGGGGTGTACACCCGCATCTCGCGCTACTTAGACTGGATTCGCCAAACCACAGGGGTATCCAGCTTGGGTACGGCCTCGCTGTCGAGTCAAGTGGTGGGCGGCGGGCAGGCAAGTGCTGGAGAAGCTCCCTGGATGGTGGGTTTATACTATGCCCCAGACGCTAAATCGTTTGACCAAATTTGTGGCGCTTCGCTCATCGCCTCACGCTGGGCGCTGACCGCCGCGCACTGCGTGACCGAGGACAACGGCACCGTTACCCCGGTTGGCAACCTCGGGGTGCTGACCGGAACTCAGGACCTCAACTCGACTGATTATGTGGGTGCTCTGGTCTCGGTGCGGCGCTACCCCGGCTACAGCAGCGGTCAATCTTTTGACGGCGACCTCGCGCTGCTCGAGTTGAAAACGCCCGTCTCGAGCACCCCGCTGCCGCTCACCCCGCCCGACGACACTGCGCTCACCGCCGCTGGGCGCACGGTCACGGTCTACGGCTGGGGCGACACTTTGGCGCAACCTTAGTGAGGGGGTTAATCAGCCTCAAACAAAGTCTCGCTCGAGCCGAATGGCCCGCTCGAGCAACTTTGAATACTCTTTGCCCGCCATTTCATATGCCCCGAAGCGCTCGAGGTGAGGGTTCTGAAGCTGGGCATCGAACAGCACAAAGCCTCGAGCATTGAGATGCTGCACCAGCCGCACCAGCGCCACCTTGGACCCCTCGGGAATGCGGAAAAACATGCTCTCGCCGATGAACGCGCCGCCCAGCGCCAGTCCCAGAATGCCTCCGGCCAACTGGCCTTCCTGCCAGGTCTCGAAGCTGTGGGCCACCCCAACCCGGTGGAGTTCGAGGTAAATCTGCTCGAGTTCGCCCGAAATCCAGGTTTCTTCACGGGCCGCACAACCCTGCACCACCTCGGCAAAGGCGGTGTCGATGCGAACCTCGAAGCGCCCACTGTTGAGCGCCCGCTTGAGTGAACTCGGAATGTGAAAGCGCGAGTCGAGCGGCATTAGGGTGTGGGTCCGGCTCGAGTACCAACCCAAGCGCCCCCTTGCGTCGGCCATCGGAAAATAGCCGTCCGCGTAGCCCTGAACGATTTGTTCGATGGTTCCGATGGAGAAGGGGGTCATAGGGATTGGATGCTGGGTAATTAGCAATGAGTGATGAGCTAAAAGATTTGGGTTCGGTATTCCGGTTCAATCCAAAACGCTTCGAGATTCGCAAACTTTCCTCGAGCATACAAGTTTTTACCCAATCTCCCCTGCTCCCTCTCATGCCTTTCCCCTCACGGCCTCTCCTCCCCAAGCCACTCGAGCGGACTCACCGCCACCCCGCGCAGTCTGAACTCTAAATGCAGGTGCGGCGCGGTGCTCAGGCCCGTGGTGCCCACCTCGCCAATTTTTTGCCCTCGAGCCACCTTTTGACCCACCTTAACCAGCACTTTGGATTGGTGCAGGTAGGCGGTGTAGACCCCAAGCCCGTGGTCAAGGACCGTGATATTACCGCGCACCACGTATTTACCCACAAAAGCCACCTCGCCGTCGTTGACCGCGTAAATGGGCGTGCCTCGAGCGCTGCCGTAATCCATGCCGGTGTGATAGCTGATAGGGGTGCCGGGAGCGTACTGGCGTGGGGTGCCAAACGGACTGGTCACGCGGCCCCGTGCAGGCGCGGCAAAGGGTGCGGTCCAGGCTCGAGGGCTGCGGACCGCATAAATTTTGGCCAATTTGAAATCCTCGGCAGCGCGGTTCTTGTTGATGCCCAGAAACTCAGCCTCATTAAAGCCGAGTTGCTGCACCGTCTGGGTTTTGACCTCAAGCGGGATGCTCAGTTTCAGAATCTCGTACTGCGAAATCAGCTCGAGCGGAATGGAGTTTCTATCCTCGAGCCGTGCGTGCCCCAGCACAAAGCTGCGTTTGATGTTCCGTGCCGACTCGAGGGTGCTGGTCAGGGTCTCGAAGCCCTCGAGCGGAAAGCGCACCCGCACGAGCGGCGCACCCCGCCCGGAAAAGCGCAGCGAAAACGCCTGTCCCGGCACAATCTGGGTGGGCAAGGTCAGGGTGAGCCGTCCCCATTTCACGGTTTTACGCGCGGTCTCGGAAAGTTTAGCCTGAACGGGAGCACTCGAGCAGACCAACATCACAGCAAAAACCAAGCTGCTCGAGCGCTTCAGGGCCACAGCTTGCCTGCCCACTTCCACGGGTCGGTGGCTTCACCGCGCACCCGCATTTCCCAGTGCAGGTGCGGCCCAATCGCGTAGCCGCTGCTGCCCACCTGCCCGATAATCTGGCCTTGCTCCACGGTATCGCCCACCTTGACCCCAATTTTGGATTGGTGAAAATAGGCGCTCACCACGCCCGCGCCGTGGTCAATCACGGTGAGACCGCCTCGAGTGGCGTAAACCCCGGCCACTACCACCGTGCCCCGGTTGACCGCTTTGATGGGCGTTCCAGCCTTGCCGCGCAAATCGGTGCCGTAGTGATAGTTGACCTTGCCGCCGCTCTTGTAGCGCCGCGCCGACCCGAAGGGACTGGTGATGACGGTCTCGAGCGGGGCTATGAACGGCGCAGTCCACTGTTGCGGCGTTCTGAGCGCGTAGGCGGCCTCGAGCGCGTCGTTTTCTACCCGGCGGGTCGCCTCGGTTTCGCCATCGAGCACGCTCTGCGGCATGTACATGGCATCAATGCTGGGGCGCGGGGGCAGCTCGAGCGCAATTTTTCCCTGGAGCAGCTTGTCGCCCAAACGGGCCTCAAAGCGCACCTGTCCGCTCACCGCGCCCAGCACCACCCGGCCCAGCACCAGGCTCGAGTCGTTGCCCAGGGCAATAGCACCGAGCAGTTCCCCCGGCTTGCGGACGTCTTCGGCACTTTCACTGGGAAAGCGCACCGTGACTCGAGACGCGTCCTGGCCCTTAAAGCGCATTCCAAAAGGGTCGCCGGGTTTCAGGCGGCTGGGAACTGTGACCTCGAGCGCCCCAAGTTTCAGGGTTTGCGAGGGAGCAGCCGCGCTCGGGGGCGTTGCGGGAGGTTTGGTTGGGGCAGGCTTGGTTGAACTCGATTTGCTGGTACTCGAGGGGGCCGCAGCGGAGGGAGCCAGCAGCAGCACCTGACCTATCTCAACCCCATCGTCGCTCAGCGCGTTGAACTTTTTGAGGTCCACCACCGAAACCCCGAACTGACGCGACACTTTGGATAAGGTATCTCCGGCCTGCACCGTGTAAGACGCGGGTACGGAGGAAACCGGAGCCGAGGCCGCCAGGGTGAGGCTCGAGGCGACCAGGGCCAGCAAGAGCGCTTTTTTAAGACCGGAGTTCATGCGCTCGAGTGTACGGGGTTGTGTACCCGAAATGTTGAGCGCCATGAGATTGTGCATGATGGACGCGGCTCGAGCCGGGGAGTGTTTCAGGTCTTTTCGACGTTGACAAACTGGGTCTGGAACGGCAAAGCTTGACCCACCTGGGCAAACTGCATCGAGCGCAGGGCTGCAAACGGTGACATTCTCGAGCGACCCAACTGAAACACCGTAATTTCGGGGTTCTCGAGACCCACCAGATTGTCCAAACGCACGGTGCAGAGCTGTCCGGTCTGCACCGCGCCCAGGTCGGTATAAATGTGCTGCCCCACCCGTGCGGGCTTGCGAATCGGGGTGTGGCCGTGCACGCTGGCCACCACGAATTCGGGCAGTGGGAAGGGGCCGTCTTGAGGGCGCAGCCACAGCGCGGTGGCGGTCTGGCTCATGCCTTCCCTGGGGTGCGGCGGCGCGGCGTGGCTGCACAGCACGCTCGAGACGCGGGGTGGGGTGTCCGTTAAGCCCAGCACGCTCACGAACTGCACGATGGTGGTGAGCTTCAGGTAGCGGCAAAGCGCCTCGGGCATACTCTCGAGGCTAAATCCCTGGCGCTCCTCGGTGACGGTTTCACCGCCCGCGTCCATCCAGCGCCCGTAGGCCACCAGCGAAGCCTTGTAGCGGTCAAGCGTGTCAGCTCCCTTGTACTGCTCGAACTTCTCGAGCGCCTCGAGCGCCATCTGCTCGTGGTTGCCGCGCAGCAGGGTAGCGCGGCCCGCATCGTAGAGTTCGAGCATCAGGTCTACACAGTCCAGACTGTTCGGCCCCCGGTCTATCACATCTCCCAGACACACGTAATGCGTGTCTGGAGGGAAATACGCCAGCATAGCCCTCAGCAGGTCAACCCGACCATGAAGGTCTGCTATGCTAATAATCATTTTCGACTCATTCTCCTCGAGACCACGCTACTGTTGTATCACAAATGAGAGATTTTTCCCACCCTTGACAATCGTATACATAAGCCTAAGGGTCGCGTCCTGCTTTGAACAGGTCTCCCGGACACACAAACTCATGGCCACTATGGCGTGAGCCTCGTATGCTAGAGCCATGATATCCGAATCTGGCCCAGCCCCCGTGAATCCGGCCCCAGAGAACCCAGCCCCGGTGAACCCGGTCAACCTACTCAAAAAAGGCTTCGAGCTTCAGATTCAGCTCACCTGGAGTGAAGCGCTCGAGCGCCGCCGCACTCCCCTGCTGCTCGAGCCTTTTGCGTCCCTGCAAGCCGAGTTTCTGGGCGAGGGTGAACAGGTCCGCACCACCATTTTGCGCGGCCAGATGCCCAGGGATGAGCTGCTGGCTCTGCTTTTTCCCCTGCTCGAGCGGGTCAAATACGCCGAAATCGGGTTGAGGGGCTACCTGAGAAGTGAACACAGCACCGAATACATGCCGTGGAAGCGCAATGTGATTGTCAAGAAACCCGAACTCGAGCGAGTGACGCTCGAGGAGGGGGTCAAGTACGTGCTCGAGTGAATGGGAACGATGAGGTGGGTAGGGTTGTTTTCGTAGATAGCAAACGTCAAACGTCGAACGTCCGGTGAGTCCAAGACGTTCGACGTTTGACGTTTGCCTTCGCCGCAGGCGAACCCACTCAGCGCGGCTCGAGCGCCAACTCGATGAGCCTCGAGACGAGTTCGCCGTAAGGAACCCCGCTGGCGGCCCACAGCTTGGGATACATGCTGGTCGGGGTAAATCCGGGCATGGTGTTGACCTCGTTGAGGAAGAGTTCACCGCTCGAGGCCACGTAAAAGAAATCTATACGGGCCAGACCCGCGCAGTCCAGCGCCCGGTAGGCTTTTAGGGCCAGGTCGCGCACCCGCTCACTCACCTCGAGCGGTACCGGCGCGGGGATGTGCTCGGTGGCGCGGCCCTCGAGATATTTGGTGTCGTAGTCGTAAAACTCGGCCTCGAAGCTCAGTTCGCCGACCACGCTGGCCTGGGGGTGGTCGTTGCCCAGAATGCCGACCTCGAGTTCACGCGGCTTTTCAAAAGTCATCGCCTCGAGAATCACCCGGCGGTCGTAAGAAAAAGCGTCCTCGAGCGCCGCGCTGAGTTGCCCTGGAGCCGACACCTTGTGGATGCCCACGCTCGACCCCATGTTGGCCGGTTTGACGAACAGCGGATAACCCAGCTCGAGCGCCACCCGTGCAGCATTTTCAGGATGGGTGCGGTAGTTCGAGCGCAGCAGCAGGCGGTAATTCACCTGCGGAATTCCGGCAGCCTCGAGCACCTGCTTGGTCATCACCTTATCCATGCACACCGCGCTGCCCAGCACACCGCTGCCCACAAAGGGGATTCCAGCCAGGGTCAGCAGGCCCTGCACCGTGCCGTCTTCGCCGTTGGGACCGTGCAGCAGCGGGAAGACCACATCGAACTCCCTGGCTCCGGCCACCCCCTCGAGCATCAGTTCCCCGCCCGACAGCACGCTCGAGCGCTCGAGCAGAGCTTTTGCACTTTCACCCGTCCCCAGCCAGCGACCCTGCTTGCTGATGAGCAGCGGCGTCACCTGGAACTGGTCTCTGAACTGGTCTCTGAGCAGCACCTCGAGCACGCCCCTTGCACTCGATAAGCTCACCTCGTGTTCTCCCGACTGTCCTCCGGCGAGCAGCAAAATACGTTTTTTAGGGGGTTTTTCGGGCGTGGTCATGGGGTTCAGTATGCCCGAATTGGGGTGGTGGGGAGTGGGAGGGTTGGTGAGGGGGTGAGGGGGTGAGGGGCGGACAGGCCCGATAGGTGCCGTTGTGCTCAAGACGCGAGCAGGCCCGATAGGTGCCGCTTTGTCCAAGACAGTGCCGCTTTGTCCAAGACAGGTGAGGGGGTGAGGGAGCAACGTTATGTTCCGATGGATTTGTATTTCGCTCGGTGGCTTTACTCGAGAATGACGACCCTTACTCTCTGAAGTCTGAAGTCTGAAGTCTAAAGTCTGAAGTCTGCTCTCCTCACCTGTCCACACCTTTCCCGCCCGCTCGAGCCACCCCGGTTTATACTCGAAGTCTCATGTCTCACCCTCCAACCCTCCAACCGTCTTGGACAAATCAGCACCTATCGGGCCTGTCCGCCTCCAACCCTCCCGCCTCCCCCATCATCAAGACCCTCAAGGTGGGCCTCGCCGGGTGCGGCACGGTGGGCCAGAGCGTCTTAACCATGCTGCACCGCCAAAAGGCGCTGTTTCACTCACTCGATTACGCCGTTCAGCTCGAGGGAGTCTACGTGCGCGACACTCTGCGCGCACGGGACTTCGACTACCCTGGCGCTACCCTGAGCGACAATCCTCACTTTCTCGAGGGTGTGGACGTTTTAATCGAGGTGATGGGCGGGGTGGATAGGCCGCTCGAGCTGTGGACGCCGCATCTCGAGAAGGGCGGCATCGTCATCACCGCCAACAAAGCGCTGATGGCCGAGCGCTGGGACGCCATTCGCAAGTATGTGGAGAACGGCCAGGTCTACTTCGAGGCCAGTGTGATGGCCGGAACCCCCATCATCACGCCCTTAGCCACTATTCTGCGGGCGAGTACCCCGGTTCGGCTCGAGGCTACCTTAAACGGCACCTGCAACTACATCCTCTCGGAGATGGAGCGCGGAAATACCTTTGAGCGTGCGCTGCTCGAGGCCCAGCGTTTAGGCTACGCCGAGTCCGACCCCACCTTAGACGTGGGCGGCGGGGACAGCGCACACAAGCTCACCCTGCTGGCCCGCATGTTCATTGACCCCGAATACGCCCTCGAGCGCGTGCAGGTCCGCGGCATTGACACCCTTGCCCCCGGCGCGGTGGTTGAGGCCCAGGCTCGAGGGGAAAAGATTCGGCTGCTGTGCTGTATCGAGCGCGAAGGCGGCGAGTGGGTAGCGCGGGTAGAACCTCGAGCGCTGCCGTTGTCGCACCCCATCGCGCAGGCCGACTCGAGCCAAAACGCACTGATGTTCGTTGGAGAGGAGTGTGGCACGGTGATTTTTACAGGCAACGGTGCCGGTGGGATGACCACCGCCAGCGCTATCGTGGGCGACCTGATGGGCCATATGGACGGCATTCCGGGGCCTAAACAGGTTTCGCTGGTGCGGTGAGTGGAAGTTGGTTTTCAGTGGTCATACGGATTCCGATTGATTCCGTTACGTGTTCCGCTACGCGTCTTGGCGAAAACGGCACCTACCGGGCCTCGCCGCTACACACACCACTACACAATCGGAACCGTACTTTTTCCTAACCGCTCCGCTGTCTTGAGCAAAACGGCACTGTCTTGGACAAAGCGGCACCTATCGGGCCTGTCCGCCTAACGGGCCTGCTCGCTGAAAATATCCTCCACTACTTTACGGATATTTTCGGAATCCTTATCAGTTTTCGGTTCTCAGTTGAGAGCGAGACCTGAATGACGCTGACCCATGCGAAGTACAAGGCGTTTCAGACAGCACCTTCCACTTTCTACCTCTACAACAGCTATCAAACTGATAACCGATAACCGACAACCCACCCTCAATCCGCGCTCTCATCCGCTCGAGCCGCTTCAGGCTTCATGATGTTGACAATGAACTTTCCCGCTCGAGCGCTGGCCATTTTGCTCCCGGCTTGTCTAATGTCCACGGCGTTAATGTCTTGCGGCACCCTCGAGCTTCAGCGGCAAAATCTGAACCCTTTTACCATCAACACCGACCTCAAAGGCGAACTGTTCACCGACGCCTCGAGCCAGGTGGCTTATCTGGCCGATTCGCAGTTCAATCAACAGGTTCCGTTTTTGAAGGTCAGGGTGCAGGCCGAGGTCAAGTTTGGCACGCTCACGCCCTCGGGTCCGGTGACGCTCAATTTCTATGCCCGCTCGAGCAAACCCGAGACCTGTGAGCTGTTTAGCGCCCGCTATTACGTGTGCGACAACGAACCCGTGGGAAACAAAATTGGCAGTGTGACCCTGAATGCTGGCGAAAGTAAGAATGTGCTACTCGAGGGAAGCGCACTAGACGATGCGGTGCGCGGCGGGGTGGGCTATCTGGGCCTTCAGCTCGAGTCAGGGCGCTTGTACGCCACCGACACGCTCGAGTTCAACCCGGTGGTCGCAACCGCGTCTCTGTAACGCTCAGGAACCCACTCCAGTCAACTGCTCGAGCTTGTCCAGCACGTCTTTTGCCGGGTTCATCGGGTTGACCTTTTTCCAGTGAAAGGCTAGTTTACCCTGGGGGTCTATCAGGAAGGTCTGACGGTCTGCCACGCCGAACAGCCCGGTAAGGCCGCCGATGACCCCATACGCTCGAGCGATTTCTTTTTTGCTGTCGGGCAGCAGTGGAAAACTGAGCGAACACTTTTCACGCATCTTGGCCTGCGCCGCCTCGGTGTCAGTGCTGACCCCAATCACTCGAGCATTCAGACGGGCAAATTCGGGCAGGGACGCCTCGAAGCGCTGAGCCTCGATGGAACATCCCGGCGTTCCAGCTTTTGGATAAAAATAGAGCACCGCCCAAGAACCGCGCAAACCCTCGAGCGAAATCTGTTCGCCATTGTCACTGAGCGCTGAAAACGTGGGGGCCATCTGTCCGGGGGTTAGGGTCATGGGGGAAAGTTTAAGGGTTTGGGGCCTGCTCGAGTGTGGGGAAAGGCTCGAGATGATAGGTATGGGAAAACGCCTCGAGCAGCGCCTGTAAGTTACTGCCACGCTCCAAGGCTAAAACGGCTACTTTTTTGGAGTTCATCAATCAAGTTTGGGGGACAAGGTAGGCTCGAGCCGAAAAATCCAAATCCGCGTGCTTTATGCTATCTTCCACACATCCTATGACCGCTCTCAATCCCCTGCTCGAGCGCACCGAACACCTTCCTGCCGCCAAGACCCGGCTCGAGTCCTTGGACCTGTTTCGCGGCCTCGCTATTTTAGCGGTGGTGGGCATTCACGTCAGCGGTCATGCGCTCAGAATTCCAGGAATCTCGAGTGGGGCGCTCGAAATTCTGCAAACGCTCAACCGCCTGCTGCAATTCGCGGTGCCCAGTTTTCTGTTCATGACTGCGCTGGTCTTCGCCTACCAGTACGCCCACAAGCCGCTCGAGTTGGGTCCGTTTTACCGCAAGCGCCTCACTGCGGTGGTGCAACCCTACCTGGTCTGGACCGTGCTCTACGCGCTGTTCACCGCGCTAGCCACCCAACTCACGCTCTATAACCTACTCGAGCCTCGGCGCTGGCTCGAGTGGATTCTGACCGGCAAGGCGTTTTTCCACCTCTACTTCATGGTCATCGTGATTCAGTTCTACCTGCTCTTTCCGCTGCTGATGCCCGCATTTAAGGGTCGGACCCGCTTTGAGTGGCGCTCGAGCGCGCTCACCTTGCTGGGCATTGCGGCGCTGCAAATTGGCTTTTACTGGCTCAACCGCCTGTACTTCCGCATCCCCAACATAGGTAGTGTGGTGCTGTGGCACACCGCTGTGCTAGGTCTGGGCCTGTTTATCGGCTCGAGCCTCCCGGATTGGCCCCGGCTGTGGGTGCGCGCTCGAGTTCCCTTTCTGGCGCTTCTGGCGCTGGCAGTGGTCTGGTACACGCCCATTGCCCTGAGCGCCTTACGTGGCTCGAGCGTCAACACCTTTGCAGCGGCGCTCTCCGGCTGGCTCTACTCCGGCACGGTAGCGCTGCTCATGCTGGGCCTTTGCACCTGGATCGAGGGCCGCTTCAACCTTTCCAGGCCGCGCTTTTACACTGTGCTGCTCACCCTGGGCACCTACAGCCTGCAAATCTACCTGATGCACCCGGCGGTGATGAAGGTGCTCGAGTTCCTGGGCAAGCACGGGCTAGGATTCCTCGAACGCCTGAGCGGGCATGTGCTGGTGTACCTATTGGCGGTGCTGATTCCGCTGGGCTTCGGGTATCTGGTTCGGGGAACAGCGGTCTCGAGGGTTCTTTTTGGACGCTGAGCTGCAAGGCATTGCGCCTCCGGCGTCTTGAGCAGAGCGGCACCTTCCGGGCCTGCTCGCGAGTCGTTGGTTTTTGGTCATTGGTTGGTCTGCTCTTCAACTTCCACATCAAACCAACCAAGAACCAACTACTAAAAACCCGCGACCTGGCCCCGTGGGGTGCCGTTTAGGTTGGGAGTGCCGGAAGCGCAAAACTTTCACCCTTGAGCGAACCTTCATCTACCGCCTGTACTTTCCCAGAAACTCGAGCGCCGCCCGTGAAACCTCCTCGCTGAAGTGCGCCGCACTCAGGTGAGGACCTGTCACCTCGAGCACACGGGACTCACTCTGGAACGGTTGCATCTCGCGCACAAAGGCGCTGGCGTTGCGCTCGAGCGGAACTCGGGTGTCGCCTCTGGACCCGATGGCCAGATAGGGAATATCGAGCTTGGAAAAGAACAGCGTGCCACCGATGGGGTCGTGTGGCACGGTGGCGTAGGCCAGTTGCGCGTCCGAGACCTGAGCGGGCAGACTGTAGGCACGGGTCAGCGAGGGTGGATAGGTCGGGTCGCTGCGGCGGTAGATGTCGGGCAGGTTGAGCACCCCGCCGATGGTGATGGTTCCCTCGAGCGGAATGCGTCCAGTTAAGCCGAGCAGGGTGGCGGGCAGCGCCCCCATCGAAACCCCCAGACTGAAGCTTTGCCCCGAGTAATCGAAGCGGCTGAGTGCTGCGTTCCACACCCGGTAGGTGTTCTCGAGCGCGTTCAGGTTGCCCCAGGTTTCGCGGCCCCCGTCGCTCGAGAGCAGCAGCGCGTATCCGGCCTGAGAAAAACGCTCGAGAAACTGCGCGTAGCCCGCGTGATTCACGAAATCAATGCCGTACTCGGGAATGGCCCCTAAGGGGTGCGAGACCAACAGCAGCGGACAGCTCATCACGCTGCAATCCGGTGGAACCACCAGCAGCGCGTCGCCTGTCGGGTCGGGAATGCGGACCAGAACCGTCCGCAACTTGGGCTGTGCGGCGGGTGGATTGAAAATTCCGCTCGAGGGTTTTTTAATCGTTGGGTTGGCGTTGGCAGGGCCATGCGGCGACACCGGGGCGCTCAGGGCGCTCGAGAGTAGCAGGCCAAGCAGCAGGGCGCTCGAGGGGAGAAGGAAAAGGGAACGCATCAGCCGCTCATTATGAAGTCTAAGCGTGGTGCTGTGTGATGAAAAATGAACACCCGTTACCCTATAAATCAGGAAAGACCGCCTTTCGGCGGTCTCGAGTGATGGGAAAGCTTTACTCCTGGCGCGGTTGCCCGCCCTGTTCGCGGCGCTGCTCGTCTTCGGGCTTGACTTCCTTACGAAATTCGCGCACGCCCTGGCCCATGCCCTTCATCAATTGGGGCAGTCGGCTGCCGCCGAAGAGAATCAAAATAACAACTAAAATTAGAATAATCTCGAGTGGTCCAGGCATGGTCCACCTCCTGAACGTAGTCTAGCAGAGCGGCGTGGGGCGCGCCTGAGAAAGCATTGGGGTTTGGGTCATCCTCGAGCGGGGAGAATTGTAAACATCATTTCTGATTGATGAAGTTTTTGTATAACTCTAAAGCAACTTGAAAAGACTGGCCTCCATGAACGTTTAAAGACCGGAGAGCGTCCTTCTCCTCCAGGCCAAACTTTAGAGTTAGCCATTCTTTGAAAGATTGATACTCCTCTATAAACTCGAAAAAATAGTGACCCATTTCTTCTTTATTTGGATGCCACTTCATGAAACCCGTTTGACAACCCTCCAAAAAAGCGATTCCCTCGAGATAGCTGCCCTCCAAAGTGTAGAGCGATGGATGTTCCATTACAGCTTCAAATAAGCTTACGAGTTTGATTTGAACATCCATATTTTACTCCTTCCACACACTCGAGCCACTTTCCCCGACCCACTCACCCTTTAAACTCGAGCTATGAATGCGCCCACCGAACCCGAATTTACCAATCGCCTTGCGCTCGAGACCAGCCCATACCTGCTTCAGCACGCGCATAACCCGGTCCATTGGCTGCCCTGGGGCCAGGAGGCGTTCGACCTCGCCAGAGAGCAGGATAAACCCATCTTACTCAGCATCGGCTACGCCACCTGTCACTGGTGCCATGTGATGGCGCACGAATCGTTCGAGAACTCGAGCATTGCCGAAATCATGAACCGCCACTTTGTGTGCGTCAAGGTGGACCGCGAGGAGCGCCCCGACGTGGACCGCATCTATATGGCGGCGGTGCAGGCTATGACCGGGGCGGGCGGTTGGCCCATGACCGTGTTTCTCGAGCCGGGGGGTAAACCCTTTTACGCTGGAACGTACTTTCCGCCCCAAGACGGTTTTGGCCGCCCCGGTTTTCCCCGTCTGCTCGAGGCGGTGAATGATGCGTGGCAAAACAAGCGTGGCGAACTCGAGCACAGCGCTGACGCTTTGACCACGGCCATACAGGATTTCTCGGCCAGAGGCGGACGGGCTGGGGAACTGAACCCCGACCTCAGCGCTCGAGCACTGTCCAATCTGAGTGCGCATTTCGACGCGGTGAACGGCGGTTTTGGCGACGCGCCCAAATTTCCTGCGCCCACCACGCTCGAGTTTTTGTTGCAGCATTTTCACCGCACCGGGAGTGAGCAGGCGCTCGAGATGGCGCTGTTCACGCTCGAGAAGATGGCTAGGGGTGGACTCTACGACCAGCTCGGCGGCGGCTTTCATCGCTACAGTGTGGATGCCCGCTGGGCGGTGCCTCACTTCGAGAAGATGCTCTACGACAACGCTCAGCTTGTCCGGGTGTACCTGCACGGGCTGCAAATCGTGCGCGGGCGCGAGGGTGACGGTGAGCGCTCAAAGCTGCTCGAGCGGGTAGTGCGCGAAACGCTGGACTACTTATTGCGTGAGATGACGCGGACAGGCCCGGTAGGTGCCGATTTGTCCAAGACCTCGAGCGAGGGTGGCTTTTACAGCGCTCAGGACGCCGATTCCGAGGGCATTGAGGGCAAGTTCTTCACCTGGACCCCGGCAGAGTTTGCCGAGGTTCTGGGTGAGGACGCCCCAGATTTGATAGAGCATTACGGCGTGACCGAGGCCGGAAACTTTCTCGACCCGCACCATAGTGAATTTGGCTCGAGGAGCGTGCTCTGCCTGCCTGTACTCGAGCAGTTTGCCGCCCGTCAATACTTGACCGAGGAACTGCGTCAGGCCGCGCTCGAGCGAATTGCCTGGAGTAAGCAGCGCCTGTTTGCCGCCCGTGAAGGGCGCATCAAACCCATCACCGACGACAAGGTGCTCACCTCCTGGAACGGCCTCGCCCTGGCGGCTTTTTCAGAGGCTGCTCGAGTGCTCTCTGAGCCGGACTATCTGAGGGTGGCGCTCGAGAATGCCCGATTCTTTCAGGCGCACATGCAGGCCCCGGACGGGCGACTGTTTCACACTTACCGCCAGGGTCAAGCCAAAATCACCGGTCTACTCGAGGACGTTGCGCTCTACGGTCTGGGTCTGCTCGAGCTGTACAAAGCGTGCGGCGACTTGACTTGGCTCGAGTGGGCCAGAGAGCTGTGGACCGTGGCCCTGCGCGACCACTGGGACGACTCGAGCGGGGCGTTTTACTCGAGCGCCCCCTTCTCTGGCAACTCGGGGGGTGAACCCCTGATTGCCCGGATGCAAGAGTTCTTCGACGCCGCCGTGATGAGTGACAATGCGGCTGCGTCGCTGCTGGGCCTGTGGATAGACCGCTACTACAGCGACGCGGGTGCGCTCGAGCACGCTGGGAAGGTAGTGCTGGGCAGTGTGGGCGAGATGCTGCGGGCCGCCAGCGGCTTCGGCGGCTTGTAGCAGGGCTTCGAGCTGCTACTGGCTGAGCGTACCGAAATCGTGCTGATGGGGTCGTCTGAGGAGAGGGTCCGGCTCGAACGCAGTGTGGCCAGCTTTTACTTGCCGTTCACCGCGATTGCTCCGGCTTCGAGTGCAGACTCGAGCTTGAGTTTGCTCGAGGGCCGAACAGGGGAAGGCGTAGCTTACGTGTGCCGTAACATGGCCTGTGAATTGCCCACTCGAGCCGTAAAGGTTCTGGAGGGGCTGCTCGAGCGAATTTGACAAACGCTGACCCATACGAAGTCAATTTTTTTACCTCTGCAACAATAGCTACCAAACTAATAACCGACCACTGACCACTATCCCTCAATCCGCGCTCGAGCCGACCTGCACCGCTTTGACCGCCCCAATCTCCTCGAGCGTACAAAACGCCCGCACCACCTCGGGGTCAAAGTGATTGCCCGCACCCTCGAGCACGATGGCCAGCGATTCCTCGGGGCTGCGCGCCGCGTGGTAGGGGCGGTTCGAGGTAAGCGCGTCCCACACGTCCACCACTGCAAAAATTCGGGCTGAGAGTGGAATGTTTGGCCCTTTGAGGCCGCGAGGGTAGCCTGTCCCGTTCCATTTCTCGTGGTGAGCGTAGGGTACATCCAGCGCGGGACGCAAGAATTCGATGCCCTCGAGCATCCGGTAAGACAGCGTGGGATGGGTCCGCATGATGGCCCACTCGTCGGGGTCCAGGGGACCGGGTTTTTGCAGGATGCGGTCAGGAATGCCCATCTTACCGATGTCATGCAACAGCGCGCCACGCCGCAAATTCATCAGTTCCTCGTTGGTCAGGCCCATCTTTGTAGCCAGCCGCACCGCTAAGTCGGTCACGCGCCTCGAGTGCCCCTCGGTTTCCTTGTCACGCAGGTCCAGCGCCCGCGCCCAACCCTCGATGACCTCGTTGTAGGCATTCAGAAGTTCGCGGTTGCTGCGCTGCAAGTCACTGAGTAGGCGGTCATTTTCCACCGCCAGGGCCGACTGTCCAGCCAGGGTCTCGAGAAAGTGATGCCACTCGCGCTCACGGCGCGCCCCACCGCGCTGGTACACCTCGAGCACGCCCTGAGTCTGACCATCTATAGTGAGCGGCGCAGCGAAGTAGCGCACCCCGCCTTCCACATTGGCCCACTGCGAGTACACCTCTGGGGCTAACCGGGTCCCCAGCGGCTTGCCCTCGAGCAGCACATTCTCGGCCCAGCGCGCGCCCAGCATCAGCAGGTGGTCTCTGGCCTCGTCATTTTTGAAGCCCAGACCGCTGTAAAACTCGAGCCGCCCAGTTTCACGGTTTCTCAGACGGATGGCGCTGGCCTCCACGCTCAGGTGGCTGTTGACCTGGGCCAGCACCATGTCCAGCGTCACATTGAGCGACAACCTCGAGCTGATAGCCAAATCGATGGCGTGCAGGGTGGTGATGCGCTCTAAACGGGTCTCGAGCTGAACCCCCAACTGCCCCATTTTTTCCCGAGCCTTCTCGCGCTCGGTCACGTCGCGGGCGTTGAGCACGATGCCAGAGACCGCAGGCTGGTGTAGCAAATTCTTGGCCACACCCTCGAGCCACACCCAGCCGCCTTCCTTGTGGCGTACCCGGTACAGCAGCGGGGCGCTGAGGTTGCCGTGTTTGGACACACCCAACAGCAGCTCCCGAAAGGCGTGTTCGTCTCGAGGGTGCAGCAGCAGGGTCACACTCTGCTCGAGCAGGTCTGCCGTTTCAAAGCCCAGCTTTTCACGGTGCGAAGGGCTGGCGTACAGGATGCGCCCCGTGAGGCTCAAAATCTGCACCAAATCCGAACTGTTTTCGACCAGAGATTGATAGCGCGACTCGGATACCTGCAAGCTGCCCAGCAGTTGCCGCTCTGCCGCGCCCAGTTGACGCACCTCGAAGCTGAGGCTGCGGTTCTCGGCGTAGGCCCATCCCTGCCGTCCCAGCGCCAGCAGTGTGACCAGCGCGGTCCCCACACCCACCGCTAGGCTATTGCCCTCATGGTCTTGTAAGGAGGTCAGCAGCGTGACAAGACAGGCCAGCACCGCAGCGTAGGGCAGTCCCCGCAGGGCTAAGCTGAGTATTCGAGTGGATACGGTGTGGGGCTGCACCACTAGCGGGTGCAGGCTCCGGTAGGCTGCCAGACCAAACAGCGCAACAGTGGCTAACTCGAGCACTCCCCCCAACATCCGTTCCCCTGGCCCCAGCTCGAGCAGCAGCGTGGCCAGCCGCAGGGTCAGGGCCAGACCCAGAATGAACAGCTCGAGGGCGTAGTTTTGCTCCACGCGACGCAGAGTCAGCATCAGCACCGTACTGAGCAGCAACAGCAGGGTAATCACCTGGAGTCCGACGAGTGACAGTCCTCCCATCAGCTCGAGCAACCCTCCGGGAGCCGCCGTCATCAAACCAGAGAGTTCGCTGTGCCACAAAACCGTGAACAGTGAAACGGCCACCAGCAGCACGTCCAGGAAAAGTTTGCCCAGTTCCGCTCGAGCAGGGCGGTAAGACGAATAAAATAAAAAAACCAGACTGAGCAGCGAACCCACCACATCGAGAGTGGGTAGCCACGGCCTGAGACCCTGCAAACCCCCGGCCAGTACCCCCAGAGCAATCACTCCCCAGAGCGGGCGAAATTGAGCACCAAAGGTCACGCACAGGCAAAGCAGCGCCGCTAAAACGCTCGACCCCATAACCCAGCCCTCGCGTCCCGTGGGCAGCGCCATCAGGGGTCCTACCAGGATGAGCCACAGCAAGGCCAGCCCAAACACACTCAGCAAGGCGACCCAGAGTATCCGCTCGAGGTTGAGAAGATGAATAGCGAAGCCAGTATTCACATTGTGTTCAGAATAGCAAGAAACGAGGCTGAGTATCGCAAGGAAACTCAAGATGTTTGATAGGGAATTGAGAACAAGGTTAGGGGGAATACACTCGCCCAATCGGAGCCGGGATTTTGCTAAGCTGGAGTCTGATTCTTTCGCTTTTGCACCGTTTTCTTAGCCAAATCTCGAGCACAGGTCTCGAGCAGCCAAGTCTCGAGCGGTCCTCGAGTCGAACCCGTGTGTAAAACGCAGGCTTAGAGCCATCTAAAGGAGTTACCCTCGTGGCAGGTCACAGCAAATGGTCGCAGATTAAGCGTAAAAAAGGAGCCAACGACGTCCGGCGTTCTGGCATCATCAGCAAGCACATTCGGGCCATCACCAACGCGGTCCGCAGCGGCGGCAGCGGCGACCCAGCGGGCAACCTGAGCCTGAAAAATGCCATCGCTGCTGCCAAAACTGACACCGTTCCGGCGGACAACATCGAAAACGCCATCAAAAGGGCGGTGGGCGAAGGCTCGAGCGCCACGGTCTTCGACGAGGTGGTTTACGAGGGCTACGGTCCCGGCGGCACCGCCATTTTAGTCGAGACCCTGACCGACAACCGCAACCGCACGGTGGGTGAGATTCGCAACGTGATGAACAAGCGCGGCGGCAACCTGGGCAACAGCGGCAGCGTGGCGTGGCAGTTTGACCAGAAAGGAATTATTGTGGTCTCGAGCGCCAGTGAGAGCGTGCAAGACGCCGCCATTGAACTGGGAGCCGAGGACATTCAGGAAACCGAAGACGGCCTCGAGATTTATACCGCCCCACACGAGCTGTTTCTGGTTTCAGAAGGACTTTTGAGCCAGAAATTCCCAGTCGCTTCGGCCAGCCTGACCATGATTGCCTCGAGCACGGTAGATTTAACTGACGACGATGCCCGCAAACTGCTGGCCCTGCTCGAGTATCTCGAGGATTTGGACGACGTACAGCGCGTAACCAGCAACGCCAATTTGCAGGATGTGATGGAAGAGGTGTGAGGGTAGACAAGTATTAATGAGTGGTGAGTGGTGCGCCTCCGGCGGGTCGTTGGTTTTTGGTCATTGGTTGGTTTGCTTTCGAGCGCTCAACATCAAACCGACCAAGAACTAATGACTAATAACCCGCCGGAGGCGTTTCCTCCTACTCTCCTACCCTCACCGAGGTCCAACTTCCTTTCACCCAGGCCAGAAACCTGTAGTCTGACCTGACGTTTATGCTCATCCAAAAGATTCGCTTCGACAACACGCCCCGGCTGCACTGGGTGGAAACCGACCAGA
>Ga0123339_10000999_pt1 | contig 20199 bp, 13 predicted proteins | sample lystaG_FD_89956 | JGI IMG/M metagenome (GOLD analysis project Ga0123339, IMG submission 89956) | Glacier valley bacterial and archeal communities from Borup Fiord, Nunavut, Canada, to study Microbial Dark Matter (Phase II) -... | ecosystem: Environmental > Aquatic > Freshwater > Ice > Glacier ...
AAGTCCGGCAAGTATCTTAATACGTGTGACAACTGCTGAATGTGCTGCTTTGGGTATATTCTTTGATAAGTGAAGCCTTCCGTCTACCCGGTACCTTATTCGCACTTCATTTTCCAAAGGTTCTACATGAATGTCACTTGCCCCCTCGGAAACAGCTTGCTCTATCGTAGAATTTACCAACCTCACTATCGGAGCACTATCAACCTCTAATGACTGGCTAATTACTTTTACCCACAAAATCCTCCAATATTTTAACGATACCTTGAGGGTTTGTTTCATCATCAATTGAAAAGTTGCCCGGGGTAACAGTGAAGGATACATGATTATGAAATGTATTATCATAATTTATATTATGTTCATAGGTTCCTACTCCGCCTGTAAAAATCACCTTTACCACAGCGTGGGGGTTTGATAAAATATTTATTGTAGGCAGGATTGTTTCTAGCAGTTTCCCCTCTGAATCAACCATTCCAATCTTGTTTAAAATATTCACGCTATCCTCTGAAAAATCCCTTGTTGCAAATCTGTTCAGCGGCGATAGATTGTTTTTTTCCTTTATAGCAGTGTTCAAGCTCTCCATTTTTTCATAATCAAATGAGCATTTTAACATAACGGTATTGATCCCCCTTTGTATATGCATTTGTTTTTTTAATCATTTTATATTTTCATATTAACCAAACATGCCTACCCTTTGATTTAGTTTGTGCCAAGTGTGTCCTTTACACTTTGATTTCGCAGGCATAAACTTCTAAGTGTGAATTATGCTTTTCAATAATTCACACTAACCAAACATGCCTACCCTTTGATTTAGTTTGTGCCGAGGATTTCGCAGGCATAAACTTCTAAGTGTGAATTATGCTTTTCAATAATTCACACTATCTTGTCCCAGAATCCGATCAGCCTTACCCTGAACGAGATGTAATATTGCATAAGAAAGACAGGATTTTTTTAAAAATATCTTGGAGCTTTGCTGCTCTTTATTACCTGCTAGCTTTAGGATATCAGCCATGGTAATATCCGTCATATCTTTGCATTCTTCCTCTAATATTTTATTGGAAAACATCCTGTTTCCTTTTGGACTCGCGCATATTTGATATTCATATATAGGTTCCTCCGATTGTAACCGATTACCCAAGCGAAGATACGCACATATTATTCCTGACATAATCTCTTTATCTGAGCTATTTCTCTCCGACAAACCATATCCATCACTTGTTGAATGAGCCACCTTATAAAACGATAATCTTTGATGAACCGGGTTAAGAGTAAAAGGCTCTTCTAGTCTTAAATTAAATCTGTTCTCCCACAAATACGCGAAGCCACAATTATCTGACAAGGCTTCCAGATTTTCTTCCTGAATAGATACTATAGTCTCGTTCTCTCCTTCAAGAGCCTTGATACTCTCTTCCTGAATAGATACTTCAGGCTCGTTCTCTTCTTCAAGAGTTTCCATACTCTCTTCCTGAATAGATACTATAGGCTTGTTCTCTTCTTCAAAAGCTTCCATACTCTCTTCCTGAATAGATAATATAGGCTCCTTCTCTTCTTCAAGAGCTTGCATACCCTCTTCCTGAATAGATAATATAGGCTCGTTCTCTTCTTCAAGAGCTTGCATACCCTCTTCCTGAATAGATTCTATAGGCTCCTTCTCTTCTCCAAGAGCTTCCATACTCTCTTCCTGAATAGATAATATAGGCTCCTTCTCTTCTTCAAGAGCTTCGGTATTCTCTTCCTGAATAGATAATATAGGCTCCTTCTCTTCTTCAATAGCTTCGATATTCTCTTCCTGAATAGATAATATAGACTCATTCTCTATTTCAAAAGCTTCGATATTCTCTTCCTGAATAGATAATATAGACTCGTTCTCTTCTTCAAGAGCTTCTATATTCTCTTCCTGAATAGATAATATAGACTCGTTCTCTTCTTCAAAAGCTTCGATATTCTCTTCCTGAAAAGATAATATAGACTCGTCCTCTTCTTCAAGATCTTCGTTATTCTCTTCGCAACCAGTGATATCTGGTTCCCTTTCATTAATAAAATCTTCCGGATTATCTTCTTTTGCTAAGATATATAGTTTTTCTTCTCTAGCTTCTAGTACTTCTTCTGCAAGATCTTCAGGATAATTTTTCTCTGCGATGGTTTTAGGCTCTTCCTTAACAAAATCATCCTTTTGATGAGTTTCTTTAAGCGCACTCAGAACCCGAATTATATTTTCTTTTTTATATGGTTTCAATACATAATCCTTAGCACCTGACCTGGCAGCCTCTACAATAATATTTTTTTGCCCCATGGCAGTGCACATTATAATATGTACAAATGGATCAACCTCAAGAATTTTTGGAATAGCTCCTATCCCATCCAACATTGGCATTTCCACGTCCATGAAGATGTATTTGGGTTTCTTTTGTTTCGTCATCTCTATTGCTTCAAGCCCATTTTTTGCCTCGGCTATGACATTAAAGCCTTCATTATTTAAAATATCTTTTAATATATTCCTCGAAAATTTAGAATCGTCCACTATCAAAATGCCCTTTTCCATGCTATTATCTTGGATTGCGACTGTATTTACAGTATTTACGCTTTTTAAAAATTTCATAGAAATTCTCCTTTGCTTAATACAAGATGAATTGTCATGAATTAAGAATAAAATTAATCCTTCTTAATCTTTTGACACGAAATCTTTATATAAATATATCTTTCACATTCTTTTATTCTCTAATATGATGTTATTATGTAAAATATTGGATTCTGTTGGTGTATTTCATATAATATACTATTTTTTCCAAATTGTAAATAGTATTTGCTAATTATTTACATTTTATTTTTACTTATTACTAGATAATCCCTCTTAATATTATTTTATTATTTAATTATTAAGCTTTATGTAATAAATTAAATTCCTAGGTATTCAATAGATACATAACACATAAAAAGCCCATGAAAAGGTGTTGTGCCTAATCATGAGCTTTATTTATATTCTATATAGTTAAGTCTATTTTAGTATTTTAGAATAACTAAAATGCTAAGTATTGTTTTTTTTATTTTGTTTTCCCTTTCATAATTATTTAAAATCATTGCCACTTTATAATATTCATATTATTTATAGTAAATACATGGAGTAAAATAAATTTACTTATTATTAATATAATTAATTAAACCCTCTGCTTTAATAATTTTCTGCATAAATTCCGGGAAAGCTTGACCCTGGTACTGCGTTCCTTTTGTTTTGTCGTAAATCATACCGCTGTCAAAATCAACCTCTACCTGATCACCTGCTTCGATTTCCTGTGCCGCTTTGAAACATTCAATAATCGGGAGTCCGATATTGATAGCATTCCGATAAAAAATTCTTGCGAAGGTCTCTGCAATGACACAGCTAATCCCTGATGCCTTAATTGCAATCGGAGCATGCTCCCTAGAGGACCCGCAGCCAAAATTCTTATTAGCAACCATTATATCACCGGGTTTTACTCTACTTACAAAATCTTTGTCAATATCAACCATACATTTTGCAGCCAGCTCCTTCGGGTTGGAGGTGTTTAAGTAACGTGCAGGGATGATAACGTCCGTATCAACATTATCCCCATATTTGTGTACTGTTCCATATGCTTTCATATTAACCTCCTTTTTCTATAAACCAAGTGCATCGGGACCGGATATTTTACCGGTTACCGCACTGGCTGCCGCTACGGCAGGACTTGCTAGATAAACCTCTGATTCAACGTGACCCATACGGCCGACGAAGTTACGGTTTGTCGTTGCTACGGCCCTCTCTCCTGCTGCTAATATTCCCATATGTCCGCCTAAGCAGGGACCGCAGGTCGGTGTGCTGACAATGGCACCGGCTTTGATAAAAATGCTAAGTAAACCTTCCTCCAAAGCTTGCAGGTAAATACCTTGCGTAGCCGGGAAAATAATAACGCGTAATCCCTTTGCTACCCTTCTACCCTCAAGAATCTTAGCAGCCGTTCTTAAGTCCTCAATCCTTCCGTTGGTACAAGAACCTATCACAACCTGATCTATCTTGATATCTCCAACTTTGTCAATTGTACGAGTATTTTCAGGGAGATGAGGGAAGGCTACTGTCGGTTTCAAGGAAGCTAAGTCAATTTCATAGGTCTTGTCATAATTAGCATCCGAATCTGCCTCATATATTTTATATTCTTTTGAGGAATGTTCTTTGATATACTGTATTGCTGCATCATCTACCGGGAAGATTCCGTTCTTTGCACCGGCCTCTATTACCATATTCGCCATTGAAAAGCGGTCATCCATAGATAGATTTTTGATGCCGCCCCCTACGAATTCCATTGATTTATACAATGCACCATCAACACCAATCATACCGATAATATGAAGGATAATGTCCTTGCCGCTGACCCATTTTGTAGGCTTTCCGGTTAATACGAATTTTAAAGCAGATGGTACCTTAAACCATGCCTTACCCGTTGCCATGCCTGCTGCCATGTCCGTGCTTCCTACACCTGTAGAAAAAGCACCTAAGGCACCATAGGTACAGGTATGAGAATCTGCTCCGATTATCACCTCTCCGGCTACTACCAAGCCTTTCTCTGGTAAGAGCGCATGCTCTATTCCCATTTCACCGATTTCAAAGTAATTGGAAATTTCTTGATCCGCAGCAAATTCACGCATGTATTTACAGTTCTCCGCAGATTTTATATCTTTATTGGGTGTAAAATGGTCAGGCACCAAAGCAATCTTATCTTTATCAAAGACCTTCTTTATCGTCATCTTTTCCATTTCATGAATAGCCACCGGAGCTGTTACGTCATTACCTAACACCAAATCTAGATCTGCTTCGATTAACTGTCCAGCAGTAACCTGTCTAAGCCCAGCATGATCCGCCAATATTTTCTGCGTCATTGTCATACCCATAGTCTCTTCCTCCTTTATACTAATTCACATATTAACTAAACATGCCTACCCTTTTATTTAGTTTGTGCCGAGGATTTCGCAGGCACAAACTTCTAAGTGTGAATTATGTTTTTTAATAATTAACACTATACTTATGTGATATTGAAATCTTAGGATAAATACTTTTAGGGACCTGTGCCTGTATTAAATCTCGGATATGATCAGGTCACCCATTTCCTTTGTTCCAACCAGCGTCTTTCCCTCCGACATTATATCTATTGTACGGTAACCTTTTTTTAGAACTGCTTTGACTGCTGCTTCAATTTTATCAGCTTCTATCTCCAAATCGAAGGAATAGCGGAGCATCATAGCGGCGGAAAGGATGGTCGCAATCGGGTTTGCCTTATTTTGTCCGGCAATGTCGGGTGCGGAGCCGTGGCTCGGTTCATAGAGTCCAAGTTTTGTATCTCCAAGACTTGCCGATGCGAGCATACCGATGGAACCAGTAACCATACTGGCTTCATCAGAAAGGATATCGCCAAACATATTCTCGGTCAAGATTACGTCAAACTGCCTCGGATTTTTCACTAGCTGCATTGCACAGTTATCCACCAACATATCGGTCAGCTCCACTTCGGGGTAATCTAAGGATACTTCTTTTGTCACCTGCCTCCACAACCTAGAGGAGTCGAGAACATTTGCTTTATCCACGCTGCAAACTCTTTTATTCCTCTTCATAGCTATTTCAAATGCCCACTTTGCAATACGCCTAATCTCATTTTCATCATATACTAAGGTATCGGTAGCTTTCCTGACACCATTTTCTACTACCGTATTACGTTCCCCAAAGTAAAGTCCGCCCGTTAATTCCCTCATTACAACGAAGTCAAATCCGTCACCAATGATTTCTTCCTTCAGAGGACAGGCCTCTTTCAGCTCATCAAAGAGTACAGCCGGTCTTATATTGGCAAATAAGTTAAGCCCTTTACGGATTGCCAGGAGTCCGGCTTCCGGTCTTAAATGCGGGGGTAGACTGTACCAGTTGGACGTGCCTACCGTTCCTCCTACTGCACCAAGTAATACACAATCACTATTTCTTGCTGTTTCTAACGCTTCTGTCGTTAAAGGTACACCGGTTGCATCAATGGAGACTCCTCCCATTAAAACCTCTGTGTAACGAAAGTTATGTCCGTATTTACTACCTACCAGATCCAGTACTTTCTTTGCTTGAGTAATTATTTCCGGACCAATTCCGTCACCGGGTATGACTGCAATGTTATAATTCATTGTGTTCCTCCTTTAGGACTAAGCTTTGACACTTAATTTTTCAATTTGTACCCTACCTACTATTTTCTCTTACTATTTTATCTTGTTATTACCCTTGTTATTTTCCCTGCTATTTTCTCTTACTATTTTCTCTTGCTATTTTAACATGTTTTTTGGTATAATTAAAATACATATTACGAATAGTTATTATAACTACACGTTATAGTTTGTTTTATAATTTACTGTCTGAATTCAATAATTAGAATTTGGCTTATATTCTAGTTATTATTTTATTTGATATTAACTATTTATCATAATCATTTTAATTTCAAGCATTCATCACAGGGAGGTATCCTTATGGAGCAGAATTTATCCTTATATTATATTTATAATTGCGTCGCGGAAACAGGTAATATCTCTCATGCAGCTAAACGTCTTTTTATTAGCCAGCCTGCAGTAAGTAAAGCGATCTCTACTCTGGAGGAAAACCTGCAAACCACTCTGTTTATTCGCAGCTCCCGCGGAGTAAAGCTGACCGAAGAAGGCCGGCTTCTTTATGAGCATACAAAGAATGCCTTTGATATGTTACAGCGCGGTGAGGATCGTTTAAAAAGGATACACGAACTTGGTATCGGACATTTAAGAATCGGCGTTAGTACAACTTTGTGTAAATATTTATTGCTTCCTTATCTTGATGGCTTTGTAAAGGATAACCCCCACATTAAGATTACCATTGAAAGCCAGTCCACTTATCATACCTTAAAGCAGTTAGAGAATAGCACCCTGGATATCGGATTGGTTGCCAAACCGGAAAGTGATAGATCCTTTCTTTTTTATTCTCTTGGAGAAATTGAAGATATTTTTGTCGCTACCGGGACTTATTTGAATAATCTTAAGCAGCGGGAGCAAAGCTCAGACATCTTTTCTACTGCTAATATTATGCTGCTCGACGAGGAAAATGTTTCGAGAAAGTACATCCAAGATTATTTTAAATTAAATCAAATTGAACTAAAGCAAATTCTTGAAATCAGCAATATGGATCTTTTAATTGAATTTGCGAAGACCGGTTTAGGTGTGGCTTGCGTCATCAAGGAATTTGTGCTCTCCGAATTAGAAAATGGCACTTTACTTCAAATCCCCTTAAAAACACCTGTTAATAAAAGAGAGGTCGGCTTTTCCTATGTGAAAAATGCCTTCCTCTCAGATTCTATGCTGAAATTTATTGATTATATCAAAGTACACTAGACCATAATATATCTTACCCCTGCAGGTACTGAAACAGTCAAATAAGATGAATTAGTAAATAAATTCACTTGCCTCTATATCTCCGGTGGAGTTGTTGGATCCGGCGTCGGTGCCGGTGTATGCGTCGGAGGTATTGTTGGCTTATGTGTCGGTGCAATTGTTGGAATAGGAGATGGTGTAGGTGTCGGTGGATTAATGTAATCCGGCCGTACATCTACCAAATAATCAGCGCTGACATATCGATATTCATTATTCATAACGAAACAAGCCCAATCATCTTCTATTTTAATAACTTCAATTTTCTCTGTATGCACTAAAAATCCTACAATATCTCCCTCCATGGATGGTGAAGATCTCACGTTTAGGAAATCATTATATGCCTTCATTTTCACATATTTTGTCGTCGTTTTACCCACAACAATCGGTGTATCACTAACTTCTTCCTCAGTATCTGTAGAAGTGTCATCAGAAGTTTCTTCCTCCATATCTGTCGAAGTATCCTCTCCTGTGTCAATACTTGCTTCTTCTGTTGGTATCGGTGTTGGTATAAAGTCTACCATTTGAACTTTCTTCCCGCAACCTGTCAATGCCAAAAGCAACAGACCTATTAATAGATATATTTTTTTCTTCATTTTACTCACGCTCCAAACTTAATAGCAATTAATCCCATTAATTATAATATCATATCTATCTTATTTTACAACTAAAAAATAAAAATCTTAGCTTTTATTTTCTTTCCAATGAGATGAAAACTTAGAAAAAGCACTTGGCATTGTATATTTATAGTTTATATCACTACAACTTGCCCATAGATACGCATTTTCTTTTAGATATTCTGGTCTATCGTCCTTCATCTTAATATGGTATCCTATCATATGCCACTCAATGTGCGAAAATACATGCTTCGCCTCACCCATTGATTCCAGTGAACTTATCTTCAGTCCCAAGTCCACCAAGGTCGTATTCAAATCTTCTATATTTTGCTTACCTTCCAATCCTGGTAACTCCCATAAACCGGCAAGTAATCCCCCATCCGCCCTTTTATGTATGGCATATTGTCCTTGATACTCTAAGAGGAGAATGGTTCGCTCTTCAATACGACGATCTTTCTTTGCTTGTTTTACAGGTATCTGAGGAACTAAATCCTTGTGAAAGGCAACGCATAGATGCATCACTGGGCAAGCATCACAACGGGGGTTACCGTTTGGAAGACACACCATAGCTCCCAGCTCCATCAGGGATTGATTAAAATCACCCGGTCGCTTCTCTGGTATTATTCTTCTTAAATCCTGCCATAGCTCCTTTTTCACACTTTCCTTGGTAATATCATCAAAGCTTCCGGCTATCCGCTTTGCCACACGGAGTACATTCCCATCCACTGCCGGTACCGGAATTTGAAATGCGATAGAAGCAATAGCCCCAGCTGTATAGGCTCCAACTCCCGGAAGTTTTAATAATTCCTCATAATAAGGTGGAAGCTTTCCATGGTAATTTTTTATCACAAGCTGTGCTGCTTTCTGAAGATTTCTTACTCTATTATAATAACCGAGACCCTCCCATAACTTCAAAAGCTTCTCTTCCTCTATCTCTGCTAGCGCTTCGATATCGGGTAATGCAAGAATAAACCGGTCAAAATAACCCTTCACAGCCTCAACTCTTGTCTGCTGCAACATGATTTCCGATACCCATATGTAATAAGGCTTAGGATTTTCTCTCCAGGCAAGTATTCTGGCATTATTATCAAACCAATCCAGAAGATAGGGTACTATTTCTTGGTAATCATATGTCATACACTTGCTCCTTAGGTGAATTCATCTTTATACATTGTAACGCACCAGTAATGTAAGTTCAAGGCTTACCATAATAAGGAGATAATGAAATTTAATAAAGCAGATTACAATTAGTTTAATCCTTACTTTAGAATAATTAAGTACAACGGTCAATAAAATTTTTTTAAGCTTATATTATTATAGCTTCTTTGTCCACAAAGAATATAGTCATTAAGACTTTAATCATTTATTTTTAAAGGTTCAAAATTATTTTAAATTTTTATTTACCTATGATTAATAATGATGATATAATAAATAGTAACTATTTGGTCGTACCTCCTCAAAGTTACATTTGATGCACACAAATCACATAAAACTTGTGATTTGTCGCTGCAACTCTCGGGTTTTGCTATGCGAAGCACCTCGCGGTACTGGCAACTGAACATTTACAATAAATAATACTGTAATGTCTTACAATAGAAAAAGAGGTGAGGGATATAACCTGTGACTATGATCTAACATATAATGATTTCAATCCAACTGTTTTTTATGTTTCAAAGCATAAAATGATAAAAGACGGCGTTTATCATGATCATGATTTTGCCGAACTCGCATATATACTGTCCGGCAAAGGAAGATATCTTGTGAATGATAAGGAATTTGATGTAGAAGCAGGCGATCTTGTCATTTGCAATCCCGGAGTAAAGCATACCCATATCATTACAAACCCGAAGGAACCTACCATAGAATTTATATCCGGCTTTACCGATTTCCATTTTAAAAATATGGCAGTAAATTCCATCCAGCTCAAAGATGGAGGCTATATCTTGCATACTACTTCCGAATTAAAACAAGAAATTTCGATGCATTGCTACGCTATGATTGCCGAAAGAGAAGGAAACAAGAGCGGTCGTTATTTTATGTTTAAGACACACTTGATGCAGATGCTGCTACTTGTTATGCGTGAAATAGATGATGCAGAATGCTGTGAGCAAAAGGGCTGCAATTTTGAAACCTATAATAAAAACTATGCAGTAAACCGAATTATAAATTATCTGAATGAAAATTATGAGCAGAAGATATCTTTGGAGCAAATTGCACATAATATGTATCTAAGCCCGGTATATATTTCAAAGATTTTTAAGGAAGAAACAGGAGAATCTCCGATTAATTATTTGATTAAAATCCGCTTGGAAAGAGCAAAAGAAATTCTATTAGAAGATGATGACAAAAGCATCAAAAGCATAGCCAATAATGTTGGTTATGATGATGTATATCACTTCAGCAAACTATTTAAAAAATATTATGGCATTTCTCCACTTTATTATAAGAAGAGAGCCATGTGTAAAAATGCATGTAATCAGTAAGGAAGAAGGGTACCACGTATTATGAATATGTTTGAGGCAATTTTTTCAAGAAAATCTATTCGCCACTTTCAACAAGAAAAAGTGGACTGGAATATTATCGCAGAAATTTTAGATTATGCAGATAATCTTCCAATGCTAATGGAAGGAATTTCCGTTGAATTCAAGTTAGTAAGTAATATCGAAAAAAAGCAGGGCTTCCACGGACCTTTATCCGCTAAAGCACCCTATTATATCTGCATTTCCTCTGAAGAAAAGGAAGATTATTTAATCAATGCGGGTTATCTGATGCAGCAGCTTAACCTATATATCACATCGAAGGGTCTTGCTACGTGTTTTATAGGCTCCACTACGACCCCAGGTCACTCACTCAAATCAACAATGAAATATGAATACGTGACTGCCCTTGCCTTCGGAAAAACAACCGAATCATTGTATCGGAATAGCTCTGAGGCAAAACGGTTATCTGAAAAAGAGGTAGTTGTTTATAAAGAAGAGGTGACTCCTGATATCAGGCAGATTCTAACCGCAGCAAGGCTTGCCCCTTCCATTTTTAATAGCCAGCCTTGGCGCTTTGTTGTATATAGAAACAGAATTCATATATTCACCAAGAAAAACTCATTATTATCAACTATTCTGGACTTTAATAAAATGATTGATATGGGTATTATGATGGCCAATCTTCTTTTGGCTGCGGAAGAGCTCTGGGTGGATGTTTCCTTATCAAAATCGGATTCCATAAAAAGCAAACAATTCCTTAATAACGAGTACGTATGCACATTATCAATTGGTTGAATTATGCAAATAACATGAATATTAAGTAAAATTTAAAAATTGGATTTCTGGGTATTGACAAACCCCTAAATCTATAGTATATTATGTCATGTGCTTACAAAATCTTAGTACCAATATAGCACAACATAATATGCACGAGTGGCTCAGTGGTGGAGTATCGCCTTGCCAAGGCGAGGGTCGCGAGTTCGAATCTCGTCTCGTGCTTATAAAAGAAAAGAATTCTTCGTAAGAAGAGTTCTTTTCTTTTATTCAAATATTAGATGGCATTAGGACTCATACAAATTGATGTACTCCAAACCACAACTTAGCCCTGCTTATCCTGGTATCACCATCTGCATCTTCAATCCTGTCTAGTCCTCCATCGGACATTCCGGTATCACTTCATAATCCCAACTATTTTCTTTCTTTATAATCTTTTTCCACTTCTTCCTTCCAGCGTTTATTAATTTTTCCTTCCGAGCGGCAACCGGAAATTGCCATATTCATTGCCTGATAATTAAGTTCTGTCCCTTGGGAATCCGCTACATAATTCGTTGCATACTCCTCATTAATGCCAAACTGCTTCGCTGTTTCAATTGCATCAATATTTGCACCCAGAAAAATAAACTCCCAATTGTAGCGTTCTTTTTGACGCTCTATCATTCTCTTTATCGTTTCATATGTATATTCCTTGCTGGAATTTTCATATCCGTCCGTTGTAATGATAAAAAGAACTTTACCTGCTCTGTCCTCTTCTTTTGCATACTTTTGTACATTTCCCATAAGATGAATTGTCTGTCCAATGGCATCCAGTAATGCAGTACAACCACGAACAAAGTATTCCTTCTCTGTAATCTTTGCTATCTCCTGTAAGGATACTCTTTTGTGTAGCATTTCAATCTTATCATCAAATAAAACCGTTGTTACGTTAGCTTCCCCTTCTTCCTTCTTCTGTTTTTCAAGCATGGCATTATAGCCTCCGATGGTATCCGACTCAAGCCCTGACATGGATCCGCTTCTGTCTAAAAGGAACACTAACTCTGATAAATTTTTTTTCATAATAAAAGACCTCCTGTTTTAATTATTCTTGTCCGAAATGCCTTCGCATCTCTGTTCTAAAGAAAGAATACTATAAATAAAAAGGTCTTAGGTCGCTTTTCAAGCGACATATCTTAAGCTCCAAGCAATGGCTGCTCATAAGTAAATAGTGCTTCATTTATCAAAAACATGTCATAGCTTCTATTTTCAATAAAATACCGAATAATCACATCAAATCGGTTACTTAGAGATAAGGTATAACCTGCTTTCATCAATAAGTCTTTCATCTCATCAAGCGACAATTCCAGAGAAATTGCCAATGCTATTGCTGTACTTTTCTTAGGCTGGTAATCCTTATTGCTTCGTATCTTTGAGAATAACTTACGGTCGATATTGGCTTTTTTATAAACTTGTACATCCGTTTTTCCTTTTTCATCAATCAAACGTAACAACATCTCCGAAAACATCTCATCAATATGATTTACAGCATCGTCCAGACTTCGGGGAGTGGATTCAGATACGGAATAACAAACGGAGGCATCAAAAGGAGCTTCTTTCGAAAGCTTTTTTCCCTTCTTCGTATCTCTTTCTTCAAATATGTCACACTTTTCATCGAATATTTGAATAAATTCACTTTGACTTTGAGTCCTATTTAACCTGCTCCTAGTCTCGTATCCATCGCTGTCTTCATAGTAGGTTTCAATATAATGATTAATCTCTTTATAGAGTTTTTCACTAAGTGAAATTGCTTTGCGGTCAAATACTACCAGATAGATCTCCATCTCATTATGTAATAAAAACTCGCTTATCGTTGAAATCGCTATTTGCAATGCCTCATCCTTTGGATAACCGTAGATACCCGATGAAATCAACGGAAATGATATCGATTTCAGATGATATTCTTTCGCAAGCATTAATGTATTACAATATGCCATAGCTAGTAACTCTGCCTCTCCTTGATTACCACTATTCCAAACCGGACCAACTGTATGAATAATATATTTTGCTGGCAGATTATATCCTTGCGTTATGACAGCATGTCCAACTGGACACGATCCGATATTATCACACTCTTTTTGGAGAAGCGCCGTTCCTGCCGCCTTAAAGATTGCACCACAAACACCGCCACCTTGCTGTAGGTGGGAATTTGCTGCGTTAACAATGGCATCTGTATGCATTTTTGTTATATCGTTATGTATAATTTGAAATGGCATTTGACTCCTTTTCCTTTCTCTAGAATAAGTATCATTCTAATACCCTTGTTAGAAACTCGACTATATAACTTCTCTTTAATATATCATGATATTTATGATTATAATAGTTAACCTTCTATACCATTGCCTTAATCCCATTTAGTACAAGGTTCAAATAATTACATCTATCATTTACCTCATCCATATTAGAGTTAGAAGATATTACGAACTGCTTGGTACCCTCGTTAAGTTCAATTCCAACTTTTAGCGCTGTGCCTTCTATCATCAATATAAACCCTTTCACACTGCTTAGAGGATATTTAAATGGTTTCCCTAATATATACTTTACATGTATATTTCTATTCGTTATTAGAAATCCTTCCTTACCACTTTCAAATATTGTGGTATCAAACAAAAGTATCGGACTTTCATCCACCATGTTTGCGTATGATTTTATTGCATTATAATACTTCTTCTCAAACTTAGGCATATATCCGGGAATGCTGACAAAACCAATCACTTTATTAATTCTTGATTTATTCAACTCATTATAACAATATTGTAAAATGTTCGCAGAATCTATTTTGGCTTCTTGTCTGTTTGATGTTACTGCAACATTTACATTCGCCGTAGTCACCGGCAAAATATCTGTTTTAACTGATTGTAGTTCTAAGTTGTTGCCGCATTCCCCACAAAATTTCTGCCCGGTTGTATAGATACGGCCGCATTTTCCACATTTCGGTTGAGCTAAAGAATTTTCCATCTGAGATTTAGTGTTATATTCTGTTTGCGTGTTATATTCTGTTTGCGTGTTATATTCTGTTACCGCCTTTGATTCTACATCACTCTGATTACTACCTGACTCATTATTGGTTTGCAATAAAGTACTTTTATTCGCAACAAAATGATTGGAGGCTTTATCATATACCAGCTGATTAATAATTGCCAATAAATTGGGCAAAATATCCTTATTTATTTTATTGGGTATTATAACCATAGTACCGTTCTTCAAAATAATATTAATAGAAGCACCTAATAACTTCTTCTCCATATCAAATCTCTGAATATAATCTAAGGCTATTTTGACCTCTTGATACATTTTACTTTGAATATATAGGAATTCATTCGTAATCACAAATCCTTCTTCGCCGCCACTAAGTGAAGTAGCATCATGGATTAAAATAGGTATTTCATATTTTCCAATTTCCCTTGCATATCTATCCTTTGCTCTCAGATATTTATTATTAATCGTTGGCGAGCTCCATTCTGGAATCCCCAGATTATCTGATAATACACCCAAGTCAATTATCCACTTTATATATTTTGCTACTTCACCTTTTTTTAATCCAACTAGATGTGAATCTAACCTTTCAAGGAACTCTGACTTTACCTCCTCTGTTAAATCGATATTTTGGATTTTTATAATTAATTTAAGGCCTTCGTCAAAATTCAAGCTTGTAATTTCATTACATAAATCATTCATTGTCTGATAATCATAATCCACTATTTTTTTATGTAATTCAACTAAATAACCTCTAATATTTTCTTTCATAAAACCCAGATTTACAATTTGGGCCCTCAGTTTTTTAATTTGAGTTCTATCCATCGCATCATATCCGTTACATAGTTTGGCTAATTCCTCTTTTTCGTACCCCTCAATATTTCGATCAATCCGAACCACATATTCCCTCGTTAAGGACTCATCAAATTTATTAAGTCTTTCTTTCAGTAAAATGCTTTCTTCTCTGGACAAAGTATTGATGTCTTCGCATAAGCCTCCTATTTCTGCCTTATCTAATTCAGAAATTCTTGTCTTAATGCGAACAATATAAGCATTACTCTGCGCCAAAGTATATTCGAATCCAATTTCTTTTAATAACTGGAGCAGCGCATCTTTATCCATCGTAGAAATATCTCTACAAAGAGACTGTAATTCTTCGGCTAATATTAACTTCAGCCTTTTTCCTAGTTCTTCTTCATAAGTGTTTATTACCTTTGAATGCAAATTCCTTTTCTTGATTTCTTTCAGAATTTTATTAATTTCAGATTTCTCCATTTGATCCACATCGGAACAAATTCTATTCAAATATTTCTCAAATTCATCAGAATCCACTCTGATTTTAATTGCATTGATTTCAGTAGTAAATAGATCCGGAAACTCCTTTAGTTTATTTAATAAAACGCTTAATTGATCTATTGACATGAAAGCAATCGATTTACACTCTTCTGTATAATCATCTATTTTTTCACCATATCGATCCGCCATTTCATGAATCACGTCCCTAGCTTTTGTCAGTTCACTCACTAATAAATTAATTACACTACTATATTTTTTTCCATCCTCCATAGGTACTTTACAAAGATGAAAGGATTCATATTTCTTCAAAATCTTTACAAAAATGACGGAGCTCATAATCCCCTCTTCAAATCCGATTTCCTCTACCAGCTCGAAAGGAATACGCATACCCTTTGCTATGACACCTGCACTAGTATAAACGGCCTCTGATGTAATAATAAAACCACCCGAAAAATCACTGTCTTTATAAAATAACATCAGCGGCACTTCAATGTTATCAACCTTGTAATAATATCCAGACATATTCATCTTGTCAAATATTACATCAAAGTTATTATTAAACCCTTTAAATATTAGTGCACTTTGATTACCGGATGGCAAAGCCAGTTCATCGCATTTGCATTTTGTAGCCGTAACAATATTTTTTTCAACCTCCAGGTAAACGCCCTTCTGATTTCTAAAGGCTTTAAATTGTTTTTCCGCGTTAGCGTAATCGGCAATTTCTTTTTCTTTTTCATTTTTACCAGTTGAAACGGATTCAGGATGATCTTTCAGATAGAAAATGGCAGTTGTCAGAAAATCCATCAGGCCATTTTTACTACTTATCGTTGTATTATAAGATAATTCATATCTTTGCCCGGTTGTAGTTATAATTACAATTGCCTTTAAAAATCCGCTATTAAACTGTATTTCCTCAACATCAGTTAAGGAGACCTTATTATTTGGTAATTCTTTATGATATAAATGTTTATTGGTTAAAACAAACCCACTGGCTACACTATGAAGCATGGTATCATCAAAAACGAATATTGCTTCCTCATTATTGGATAATCTAGCAAAATTATTATTTGCCATTGCTAGTTTTTCATCAAAATTATCTGCCTCATACTTTAAAAACATTAATTTATTATTCTCATTTGAATATAATTCGCACCTCTTTAATTCCTTTAGCAGAAAATCAAAAATATTGAAACTAGTACGATTAGCAGCTATTCCCATCGCTTCTTGTAAAGTCCATAAGACCTCATTTGCGATATCTTCACACACATTTTTTCTTTTATATTCTATTGAAAAATCGGTTTCATAGCAATTTACGTGGGTATTGTTATTTGAATACATATTTACTGCTGTTTTCTTTCCATATGTTCCTGGCGCATTCGTCTCTCCTGATTCTAACTTAAAACATGTAATATCTTTAAATTTACGTGAACCATCTACTTTAATTGTTCCTACGCTATCTTTCCATAACATGATTACTTTGTCTTTCGTGAAAAAAATTGCTTCTTCCGATTTCGGTTCCGTATTTTTGATAAAAAACAATACCTCTTTCGGCTTAACCGAAATTGAATATTTATCTGAATATTTCGCCATTTCACTATCGAAATATTCATTTTCATAGTTTATGGCCAAGAACTTTAGAAACTTATCACGTTCCTCTTCTTTCGATTTTCGAAGTAACATCTGATTTATCTTATTATTGCACCCTTCTAATTTATCTTTCATTGTTTCATCATTAGAATCATAGGTCATATTACCGGCCTTACCGCCTTTTATAATCTTGATGATATTCCCAAATAATTCTAGTAAAACTTTTACATCAAAATACTTACAAACTGCAATTTGTAATTTTTCATGATCAACGTTTAATTCAATGTTTCGTCCCTTGATTGAAAAGCCGGTAAGTTTATCTAACTCTATCTTTCGATTGGAATTTGTAAAATATAAGTGTTTCAGTGTCAATAAGACATAGTCATCCCCGTCAACTCTATATTTTTCCTCATTAAATTCTTCAGTGGCTATCACACTTTCCTCTGACAGTTTTTCTACATGAGTTATATTAAACCATAAGATAGGATTAAGATGTTTTCTTTCCACACCATAATACTCCAGTTTTTTAACAATATTATTAACTGCTATCATCTTATCAATATCATCTTCACAAAAGACATTATAATCACAATATAGATTAGCAATCGCCTTGGAATTGTTAGCTAGATATGCCGTTACATTTTGTAACGTATTCTTTCCAAGCCCATTAAATAAATCACCTAATTCTAAAACTGTTGTCAAAATGTTGCGGTAAGTTATTTGAATATTCTCAATTAATTTTGATAAAAAATTTTCGAGTTTTATATCTTCTTGCAATTTGCTACACTGATAATTATAAATATCATTAATCGTTATTTTTGAATTCTCAACTTTAATTTTATGGACATCGGAAACTCTAATACATTTTCCTCGGCCATATTCAATTAGATTATAAGATATTTTAAATTTAAAGCTTTGATTTAATTTATCTTCACTGATCATAAACAAGTATTTTCTTAACTTGCTTAACTTTGGATCTTCCTTGACCAATTTAGGTACAAAGCTTCCTTCACTACCCAAAAGATATGTATCATATAAATCATTTGCACATTTTTTACATTTTTGCAGACACAAATCCAAGGTTTGATCCAATTGTGTTCTTTTAGAATCACCTAATAAAAATACCTTTCTCTTTTCATAATAGGAATTTGAAAGCAGGTATTCATTATATGAATTTCTTATTCGATTCGATGTTTCTTCAATCACATTTTTCTTTACACCAAAATGTACACCATAGGATTCCGCATTTGAAATAACCCATTCCATGTCATTATTCAATTTAAAATCTATCTTCTTAACGATAGTTCCATAGATGTATATTTTAATAGCATCAATATCAACATGAAAAAATTCACCGATTTTCTGTAATTGGTTATTCTCATCTCCATACTGTGCAATAATTACACAGTAAAAGTCAAACTCGTACGGATGGGCCAACAACATTTGACAAATAGCTGGTTGCACGCTCTCATAGTCAGGTTGCAGATTAACGACATTCTTACAAATAGCTTCCGCTTTCTGATAAGCCTCTTTTTCAAACTTATTAATTCTTTTTCCGGTTCGTTCTTCAAGAACGTCTAGATATGCATAATGCATATTAAATGCACTTTCCCATACAGCATCTTTTAATTCCTCTAAGGTATTATGATCATAGAATATAGCATCCATTTTCTTTCTGCAGGCACTGTCACTAAACATATTTCCTATCCCATTCGCAATTGAATGCATGAAGCCCGATGCCATATTTAATGCACCGGCTGCTACCATGCCCTTCGCTGCTCCTGAAAGCCCAAAACCACCACCGACAATCATTCCCCTTGATGCTTTTCTTTCGTTCCTATACATCTTGGTGGCTTCATTATCATTTTTAATCTCATAATATTTATCTACGAACTTTTGAAAACTATCCACTACTGAAATGTATCTAGTACAATATTGATCTAAGAAAATATCTTTATTAACATCATATATTCCATTTTCAAACAGAAGTTTTGAGCAATTCATCAAGACCGGTGTAATTGCATTCATTACCTGCTTGTCAAAATTCTTAACTAATCCACCCAAGCCATGGTTTTCACTCTTATATTGTTCTTCAAATTTTCGAGCGGCCTCATCTGCAAATGGTACAAATGTGTTTCTAAAAATATTGTATGCCTCTAATTCCTCTGTAATATCCAATTTACTTTTACCATAATAGAAAGTTTTTGCCATAATAAATTGCCTCCTGTTGTATATTCTTGCTAGCACCCATAGTAGTAATTTCAACCATTTACTTATCAATCATAATAGAATTTACCATTTATTATACCATAATTCGACTTATTATTACCATATATAAATTAATATATTACATCTTTACAAGAGTTGTTTTGAACACTTTTTAATGTATATTAATTTCTAATGAAACTTTAATATTGACATTTTTCCTTTACTTATAAACCGAGATAGTAAAATATCTTGATTGAATAATGAAGCAAAATAGGCTATGATAAAACTGATAAAAGAGAATATTAATAGAGAACATTTAAAGAGGAAAAATGAATGAAAGAATTATTAAACCGCTGGTATCATCCGGAAATTGGTCCAAATGATAACCTCGGAGGGAAAAGAAACTATTATATTGATAATCTAAAGTTCATTTTAATTACTTTAGTTGTATTCGGGCACTTCGGATTAAAATTAACTTTTATAAAAGAAATCAAGTATTTTCTTTATTTTATATATGTTTTTCATATGCCGTGTTTTATATTTGTATCCGGTTTTCTCGCAAAACGTATGAATGCAGGAGGAAGGCTTCGTGTAGACAAGATTCTGTCTGTTTTTTGGATGTATTTGTTCTTTAAATTTGGAAATGTACTGCTTGGGTTTGTATTTCACGAAGAGGTGCATCTTAGTCTGTTTAAGGATTCGTCAGCGCCCTGGTATCTGATTGTACTTTGTATCTGGTATCTATCCGTACCGGTATTGGAACGCATTAAGGCAAACTATCTGATTGTCGGTTCCTTCCTGAT
>Ga0123339_10001000_pt1 | contig 20183 bp, 30 predicted proteins | sample lystaG_FD_89956 | JGI IMG/M metagenome (GOLD analysis project Ga0123339, IMG submission 89956) | Glacier valley bacterial and archeal communities from Borup Fiord, Nunavut, Canada, to study Microbial Dark Matter (Phase II) -... | ecosystem: Environmental > Aquatic > Freshwater > Ice > Glacier ...
GCGGGCGGCCGGGCGCTGCCGCCGCTGGACCCGGATGCCGGGCTGCGCCTGGTGTGGCCGCCCTGGTATCCCGCCACCAGCGAGGACCGTGCGCGCGATGCCGCCACCGTGCTGTCCCTGGTGCAAGGCGGCCTGCTCACACGCGCCGCCGCCCGCCGCCTGCTGGCCGCCGACTGGCCCGGCACTGAACTCGATGAGGAGACGCCAGCATGACCGACGATACCCAGCCTGATCTCGCCGCCGAGAACGCCGCGTTGCGCGCCCGCCTGCTGCAATCCGAGCTGCGGACCGAGGCCGTGCGCGCCGGCATGGTCGATCTGGACGGCGTGCGCCTAATCGACCCGGCGGCGCTGACCCTGACCGACACGGGCGCGCTGGACGGCGGCCCGGCGCTGATGGCCCGGCTGCGCCAGGACAAGCCCTGGCTGTTCGGCAAGGGGGCCGCCAGCAGCAGCAGCGGCGCCGTCCCTCCCCCCGCCGCGCCCGCCGCGCCGCGCTCGGCGATGGACATGGGCGTGGATGAATGGCGCGCGGCACGGGCCGAGCTGCTGCGGCGTGGCGGGTGATCGCGGTCCGGGGCTTGGCGGAGGTGCTGGCCCGCCTGCGCGCCGCCGACCCGGCCGGCACGATGGCCACCGCGCTGGATGGGCAGGCGCACGCGCTGGCGGCGGGGGTGCGCGACCTGCTCGGCACCCAGCCGGGCGGCGCGCATGGGCAACCCTGGCGTCAGACCGGGGCGTTGCAGGCCAGCATCGGGCATGTGAGCGAGGGCTTGCAGGCCACGGTGGGCAGCAGCGACCCGGCGGCCGCGCCGCAGGAGTTAGGGACGGTGCATGTGCCGCCGCGGCCGTTTCTGGCGCCGGTGGCGGCGGCAGAGGGGGCTGGAACGGCGGAGGCGGTTGGGGCGGCGGTGGCAAAGCGGCTGAGGATGGATGGCGCTGATGCCGGTCGCTCGGCTGGTTCTGATGGTACGCCGCCCGTCATCAGTGTTGGCTTCGCAGATACGGAAGCCGGCGCCGCTGGCATTTTGCTGGGTCTCGGCCTGATGTATTTAATGGCACGGCAGGCCGACACGCCGCAGCCGGGCCATCGTCCCCGCCAGACTACGCCGCCGCAGGGTCCGGCTATAGTCGCTGCGGTGCCGTTGCCTCCGCCACGCGAGGGCGAGACACCGGTGGAGGTCTTGAAGCCGGACGGACAGAGGGTGGGCGAGCCTGGAACAAGCCCTGACATCCGGGTGCTTCCGGGTGGGGACACAGGCGCCCGTGAGCTTTTTGACCGGCTGACCAAAGGTGGTGGAACCGACATCACACCGCCTGGCTACAAAGGCAGGATCGTGAGGACGCCGGATGGAAGCGTCATCAACTATCGCCCCTCGTCGAAGAGCGGTCCTCCGACTGTGGACGTCGTCATATCCGGCGTGAATATCAGGAAGCTCAAGTTCCCGGAGACTGCACGATGAGAACGCTCACAACGCCGGAGTTCACCCAGATCGTTGATGACCTGTATTTGGAGGCTGATGATGACGTTGTCGGCCTTTGGGAAGTCGTGAAACTGGTTGGGGATCAGGTCGGTGAGGGAGGTGCTATCCAGGGAGCCTGCCTGTCCGTCGTTCAGGCTTTGATGAACAGGGGCCTGCTTGCCGGCGATCCTCCGTTTCATGGCGGTGAGTGGGAGCCGTGGCCCAACCAGGACACGCAGTATGTCAGCGACCGCATCCGGCGGGAGTGGGAGCGGCTTGGGCACACGCCAAGCATCCCGGACATCGTTTGGTTCGGGCGGCCAAGCCTGGGGGCCAGCACCAGCCGGTGAAGCGGCACGGCCACCGCTGTTCAGGATGCACGTCCATGACCACCCACCTTGCCGACATCGTTGCCGAAGCGCTCCCAGCACCGGATGGCGACCTGGTTGGCCTGTGGTGGATCGCCAAGCTGGTTGAGGAGAGGGTCGGGAACGGCGAGGCGGCCCAAATACAGACGCTTGAGATCGTCGAAGTTCTCTTGGCCAAGGGCGTTCGCGCCGGGTCATCCCCTTATGACCCCGAAGGATGGCAGCCCTGGCCGGACCAGGCCTCAGCTGTGCTGGACCGCATACGGGACGAGTGGCAGGCCCGCGGTCATGCGCCGAACATCCACGACAGCCCCTGGTTCGGTTGGTAGGCCGACCCATCCAAACGAGGCTAGGATATTCTTCGCCAACAACGAAAATAGTCCTTGCCCACCCGCCCCAACAAATGGACATGACAAACCCATGATGGCGCCGCTGACGTGCAGCGCCATCCGGCTAGAAGGCAAGGGGCATCCGTCATCGCGAGCCGCTCTTGCGGCGCGGCGATCCAGGGGCCGCCAGCGCAGGCCCGGCCGCCCCTGGATTGCCGCGGCGCAAGCGCGCCTCGCAATGACGGGGGCTGGCTGACAACCCGCCCCAGCCGATAGCACCACCCACCCCATCCAACCCGGCCCGGCACCCGCCGCGCCGGGCGCTTGGCGTTGCACGAAAGGCATCCCCATGGGCATCCAGAGCTTCCCCGCCATCCTGCAGCCCATCCTGCAGCAGGGCTTCCTGGAGCGTGAGTTCCAGCAGGCCATGCAGTCCCGGCTGGGCTACCGCGCTTGCGCGGACCGGCAGGATTTCGCGGTCGGCATCGGCGAGACGCTGACCAAGACGCGCGCCGGGCTGAAGCCCAGCGTCACCAGCCCGGTGCCGCCGCAGACGAACACCAACCTCGACAACGGCCTGGTGCCGACGGGCTGGGGGGTGGAGCAGTTCACCATCACCCTCAACCACTACGCCGCCACCACCGACCTCAACGTCGTCACCAGCCGCGTCGGCATCGCCAGCCAGTTCCTGCAGAACGCCGCGATCAATGGGGAGCAGGCGGCGCGCAGCTTGGACGAGCTGGCACGCAACGCGCTGTTCGCGCCCTATTTCGGCGGCAACACCCGGGTGCGGGTGGCGCTGGGGTCGGCTGGGCCGACGGTGGCGGTCGATGACCTGCGCGGCTTCACCACGGCCTTCGTGAACGGCGTGCAGTCCCCGGTGGGGGCCACCACCACGCTCACGGCCACCATCGGCGTGGGCGTCTATGTGATCGTCGGCACCACGATGGATGCGGTGAACACCAGCACGGCGCCGGGCGGCGTGTCGGGGACACTCACCCTGTCCACCAACGTGAGCGTGGGCGACGGCGCGCTGGGCAGCCCGGTGCAGGCGGCCAACGCCTCCGTCGTGCTGCGGCCTGGCGGGCGGGCCACCACGGCGGCGTTGCAGGCCGGGGACACCTTGGCGATGGGGCCGCTGCTGGATGCCGTCGCCAAGCTGCGGATGAACGCCGTTCCGGAAATTGATGGCGCCTACAACTGCTATCTCGATCCGGTGTCGGCCCGGCAGTTGTTCGCCGACCAGGATTTCCAGCGGCTGTTCACCGGCGCCACCAGTGCCAACCAGGTGTTCCGCCGTGGCATGGTCAACGACTTCCTGGGCCTGCGCTTCGTGCCCACCACCGAGGCCTATGTGCAGCCGCACCCGAGCATCGCGGGCGCCGTGGTGCGCCGGCCCATCGTGGTCGGGCAGGGCGCGCTGATCGAGGGGGACTTCGCCGGCATGACCGCGCCGGACGTGGCCCCGCCGGATAGCGTCGTCAGCATGGTCGATGGCATCGCTATGGTGACGCGCGAACCCATCGACCGGCTGCAGCAGATCATCGCGCAAAGCTGGTACTGGATCGGCGGCTTCTGCGCCCCGTCGGACACCCTGACCAACCCCTCAGTCGTGCCGACCGCCACCAATGCGGCATTCAAGCGGGCGGCGATCATTGAGCACGTGGGGTGACGCGATGCTGACCGACGCCGAGCTGACGGACTGCCGACGCTACCTCGGCTACGGGGCGTTCGGCGCGGCGCGGGGCGCGCATGGCGGCTGGTGGTTCTACCAGGCCGCCGCCGCCGTCGATGTGCGGTTGCAGACCCTGTCGGACAGCGAGATCGGCGTGCTGCGCGGCTACCTCGGCACGCTGACCGCGTTGGAGGCGGCGATCCCCGGCGCGGCGGACGGCCTGGACACCGCCAGCGCCGCCGGCTGGGTCCGCAACCCCGCCGAGCTGCAGGACCGGGAGCGCCTGTTCGACAGCTGGCGCCGCCGCCTGGCCGGGTTCCTGGGCGTGCAGCCCGGCCCGGACCTGCGCGCCGGCGGCAACACGGTCGCGCTGGTGGTGTGACCGGGCCGGACTTGGCGAAAGAACCTCGTCATTGCGAGCCGCTCTTGCGGCGTGGCAATCCAGGGGCCGTAGGTACGATCCTGACCGCCCCTGGATTGCCACGGCGCAAGCGCGCCTCGCAATGACGGAACCCCCTTCCACAAGGACGCACATGGACGGCACCTTGCTTCAGGACCGGCTCAGCCGTGGCATGGGCGCCGCGGCGCGGGTGTTCGGCCTGCCCTACGACGCCTACCGCCCCAATGGCAGCACGGCCGGCGCCGACCCGCTGCGGCCCGAGGGGCGGTTCCTGCGCCTGCCCGCCGCCTTCGACGGTGGGGATCCCGGGTACCGGCGGCCTGCGGGATACGAACGCGCGCTGCGTGCCACCCTCGACAGCGCCTACCTGCGCGTCGGCGACATCCTGCGGGGGCCGCGCGGCACCCTGTTCGTGGCGCACCTGCCGCCGCTGTATCGCCCGTTGTGCGTGCTGGCCAATGCGACGGTCTCCGCCGTGCGCCCTGCCGGGCCGAGGGCGCCGGGCCTGGGCGGCTATGGCGGGGCCGCACCGCCCGACCCAGTACTACAGGGCTGGCCGGCGCAGGTCACGGCCGGCGGCTCGGGCCGCGGCTTCGGCCTGCCGGCGGACGGCGCGCTGTCCGGCTTCCACATCCTGCTGCCGCTCGGCGCGCCGGCGACGCGCACCGGGGACAGCGTGACGGACGACGCCGGGCGCACCTACGTGGTGGGCGCGGCCGAGCTGTCCGAGCTGGGCTGGCGCCTGCACGCCCGCCAGGTGGGCGCGTGATGCCGGACCAGTCGGACATCGAGCAAGCTCTGGCCGCCCTCGCCGCTGCCACCCTGCAGGACGACCCGGCCGACGTCCGCGCCTACCGCGGCTGGCCCCGCGCCGCGTCGCTGGAGGCCGACCTGGCCGCCGGGCTGGCGCATGTGACGGTGACACCCGGCGGCGCAGCGCGGGACGCCACGCGCTACCCGGCGGACTGGACGGGCGTGGTGCCGATGCCCACGCTGAGCGCCGTTGTGGACGACCAGGCCGTGCGCTTCACCGGCGCCGCCGCATCGGGCCAGGTGGCGGGCGTGCGGGTGGACGGCGTGGCCTATGCCTGCCGGTTGCAGGACGGCGACACGCCCGGCGCCGCGGCGGCGATGCTGGCCGCCCTGGTGCGCGCCGACCGGCCCGCCGAACTACAGGGCGCAACCATCCTGCTGCCGGACGGGCGCGGCATCCTGGCCCGCGTCGTCGCCGACGGGCATGGCGGCACGGAGTTGCGCCGCCAGGTCCAGCCGATGCGCCTGACGCTGTGGTGCCCGGCGCCAGACGTGCGCGACCGCCTGGCTGCCGCGCTGGAGGTGGCCCTGGCCGCAACCCCGGTGCTGGACGTGGGAGGCTGGGCCTGCCGGCTGCGCGCCGCGGGCGGCGTCACGTCCGACGACGGCGCTGCCGCCGGCATATGGCGCCGGGACCTCGTGCAATCCGTCGAATACCCGACCGTGCTGACCCAGGACCTGCCCGCGATGCTGTGGGGTACCGCCACGGCCGATGGCCGGGCCGAGACCGGATAGCGCCGCTTCTCCCTCTCTCTCCGGGAGAGGGTCGGGGTGAGGGGGTCGTTCGGCACCGCCCCCACCCGCGTAAGACGCCACCCAAGACCGGTGCCGACCGGGGCCAACGATGCCCTGCGCGGCCAAGACCCCCTCACCCCAACCCTCTCCCGGAGGGAGAGGGAGCAGAACAGAACAGAAGGAGCCGCCCATGCCCCACTTGATCGTCGTGCGCCCGTTCGGGCCGCACCGGCCCGGCGACACCATCACCGACCCGGACGAGGCCGCCGCCATCCTGGCCGGCGAGCACCGGGACAGCGTCGTCCGCATCCATCCCCCGCAGGAGATCTGAGCCATGCCGATCGTGCAAGCGGGCACCCTGAACACCACTGCCCTCGTCGTGCCGGACCTGTACGTGCAGATCGTGCCGCCGCAGGGGTTGGTGCTGAACGGGGTGCCGACCAACGTCATCGGCGTCGTCGGCTCCGCCACCTGGGGGCCGGTGAACCAGCCCGTCACGGTGGGCACCATGGCCGACTACGCCCGCAGCTTCGGCCCCATCCAGGCCCGGCGCTTCGACATGGGCACACCCGTCGCCACCGCCGTGCAGCAGGGCGCGCAGGCGTTCCGCTGCGTGCGCGTGACGGACGGGACGGACGCGGCGGCCAACTACGCGCTGTTCTATGCCAATGGCGGCTACCCCGTGCTGCTGACGGCGCGATACACCGGCAGCACCGGCAACGGGGTGGCGCTGGCGTTGACGCCGGGTTCGGCGGCGGGGTCCTGGCGGCTGACGCTGGGGCTGCCGGGCCAGGTGGCGGAGACGTTCGACAACCTGGCCGCGCCGACGCCTGCCGCCCTGTGGCAGAACCTGGTGAACGCCGTGAACCTCGGCACCGGGGCGCTGCGCGGGCCGAGCCAGTTGTGCGTGGCCAGCCTGGGCAGTGCCACCACGACGGCACCCGCGGTGCTGCAAGGCCAAAGCCTGCTGAACGGCACGGACGGCGCGGCCGGCGTGTCGGCGGCGCTGCTTGTGGGGCAGGACGGCCTGCCGCGCCGGGGCATGTTCGCGCTGCGCGGCCAGGGGTGCAGCCTGCTGGTGCTGGCCGATGCCGACGACCCGGGCTGGTGGCCCACCCAGGCCGGGTTTGCGGTGCAGGAGGGGCTGTATGCCATCCTGACCGGCCCCGGCGGGGACGCCATCGGCACGGCGGTCCAGGCGAAGCAGGCGGCGGGGCTGGACAGCCCGGCGGCCAAGCTGATGTTCGGCGACTGGGTGTACTGGAACGACCCCGTGGCCGGCACCATACGCCTCGTCAGCCCGCAGGGCTTCGTGGCCGGGCGGCTGGCGAACCTCAGCCCCGAGCAAAGCAGCCTCAACAAGCCGCTGTATGGCGTGGTGGGCACCCAGCGCGCGGGCGTGCCGGGCAGCGCGGCCAGCACCGGCTACAGCACGGCGGAGCTGGCGGCGCTGCTGGGCGGGGGCCTGGACGTGATCGCCAACCCGCAGCCCGGCGGCAGCTTCTGGGGCGTGCGCGGCGGGCACAACAGCAGCAGCAATGCGGCCACGAACGGGGACAACTACACGCGGCTGACCAACTACATCGCCCGCACCTTGCAGGCGGGGATGGGCCAGTATGTCGGCCAGGTCATCAACGCCGGGCTGTTCCGCCGCATACGCAGCACGCAACTGAGCTTCCTGCAGGCGCTGCTGGGCCAGGGCATCCTGGGGACGGTGGACGGGTCCTTGCCGTTCAGCGTGGTGTGCGACGCGAGCAACAACCCGGCGGCGCGCGTGTCGCTCGGCTACGTGCAGTCCGACGCGCAGGTGCAGTACCAGGCGATCAACGAGCGCTTCATCGTGAACCTGGAGGGCGGGCAGACCGTGCAGGTCACGCGGCAGACCTTGCCCGCCGGGCAAGTGATCTAGGGAGGGCCAGGCCATGCCAGCAAACACATTCTCCACTGGGCGCGACTGCCAGCTTGTGGTGATCGGCCCGGCCAATGCCGGCCAGGCCGGCGCGCGCATCGACCTGACGCACGTGACCGGCTTCGAGAGCCGGCAGATGACCCACCCCGTCCGCATCGACCGGCTGGACGGCGTGCACCTGGCCGCCGAACTGCCGAAGGGCTGGGAGGGCCATTTCGACCTGGAGCGCGGCAGCCCGGCGGCGGACGACTTCATCGCCGGGATCGAGCAGGCCTGGCACACCCAGGGGCTGATCCAGGGTGCGACGCTGTATCAGTACATCAGCGAGAGCGACGGCAGCACGAGCACGTACCAGTTCGAGGCGGCGGTGTTCAAGCTGACCAACGCCGGCGCCTGGAAGGGCGACGCGCCGGTGCGCCAGCGCCTGGACTTCTTCGCCAGCCGGCGCAAGCGGATTTAGCTTCCCATCATTGCGAGCCGCTTGCGGCTCCTGGATTGCCGCGGCGCAAGCGCGCCTCGCAATGACGGTCCCTTGTTGAAAGGACCCCCATGGACACCCCATCCGACCGCATCATCGCCGAGGCTGGCCGCCCGTTGCAGGCCACCGACGCCGCAGGCCGCGTGCTGGAGGTGCGCCGGCCCGGCGCGCTGGACCGGCTGCGGCTGTTCAAGGCGCTCGGCCCCGCGCTGTCGGCCAACGACCGCTATGTCGGCTATGCCATGCTCGCCTATTGCGTGCAGGCCATCGACGGGGTGCCGGTGCCGGTGGCCGCCACCGAGGCGCAGGTTGAGGCGCTGGTGGCGCGGCTCGGCGATGCCGGGCTGGCGGCGGTTGGCGAGGCGTTGTCCGACCCAAACTGATGCGCGCCGCCGGGGCGCCCGACCCGGCGGCGCTGCGTGGCCTGGTGGGGCAGGCGGACCTGGTGGACTGCCTGTTCCTGGTCCGCAACGGGGTACCGCTGGATGTGGCGTTCAGCCTTGAGGCGCAGGAGCGGATGGCATGGGTGATCGTGATCGGCCAGATGGACGGGCTGGTGTGGGACTGGGCGGCGATGGCGTGGACGGGGTAGCGGCGTATGGCGCCGACACCCTGGTGCTGCGGATCGAGCAGCTTCCCACGCCGCCCCGCCCCGCCCCATGCATGAGCCGATTGCGACCCAGAGAGGACCCGCGATGATCGACGCCTACGAGATCGGCATCAACCTGGCCTTGCAGGACGGCGTGAGCGCCGGGCTGGAGGTCATCATCCGCGAGCTGTCCGCGCTGGACGCCGCCGTGGCCGCCAGCGCGTCGCGCTTGCAGGCGTTCATGGGGCAGGCCCAGGCCGCCGCGGCTGTGGCGGCGCGCACGGCGGGGCCGGTTGCTGTGGCGGCACCGGCGGCGGAAGCCGCCGTGCCGCCTGCGCTGCCCGGGCTACGCGCCGCCGAAGCGCCTGCTGCGCCTGGTGTTGCCGCGGCGCCCGCGCCCGCCGCACCGGCCAGCATCCCGCCAGTGCGCGTGGCCGCTGCCGCACCTGCATTGCCGCCCGCCGTGCTGCCCATGCCGCGCGCCGATGCCGCCGCGCCGGCCCCTGCCACGCCGGGCCTGGTCCAGGCCGCACCCGCGCCGCCTGCCGGGCCGCCATCTGCTGCCCCGGCTCCAGCCCAGGTGGTTCGTATCGCCGCCGCCCCCCCGGCCAGCCCGGCAGCGTCCGTGCCACCCCGGGCGCCGCCCTCCACCGCCCGCCCGGCCGCGCCGCGCGTCGAGGTCGCGATGCTGCTGCCCCAGCCTGCGCCCAGCCCGGCAGCGCCAGTCCCCGCCGCCCCGATGCCGCCGGCGCCAACCGCCCCGCTGCCCACCGCGCCGCCCACAGCAATCCGCGCCGCCATGCCGCCCCTGCTGCCCCGCCTTCCGCCCGCTGCGCCCATGGTTCCCGTCGCGCCCACGCCCGCCATGCCCGCCGCCGCCCCCTTCGCCGCCCGCCCCGCCGCCCCGCCGCCCCCGACACAGGACGGCGGGCAGCGCGGTGGCGACGTGGTGCTGGACGGCCGCCTCGTGGGCCATTGGCTCGCCGACCGCATGGGCCGCGACGCCGCCCGGCCAGGTGCCGGCACCACCGGCTTCGACCCCCGCCAGTCCCCGGCCTGGACGCCCGCCGGGTCACAATAGAAACCGTCATTGCGAGCCGCTTGCGGCGCGGCAATCCAGGGGCGGCCAGGACCGCGCTTCCGGCCCCTGGATTGCCACGGCGCAAGCGCGCCTCGCAATGACGGGTGATGGACCGCCGCCGCGTCCACCCACCCAAGGAGCACCCCATGCTCACCCTCGGCCCCATCCTGTTCCAGTCCTTCGAGGTCCCGCAAAGCATCACCCTCGGCGGCCGCCAGCGCCTGGCCGTGCACCAGTTGCCGGGCGGCGCGCGCGTCGTGGACGCCATGGGCGCCGACGATGCGGAGCTGGCGTGGTCCGGCATCCTGTCCGGCCCGGACGCCGCCAGCCGCGCGCGCGCGCTGGACCGGCTGCGCCGCGGCGGCCTGGCCTGGCCGCTGGCGTGGGACGGCTGGCGCTACACCGCCATCGTCTCCCGCTTCGAGGCCGACAGCACCAACCCCTGGTGGCTGCCCTACCGCATCTCGGCGTGCGTGCTGGCCGAGGGCGACCTGGCGGCGCCGGAGCTGCTGCCGCTGGCGCCCACGGCGGAGGAAACCGTGGCCTTGGGCGCCGGGCCGGGGCTGGAGGACCGCTTGGCCGCTGCCGGCGCCGGGCTGGGTGCGCCGGACCTGGCGGGCGTGCTGGCCGCCGCCGGGCTGGCCGCACGGCTGGCCACCGCCCGCGCCTTCACCAATGCCCTGGGGGCCGCATGAGGATCATCACGATGGCCGGCGGGGACCTGTTCCGCCTGGCGCTGGAGCAGCTTGGCGACGCCACCCAATGGAACCGCATCGCCGCCCTGAACGGCCTGGACGACCCGGTGCTGGACGGCTTGCAAACCCTGCGCCTGCCGGAGCGCGACACCAGCGCAGGGGGTGGCTTTGGAGCTTAGGCAACCCCGGCTCCGCATCCTGGCGGACGGCGCCGCGCTGCCCGGCGCCCTGTCCGCCGACATCAGCACCAACAACCACCTCGCTGCCGACCGCTTCCGACTGCGCCTGGCCGCCCGCGGCCTGGATCCGGCGGCGCTGGCCGGGCGGCTGGACATCCAGGTCGGGCTGGACGGCGGCTGGACCAGCCTGCTGCTCGGCATCGCCGACAGCCTGCACCTGGACCCGATCCGCGGCACCCTGGACGTGGAGGGCCGCGACCTGTCCGCCGCGCTGGTGGAGGCCCGGACGGACGAGACGTTCGCCAACCGCACCAGCAGCGAGGTCGCCACCGCCTTCGCCGCCCGGCACGGCCTGGATGCGGACGTGACCACGACCAGCACGCCCATCGGCCGCCTGTATGGCAACGAGCGGGACAGGCTGACGGTGGGCCACGCCCGTGCGGCCACGGAATGGGATCTGCTGGCGGCCCTAGCCGGGCAGGAGGGGTTCGACCTGTTCATGGACGGCCCCCGCCTGCACTTCGGCCCGCCGTCCACCGACGCCCCGGTGCCGCTGCCAGTCGGCGGCTGCGTGGCGCTGGAAGTGGAGCACTGCCTGGCCCTGGCGGACCTGCGCGTGCAGGTGCGGAGCTGGGGCAGCCGGGGCGCGTCGGCGGTGGAGGCGTCCGCCGGGTCGGGCGCGCGCCTGCACGGCCTGGTGCGCCCGAACCTATCGGCGGACGAGGCGCAACGCCTGGCCGACCGGACGCTGGCCGACCTGCGCCGCCACGAATGGGCCGCGCACGTGACGATGCCCGGCGAGTTGTCCTTGACCGCGCGCAGCCGGGTGGCGCTGCAAGGCGCGGGCGCCGGGTGGGACCGGGTGCTGGCGGTGTCGGACATCAGCCGGCACCTGGATGCGCGTCGCGGCTTCTCGCAACGTGTCACGCTACAGGGGTTGGCCGATGGATAAGCTGATCAACGCCATCAAGGGCCACACCGCGGCGCAGGACGCCGCCGCCGGGCAGCCGCGGTTCGGGGTTGTCACGTCCGTCGATCCGCAGGCCGGCACGGCGCGGGTGCAGTTGCAGCCGGAGGGCGTGCTGACGGGCTGGCTGCCGCTGCTCAGCCCCTGGGTAGGCGCAGGCTGGGGCCTGAGCTGCCCGCCGTCGCCGGGCGACCAGGTGCTGGTATTGGCGCAGGAGGGCGACGCCGAGCACGGCGTGATCGCCGGCCGCGCGTGGAGCAGCAAGGCCCAGGCGCCGGCCGCCCCGGTGGGGGAGCTGTGGCTGACGCACAAAAGCGGCTCCTGGCTGCGCCTGCTGAACGACGGCACGGTGTCGGTGCGGGGCGACCTGCACGTCGATGGCGACGTGTATGACCGCACGGGGTCACTGGACCGGCTGCGCGGGCGCTACAACGCGCACACCCACGCGGACCCGCAGGGCGGCAAGACCTTGGCGGCGGTGCCGCAGGATTAGGGGTAGCCTGCCAACCTGCCATTCCATAGCAACTACTGTGACAGGAACAATTTCCGCTAATAGGCTCTAGTAGGAGACCGTCGTCCGTGTCATGCGGATGGTTCATGTCTGTTGAGTGCTTGCCTGATGAAGCTCCTCACCGAGCGCCGCCGCCGCTGGTTCGCACGACGCAGACACTATGAGGCGAAACGCAAATCGCGAAAGCTTCACCCGAAGCTGATACAAGTCCTTGTGGCTGGAAGTTCCTTTGTCGCACCGGCGGGACGTGCAGAGCCTATGCCCGAAGTCCTATGTTTTGACGAGGACTGTCAAGGCACCGTCGAGGCTCTCGCGCAGGTTCGCAATCGGCTGTTCACGCCGATAAGAGGCGGCACGCAGCTCAGGCTACGTCGAATAGGAAACCGTCGGCAGATTAGCACGGGTAGTTACAAAGCACTTGAATGCATCAAGCGGATCACCCCAGCAGCAGCTCTAGTGTTGGCAGCGGAGTACGACCGGGTCGGAGAGATCGCCAAGAAGCCTCAGGCCCTGGTGAACATACCTGCATGGGATACGTCGGTTCGGACCATGCTGCAGGGAATTGGCTTCTTGGCACTATTTGGCATTGTAGATGGCGATGCTACATCGACAGATGTTGGTGGCACGGCTGTGCTGCGCATGAGGACCGGCAGAACTCACGATCCAGTTGCGATCAATGACCTTGTGGAGAGCTTGAAGCTTCTCTTTCCTGCCTCGGATCACCCTGATCAAGCTAAGACAATGGGCCTATTTGGGGCGCTTACCGAGGCAGTCGGAAACGTTGTCCACCATGCCTATCCTGCAAACGGAACATACATCGCACCGCACGTTGGGCGCTGGTGGATGACAGGTGCTGTGGATCGCGATGCCGGTTGGACTGCTGCTGCAGTGTATGACCAAGGGACGACGATCCCGGTGAGCTTGCCAGACTGGGCGAACTATCCGGGAGTGAAACGCCGCGTTATAGAGATGGCACAGCGGCTACAACTGACCCATGAGGCGGGGTCTCCACGATGGGATGGACATGCGATTGAGGCTGCGGTGGAGGAGTCTTCCACGTCAACTGGCTTATCCGGTCGTGGACATGGGTTGGCGCAGATGCGAGAGTTCGTTGACGCCTGCCAGGATGGGCGCCTACGAATCCTAAGCAGATACGGGGAGGTTGTCTTCCGACCCAATCAGAGACCATATGTCAACCATCATCGTGCTCCTATCTCCGGAACCCTGGTTGAGTGGAGCGTTCTTCTTCGATGAGCAGGACGGTGCGAGATGACGACGTTGCGGGTTAAAGACTATGCGGCCGCGCCTGGTGGGCGCTACCGCAAGGACGGGCCGTATAGCGGTGAGGAGTTCCGGGACGACATCCTCGTCCCCCGGCTCTTGGATGCTGTGACCCGGAACGAGCAGGTCGTGGTCGAGCTGGACGGCGTGTCTGGCTACGGCTCGTCGTTCCTGGAGGAGGTCTTCGGAGGCCTCGTTCGCCGCGGCGTGATCGCACAGCAGGACGTTGCACGGTTGCTGCAGGTGCTTGCTAAGGAACACCTGTTCAAGCCGCAGCAGATGCTTGTCGAACGCTACATGCGGCGCGCGCAGGAGATGATGCCACAAGGCTAGAGGCTCCGTTCAGCGGCGTGCTGCCCGTTTGGGTTGTCCCCGTCGTCACCTTCGGGTCCGCAATCCTCGGATCGATGGTGGCGTTTGGCGTCCAGCGGCGGCGTTACATTACCGACCGCCTGGCTGCTTCCATCGACGGCCTGTGCAGCGAAATCAACAACGCTGCTGACAAGGCGACCTCCTACTGGTTGACGGAGGGCGACACAGATACGGCCCGCGTTCTGTTGCGCCTGGCCGAATACGAGCTTGTGGGTCGCCAGAGCCGCATCCAGGAACTGATCGGTGCGCTGTATATTCAGGATGAGCGGCTGGTCATTGCCGACCTCGACGACCTGATAATCAGCCTTATCGATGCCATGACCGGCGGCGACTTCCGCGTGACAGGCCGCCCGTATGACCCGTTTCGTGCCGCCGAGGTGCAGACCGTCGCGGCCCGGCTGAACGGTTGTCTGCGCGCTGGGCTGAGCCGCCATGTCCGCGGCTGGGTTCAGCGTCCATTCAGATGGCGTTAAAGACGTAGCCTGCGTGAAGCACATTGCTTTCATGAAAGGCGTCATGCACCCTCTCACCATCCGGCCTAACGTTGCCGACAACGCCACCCCCCGCGTGGTGAACCCGGCCATCCTGGGCGGCACGCCGGTCGTGGGCGGCACGCGGGTTCCCGCGGCGACTCTGGTGGATTCTCTGCTCCACGGGTATCCCGACTAGGACATCATGGACGACTACCCCACCCTGCCCGCAGACTGGCGCGGCGCCGTCAAGGCCTGGGCGGATGGCACATTCGGCCCGGGGTGGCGCCGGCCCGCGACTGCCGCCCATAGGCGCTGCAAAGGCTTTTGATCGACGAGTGCCTGTCTAAGGCGCTTGTCCAAGTCGCGGTTGGCCGCGGCTACCCCGCCGACTTCGTGCCGCACATCGGCAAGGCCGGCCTGTCCGACCGTGACCATCCCTTGTCGTTGCGAGGCGCGCTTGCGCCGCGGCATGGGGGGGCGGCCAGGACTGCGATGACGGCCCCTGGACTGCCGCGCCGCCAGAGCGGCTCGCAATGACGATGCCCTAACACAAGGGTCATAGCGCAAGGCCGCATGACACTGCGCCCCTGACGCCTCCAGCCCCCGGAGCACCCGCAATGCCAGACCTCCACCACGCCTGGGGCGGCGACCTGCGCGCCTCGCCGACCGGGGACCTCGCCGCCACCGCCGGGCCGGCGCTCGGCACCGAGCGGGTGTTGCGCCGCCTGCTCACCAACCCCGGGGACTACCTGTGGCAGCCCGGCTACGGCGCCGGCCTTGCCCGCTTCGTCGGCCAGCCCGCCGACCCCGCCGCCATACGCGCCCTGGTCCGCCAACAGATGCTCCGCGAAGCTGCCGTGGCGCCCGAGCCGGAGCCGGTCATCGACGTGCAGTCCGACCCGGGCGGCACCCTGTCCGTCCAGGTCCGCTATGCCGACGCCGAGACGGCGGAGGCGCGGACCCTCACCCTCCAACTTCCGGGGTAACGCGCCATGCAGCTTCCCTTGCAGGACTTTGCCGCCCTGGTGCGGACCCAGGCGGCGGCGGTGCGCGGCGGGGCCGCCGGGCTGATCGACCTGTCCGTCGGATCGGTGCTGCGCGCCATCCTGGAGGCCAACGCCTCCGTCGGGCTGTGGGTCCAGTGGCTGATCCTGCAGGTGCTGGCGACCACGCGGGCCTCCACCAGCCAGGGGGCGGACCTGGACACCTGGGTCGGCGACTTCGGGTTGCAGCGGCTGGCGGGGGTGGCGGCCTATGGCGCCGTGCGGTTCAGCCGCGGGGTGCCGGGCCTGGCGGCGTCCGTCCCGGTGGGCGCGCTGGTGCGGACGGCCGGGCCGCAGCCGCTGAGCTTCGCCGTGGCCGCCGACCCGGCCAACCCCGCCTGGACCGGCGGCGCCTACGCCATGGCGGCCGGCGCCACCGACCTCGCCCTGCCCGTCCGCGCCCTTGCGCCGGGCGCCGCCGGCAACGTGCGGCCCGGCGCCATCGTGCAGCTCGCCACCGCCATCCCCGGCATCGACGCCGTGCTAAACGACGGACCCTTGCAGGGCGGGCTGGACGCAGAGGCCGACGCCGCCTTACGCACCCGGTTCGGCGGCTACATCGACAGCCGCACCCGCGCGACGCCGCAGGCCGTGGCCTGGGCCGTGGGGTCCCTGCGCCAGGGCCTGTCCGTCAGCATCGCCGAGCGGCTGGACACCGCCGGGGCCGAGCGGCCGGGCCACTTCACCGTCACGCTGGACGACGGCACCGGCGCCCCCGGCGCGGATCTGCTGGCCGCCGCGGGCGCCGCCATCGAGGCGGTGCGGCCTGTCGGGTCCACCTATTCCGTCCGCGGCCCGCTGGTGCTGCAGACCGACGTGCGGATCACCCTGTCCGGCCCGGCCACCGGCGCCGCGGTGCAAGCGGCGGTGATCGCCACCCTGGCGGCGCTGCCTACCGGCGCCGGGCTGGCGCGGTCCCGGCTGGTGCAGGTTACCCACGACGCCGACCCGGCGGTGGCCAGCGTGCGGGAGGTCCTGCTCAACGGGCTGGCCGCCGACCTGGCGGTGCCGGGCCACGGCCTGATCCGGCCCGGCACCGTTACGGTGGTGCTGGCATGAGGGGCGACGGGACGGACATCCTCCGCCGCCTGCGCCTGGCGTTGCCCCGGCGCTGGTTCGCCGACGACGCCCCTGTGCTGGATGGCTTGCTGTCCGGCCTGGCGTCGCCCTGGTCCGGGTTATACGCCTTGTTGCAGGAAGTGCGCCGGCAATCGCGCATCGCCACCGCGACCGGCGCGTTCCTGGATGGCGCTGGCGCCGACCTGTTCGGCGGCACCCTGCCGCGCCGCGCGGGGGAGGCCGACGACCCTTACCGCGCCCGTATCGCCCGTGCGCTCCGCCGCGCCCGCGCCACCCGCGCCGGGCTGCTGGACGCGGCGGCGGAGGCCGGCAGCACCGCCCGGGTGTTCGAGCCGGCGCGGCCCCCCGACACCGGGGTCTATAACGGCCCCGGCCTGGCCTGGGGCGTGGCCGGCGGCTGGGGGTCCCTGCAGATGCCGCTGGAGTGCCTGGTGACGCTTCAACCCGACACGCCTGACGCCCGCGCCGCCCTGGCCGCCGCGCTGCCGGCTGGCGGCGCGGCTTGGGTGCGGGGCGCTTAGCCCCCCTGGCCCCGGCCCGCGCAGGCCCCCAGTGCCTTGATCGCTGCGGCCGAGCCGACCAGCGGCTCCTCGTATTCCTTCTCCGCCACCTCCAGCGTCAGCGCGTTGCCGGCGGCGAAGTCGGTGAACACCTTGTTGGGGTTCTCGACCGGCACGACGACCATGTGGGTGTCCGCCGCGACGCCCTGGCCCAGCACCGCCTTGCCGCCGTCCACCTGGAACCGCACCGGGTAGATCTTGCCCTCGGTCAGTTTCGCGTCCGGCTCCATCACCAGGAAGAAGGTCTCGCCGGCCTTGGTGGCGGCGAAGCCGACCATGGACTTGTCCTCGTATGTCAGCGTGGCGATGCAGGACTTGAAGCTGCCGTCGTCGTTGCGGCTATCGACCACCTTCCAGTCGCCGACCTCAATGGTGCCCCCGGCCTTCTGCGCCAGGGCAGGGGACGCAAACGCGCCCAACAGGGCGGCGGCAAGGATCAGTCGCATCGGTGGTCTCCATTGTTCCCGGACCCGTGACGGTAAACCCCCGGCGATCCTACGCAATCCCCAGTGAACAAATCCCTACACGGAGGCCCCCCTTGGACCGACAGATCGTCTATCCCGGCTCCATCCCGCTCGACACCGACCTGCTGCGGGTCCAGCGCAACACCCTGCTGGCGCTGGGCGCGCTGTCCCGCGCCGTGCTGGGGGAGGGGCCGGTGGCGGACGGCCTGGCCTGCGTGCCAGTGGGCGCGGGCTGGGCCGTCGTGGTCGGGCCGGGCAGCCTGACCTGGCTCGCCGCCACCGACGCCACGCCCTATGGCGCGCTGGGCGCGGACCCCGTGCCGCTGGTGCAGACCGGCATCAACCGGGAGTTCGTCACCCTGACCTTCACCGGCCCGCCAGACGGGGACCATGCGCTGACCTGGCTGATCCAGGCCGCGCTGGACCCGCACGACGCCGGGCCGGTGGCGCTGCCGTACTGGAACGCCGGCAACCCCGCCGTCCCCTGGAGCGGCCCCGGCAACGGCGGCCAGGCGCAGAACACCCAGCGGGTGATGCGCGTCAAGTTCTCCGCCAAGCCCGGCCAGCCGCAGCCGCTGGGCGACCCGCAGCCGCCGGCCGCCGACCCCGGCTGGGTCGGGCTGCACACCGTCATGACCTACTTCGGCCGGCCGCTGACGGTGCCGGTCGATGTGCAGCCCCTGCCCGGCGGCCCCATGCTGCCCTTCACCCTGCCGGGCTTGGCGCCGGGCTTCAGCCGGCAGGAGGCGTTCGGCACCACCACCGTCTGGCGCGTCCCGCCCTTGGTGCGCCGCGCCCGGGTGCGCGTGGTGGGCGGCGGCGCGGGCGGCGGCGGCGGCGGGGCGGACTTCGGCGGCGGCGGTGGCGGGGCGGGCGGCTATGCCGAGGGCGTCGTGGCCGTGCAGCCCGGCGCCCTGGTCCCCATCCAGGTCGGCGCCGGCGGACCCGGCGCCGCGCCGCGCATCAACGGCGTGGTCGGCGGGGCAAGCTGGTTCGGCGGCCAGACGCCCCCGGGCATCGCCGCAGGCGGCGGCACGGGCGGGCATTCCGGCAACCCCGACAGCCGCGGCGGCGAGGGCGGGCTGGGCCTGGCCGGGCTGCTGCAAAGCGCGGGCGGCGGCGGCGGGGACGGCGCGATCCTGGCCGGCATCCCCGCCGGGCTGGGCGGCGCCAGCGCGCTGGGCGGCGGCGGGCGCGCGGCGCTGGGCGGCGGCCCGCAGAACAGCGCCCGCGGCCCCGGCGGCGGCGGCGGCGGTGGCTATGGCGACAACTCCCCCGGCGGCAGCGGCGCCGCCGGCGTGGTGATCGTCGAGTACTGACCGCCAACGGACTGCGTCATTGCGAGCCACTTGCGGCGTGGCAATCCAGGGGCCGCCAGCGCAAGCCCTTGCCGCCCCTGGATTGCCGCGTCGCTGCGCTCCTCGCAATGACACCCCTAGCAGGAGCATCCTCCATGCCAACCCCCGCCAACCACCTGTACCGCCCCAGCGCCGCCCGCGTGCTGGTGCTGGACGGCGCCGTGCCGGCCCCCCGCGGCGCCCGCCCGGTCCCGCGCCCGAGCTGGCCCGTCAAGGACCCGGCCGACGTGCTGGATTACCAGTTCGACATCGCCCCGGCGCTGACCGGCGCGGACGGCGATGCCGTGGCGACGCTGGACGTGTCCATCATCCCCGCCGACCCCGGCGGCGTCGCGGTCGTGTCGGCCGCCGCCGATGGCGCGCGCGCCGTGCTGTGGCTGGGCGGCGGCCTTGCCGGCACGACCTACACCGTCACGCTCACCATCGGCACGCAGGCCGGGCGCGTGCTGTCCCGCGCCGTGCTGCTGCCGGTCCAGGCGCTGTCCGGCGCATTGTCCCAGCCCGGCATCCTGCAGACCGAATCCGGCGCCGCCGTCCAGGACGGCATGGGCCGCCCGCTGCTGACCAAGGGAGCCTGACCCCATGCCCACCATCGACGACCTGGACCCTGCCGCCGCCGCCGCCGACGACGACCTGGTGCCCGTCAGCCGCGGCGGCCGCGTGCTGCGCGCCACCCGCGCGCAAATGGTCGCCGGCCTGCAACCCGCGCTGTCCCTGCCCGCCGGCACCCTGCTGGGCCGCGCCAGCCCCGGTGTAGGCGCGCCGGAGCGCATCGGCCTGGGCGCCGGGCTGCGCCTGCAAGGCGGCGTGCTGTCCGGTGCGGCGCCATACGCCGTCGCGGCCCTGCCCGCCGCGGCGCCGCCCGCGCCGACCGACCTGGTGCCGCTGTCCCAATCCGGCGCCGACGCGGCCCTGCCCTATGCCACGCTGATGGCGGGCCTTGGCGCGCTCCGCGGTATCGACCTGTCCGCCCACCGCGCCGCCGCTCCCGGTGGCGCCGCGCGGGACCTGTCGGCTTGGCTGGCCGACGCCGTGACGCCCGAGGCCTTCGGCGCCCTGGGCGACGGCGCGCATGACGACACCGACGCGCTGGACCGCGCCATCGCGACCGGTCGCCCAGTGCGCCTGGCGCCCCGCGCCTATGCCGTGCGCGCGGGCTGGACCGTGGCGCGCGACGCCGTGCTGGCGGGCGTGCCGGGCCGCAGCACGCTGCGCCGCCTGCCGACGCCGGGCGTCCCGGCCGGGGGTGCGTTCATCAACGTGACGGGCACCTCCTTCACCGCGCTGCACGTAGAGTTCGACGCGGGCGCACCCCCCGGCGACGCCTGGGGCGTGCTGGTGTAGCCCGCCTGTACCCGCAC
>Ga0123339_10001003_pt1 | contig 20154 bp, 14 predicted proteins | sample lystaG_FD_89956 | JGI IMG/M metagenome (GOLD analysis project Ga0123339, IMG submission 89956) | Glacier valley bacterial and archeal communities from Borup Fiord, Nunavut, Canada, to study Microbial Dark Matter (Phase II) -... | ecosystem: Environmental > Aquatic > Freshwater > Ice > Glacier ...
CTGGCTTGGGTTTATGGTGCAGAATTCACTTATATCAGAAATCACTGATTTTATAGATCACAGCAATTTCAATCCGCAGCTCATTTTCAAAGAAAACATGGATAATTGTTTGTATGAGAACAAGTATTTTGGGGTTCCTATTATCGGCGGATCCCAGATTATGTTCTATCGCAAAGATTTATTTGAAAACAAAGAGCTTCTTAAGGATTTCAAAGAAAAGTACAAGGTACCCCTTCGTCCGCCAAGAACATGGACCGAATTTAATGGTGTTGCCGAATTCTTTACCAAAAGCTATAATCCGAACTCACCAACAGAGTACGGCACCACATTTGCAGACATCATCAGTGAAGAATTGGCCCCCGAGATACTTATCCGTTTATGGTCTTACGGCGGTAAACTATGGGACAAATATAACCGCGTCACTATGTGTACACCGGAGAATATAAGGGCATTCCACAGTATTCTTCAGACGCTCAAATATGTAGAACAGCCTCTATTTAGAAAATCAATATCACAGACAATAAATGACTTCTCTTCCGGTAAATCTGCAATGCTTATTACCTATACGGAGTATGCCTCTCAGATTAATGAAAACATTTATTCTAATGTCATTGGACGCGTTGGATACGAAGCAGTACCCGGTAAGACCCCTGTCAGTGTCGGTTGGAATTTCGGGCTTAATCCCTTTACACCCAAAAGCGACCTGGCCTACCGGTATTTCAACTGGCTGTGCCAGCATGATACCAGTTACTATATGACAATTTTGGACGGTCAGTCCCCCGTCATCGCTGCGTATCACAGTCATGAATTATTAAAGCTTTATCCATGGATGGAGCTGACGGAAAAGAGTTTCGAATACTGCCACAAAAGAAGCGGTCCCTATCGGCCCAAATCGCTGATTGTACCTCAGAACAAAATTGAGTCTATTCTTTGTGATGTGCTCGGTGACATCCTGAAAAGAGGCTTATCTGTTCAGGATGCCCTGGAATTAGGTCAGACAAAGATGGAGCTTCTATTCAGGCCGTACGGGTACCCGAAGCCGCTGAATCCGTCCTGATCTCAGGCTGTAATTTCTATAATTTTTAAGGCAATAGCTGAACCGATCCGCAGGTGACCTTCCCGGTTGAAGTGTAATCCGTCATCGGTACTGGGAAGTGCTATTTTAGCTGCATCCAAATAATGGCATCCGGCAAGCTCCGCAACCCGCGCAAAGTACATGCCAAGTTCCAGGGATGTTATCGTTGCTTCCTCTTTACCAAACAAATCCGAAAGCCATGAGTTATGCAGATCACCGACCAGCGTCGGCGACACCAGGAGTACTTCCGGAGACTTGCCAAGGCTTCCGAACTTGCTGTTATTCACCAAATTAACGAGTACCGCAGCACCTGCCGATACATCAAAGGCGGTCAGACCGAAACGCTTTTTGAGATCATTTGTTCCAAGCATGATAATCACCAGATCAAGCGGAGAATGTGTCTCAAGGCAGGGTATCAGGTAATCTTTTCCGCATTTGAATCCTTCAATCGGATCCGGCCACACTGTCGTCCTGCCATTTTGGCCTTCCTCAATGATTCGATAGCCATTTCCGAGACTGTTCTGCACGATCCCCGGCCACCGTTCATGATATTCGTAACGTGCATGCGTAACAGGATCATATCCCCACGTATTCGAATCACCAAAACAAAGAATGTTTTTCATAATAAGCGCGCCTCCCTGTTCATTAATTACTGGTTCGAATTTTTAGGATAAGAATTTTGCAGCGGATTTAATCGGCTCTCTTTTTGATATATTTGTCATAAAATAAATAAAAGGCATACAAAGGAGCACTTACGCTCGCATTAAATTCGTTCAGGAAATTCTGCAGTTCGGTTCCGTCATGCACCAGATACGTTCTTGTCGAAGCCGGTCCCTTAACGCCCATTTCATTCAGATCAATTTGTCCGTCCCTGACAATGAGCGTCTCATAGATTTCTTTTATTACCGCGCCGATCTGATTCTCAAAATGCTCAAAAGCATCTACGAGCTCCTGGTTGTAATGCAGAAAAGGATCTCCTTTGGCCATACTTATGATCTGGACGCCGTCCATTGCGCTCTCGATAAACTGCAGATGATCTGCCCAGCATTTGTTTATCGCAAAAAGCTCAATCACCTTCTGTGCACGTTCAAACTCTTCTTTTGATACTTGAGTCATTAGTTCCCGGTATTTTTCCGGAGATGTCTTTTCAAAAAAAGAAAGAGCGGTATCCCCACGCAAAATATCATCGCGTTTCTTATGAACTAGTTTTCTTTGATCATCGACTAAATAGGAGTATTTCGAAAGTGTCAGTTTGGCATCAAATGTCTGACCCTCAACGACTTTTTGTGTATGAAGGATTGCCCGGTTTATCAGCGGATTCTGGAGTGGCTGTTCCTGCTTAATCCCTCTGTACTTAGGAGGAATGACATCATTCACACGGTACTTAACGATTAAATTATCTTCCAGGCTGATAAAGAAACGGCTCTCTCCCGGATCGCCCTGCCTGCCCGCACGCCCTCGCAGCTGATTGTCTATACGTATACTTTCGAACCTGTTGGTACCGATAACATAAAGACCACCTAAAGAACAAATCCTCTGATACTCATTTTTTTCAATGCCGCCAAGCTGAATATCAACACCGCGGCCGGCCATATTTGTAGATATTGTCACAGTATGGAGCTTTCCTGCATTTGCAATAATAACCGCTTCCTCGGAATCGTTTCTGGCATTCAGCACATTGATATCCGGAATGGCTTCCCTGAGCATATCAGCTAAATGCTCTGATTCTTCAATGCTGCTGGTGCCAACAAGTATAGGCCTTCCTTTGGTATGTTCTTTAACAATTTCAACTGCGACTGCTTTATATTTGGCATTCTTATGTGTGAAAACAACATCGGGCTGGTCAAATCTGATACATGGCTTGTTTGAGGGAATAACAGTTACAGCTTTGTTGTAGAACTCATGAAATTCAGGAGCTGCTGAACAGGCCGTGCCGGTCATGCCGCAAATACTTGGATAAAGCTTCAGAAAATTCTGCAGAGTGATACTGTTCATGACAACACCCTTATTCAGGGGTATCAATCCTTCTTTAAGTTCCACGGCATTCTGGAGGCCGTCAGGCCACTGACGATTCTTCATAATGCGTCCCGTGAACTCGTCAACGATCTGCACTTCATCCTTTCTGACAATATAGTCAACATCCTTTTTGAGAAGGAACTGAGCCTGAAGAATCACATTGATCTTTGCAAGTATATCAACATTCTTAACATCATAGAGATTATCAAGTCTTAAGTCTTTCTCGATCATATCCACGCCGGTCTCCGTCAGGAAGATATTCTCTTCATATTCATCCGTCTCAAAATGCAGATCGCGCTCGAGTTTGGATACGGCATGGAATAATTTTTTCTCAATCTCTATCAAAGTGGGAATATCACCGGCTATAACCAGCGGAACACGGGCTTCATCAATAAGAATGGAATCAGCTTCGTCAATAATAGCGTACTTAAAGTCCCGCTGAACAACATCTTCCGCATGATATGCCAGAAAACTCTTCAGATAGTCAAAGCCGGCCTCTTTTGCTGTAACATAGGTTATGTCGGCGCAATAAGCATCTTTGTGTTCCCGGGTACTCATGCCTTCATTGATATACCGGACCGATACATCCAGGAAATCATATACAGGCTTCATCCAGAGCGCATCTCTTTTAGCCAGATAATCATTAAAGGTTAAGACATGTACTCCTTCTCCTGTTAATGCATGAAGATATGCTGCAAAAACAGCTGTCAGAGTTTTGCCTTCCCCGGTCGGGAACTCGATGATGCGTCCTTTGGCCAGTACCGCAGCTGCCAGGAGCTGTACATCAAATGGTGTAAGCCCCAGGGTGCGCTTTATTGCTTCAAACGTAACGGCGAAAGCTTCCGGCAGCAAATTTTGAAGGGTCTCTCCATTTTGGGCGCGTTCTTTTAACGCGTGCGACATCGCTTTTATCTGTGAATCCGGATATTCCGACAAAGAATATTTCTTTATTTTTGAAAGCGTTCTTATGAAAGGCCTCAAATTCCTGTCAATACCGTTATTGTTAACCATTAGATACCTCTTTATCACTATTCATCAATTATATGATATAAAAGTATACTTTTATAGGTTAGGGTCAATTTCGGTAACTTTTAATCGCTTACCAGAGAATTGTCATAATAGAACGAGCAGTAATTTTAAACGGACATACTTTGCTTCCATCCATCAACTGAAACGGGAGCGCCTCTTCTGTCCGGTTAAGAACAATGACAACCTTTTGGCCGTCCTTATTCATAAATCCGACCGTCTCAAGCATGTCTGTATAACGCGATACCGGCATCCGTCTGGCTCCCGGCAGGACAAATCGAGAAATATGACCCAAATAATAATATGACAAATGAATATGAATCCTGGAATTTTCGGAATCACTCGGATCCTTGGTATCTTTGGTATCTTTGGTATCTCTGGTATCTTTGGTATCTCTGGTATCTCTGGTATCCTTGGGATCCTTGGAATCGCATAATATAGGCGCATCACAAAAATTGCCGACATGATTGGGGCCGCCTTCCATATTAAGCAAAAGATTCCAGTCAATATATCCATTTGCCCCTGCTGCTAGTGTTCCAATCATGTCGTGTGCGTACATTTCTGCATGCTTCAGCGAATCCGTCTGGCTGAAACGCGAGTATTCAACGCATCCTTCCGTGAAGATTAGTTCTTTCTGCGGAAAAGCTTCACGGGTAAGCTGAACAGATTCAAAATGATCTCCGGAATACCAGTGAAAAGCAATTCCGGAAATTGAACTGTCTGCTTCAACATCTGATATCATTTCTAAGGCTCTGTCAAAAACTTTTTCCTTATTATGGTCCCAAATAGCAATCTTAACATTTGACAGATTATTCTCCCGCAGTGATTTTTTTAAATATTCTGAAGCGAAACGTTTTTCCTGTTCACTTGTATAGATGCACGAATCCCATGTCTGAGCAGCCGCCGGCTCATTTTGCACGGTGACACGGTCAATTGGAATTCCCAATTTCCGATACTCGGCGATATACCGTACTATCATATCAGCCCACATCTTATAATATTCATCTTTGAGAGAACCGCCATGGCACATGTCCTGATTTGTTTTCATAAACGCCGGCGGGCTCCACGGGGATGCCAGAATGGAGAGGTCCGGATTTAGCTCTATCGCCTGTAAAATCATAGGAATCACATATTCTTTGTCACGCTCCAAACTAAAACTGTCCAGATTACTATCATTTGAATCACTAATATAGCTGTAACTGCCCAGTGAAAAGTCGCAGCTCTGGATGGCTGCGCGGCAAAGTGAGTACCGATTACCGGTTTCTCCAAAATACAAAGAAAGAATCTCTTCCCTCTCCGATTCGCTCATCTGAAAAAATGTATAGGCTGCCGCCTCAGTAAAAGCTCCGCCGAATCCGATAATTTCCTGCCGCAGAGCATTAGGATATACTTTTATCAGTTGTTTTTCTGTATCTGGCATCTCAACAAAATCGAGCTCTCCCTTTGCCATAATCTGATCCTTCCGGGTCAGAAAATATGTTATTTCTTTCATGCTTCCACCTCATTTGCATTGTCTGATAACCATTCGCCAAAAAAGAGGAAAGCGGCATCTGTGAATCCCGGAAGCGGTTCGTGTCCGAAATCGGGATACACCATTATTTTTTTATGGGTGCTTATTTTGTTGTAAGCGGCATATTGTGTTGACGGCGGACAAATCGAATCACAAAGCCCTGTTCCGATAAGAACCTCCGCGCAAATTCTATCTGTGAAAAGTGCAGTATCGATGTAGGAAAGTTTATGAAAAATCTCGCCTTCACGCTTGTGCAGCGGGTCAAACATACGAAACCAGTTCCTGAGATCCTCATAAGCCTCCTGTGCCAGATCCATTTCCCATACCCTGCGATAATCACATAGAAAAGGGTACATAACGGCAGCTTTACTTATTTGCGGAACTAATGACGCGCAGATAAGTGCAAGCGCGCCTCCCTGTGAACCCCCGAAGACACCTGCTTTTTCCTTGTTAATTTCCGGAAAACTCATAATAAGACCGGCAAATTGTGCTGTATCAAGAAATATTTTGTAGAAGAGCAAATCCTCGGGAGAACCCTCGATTCCTCTTGTTACATGTCCGTTAAGGGTATTTCCTTTGACTCCGCCCCTGTCTTCCGATTTTCCGCCCTGTCCCCTGCAGTCAAGTGCCGCATAGCAAAACCCTGCGCCGACATAGTTCAATTTATCAGCCCAGTCTCCGCTGCTCCCTGTATAACCATGAAATTCCAATATTAATGGACAGTTTTTACGTCCCCGCGGACGTAAGTATTTGCCATAAATTCTTGCACCTCCAACACCTGTGAAATAAATATCAAAACACTCGACTCCGGGAATCTGAAATGCTGAAGGGATCATTTCCAATTGAGGATCGATCTGATTGATCAAATCAAGCCCACGAGCCCAAAACGAATCAAAATCGTCCGGTTTTTGTGACAAGCCCAAATATAGTTCCAGTTCACTCTGCGGAAGATCAACTGTTGGCATACTCAATCACCATCCTGTGCATATCGATTCAAGTTATAAACCCGTATCGCATTTTTGGAAAATACTTGTTCTTTGATGGTCATTGATCCGCCTATTTCATCGATTGCGTCCAGAATTGCTTTCAGCTGCTCATATAGAAATAAGGTATATTCATCCTCTTTGTCCGGATATTGGTGTTGATTCCACAGAAAGTCCTCCCGGCAAAGGTTAATATACGTCCTTTCAGTCCATTCGCGTTTACCATGCCACAGCAGAATTGGCTGGTCTGTTCCAAAGATAATCTGCTCTGGTTTCAGAATTTGAAAGGCTGCTTTATAGACCTGAGGATTGATTACGGCTGTCGTATCGAAATACAAATTTTTAACTGTATCACCTAGTTTTCTGATTCCTTCTTCAAAATAGCAAAGATTGAAGCAGCGGCCCATATGCGCAAGAACAAGCTTAATATTCGGGTACATCCCGACAATTGTCTGGATATCTCGAATATTGTCGTCATCTGCAAGGCGTTCCGATCTTGGAAGATGAATCAGTACGGCTGTATGAAGACGGTCGGCAATCTCCAAATGACTGTGAGGCATATAATCAAAAATTCTGATATCTTCCTCAACTGCATTCTTTGCAAAACTCACATACGGTTTAAATCCCGAAAAGCCGCCCTCAACAAAGACTTTCTCAACATATTCCGGACTCCATTCAGGACGCACAGACATGAGCGCATGGCCATTTTTAGCAATAAACCCCTGGCTGACATACTCATTATTGGCCTTCATGTCTGCTTCTTTGAGGGGAAACGGCAACGCAAGAAAGTCAACATGCTGTTCAGGATATAAAATCCTGCCATATTTCTGAGCGGTCTCAATGGGAAGTACATAACCGCACTGAAGTGCCCAGTCTTTTCGGATAGTCTCATCCGTAACTTCTTTCACATGTTCTTTCAGGTTGATATGGATATGTGCGTCAATAATATGTTCGGGCAGTCTGTCTGCCAGGTACTTCCTGTAAAATTCCTCGTCCTTATCATCACGTTTGAAATATATTTCCATGCATCTACTCCCATTGGTCAATGCTTTGCAGAGCAATTAATCCTTGTACGAATTTTTTGTACTTTTTCTCATAATACGAATTCATATCAGATGAGGCAGATTCGACCGGAGTCAGACGTGTAAAATGGCTTACTGCTTCATCATAGTCTGCATACATCCCAACGCCCACTCCGGCAATCGCTGCTGCACCGATACATGCGGCATCTTTGACTTCAGCCACATATACCGGCCTTCGAATTACTGACTGAATAATTTTGAGCCATGCACTGCTTTTTGCTGCTCCGCCCGTAATCTTAATGCAGTTGACAGCAATGCTGTTTTTCTCATAATCTTCGATCATCAGACGTAGTTGGAACGCAATGCTTTCCATACAGGCAACGGCAAGATCTTCACTGGTGTGATACAGTTCAAGTCCTAGAAATGATGCCTTGAAGGAGCTTTTCCATATTGGATACCCTGCACCGGTCAGGTAAGGGTAGAACAATAAATTGCGGTTGCCTTCATGGCAGCAATGTGCATACTCATCGATTTTCAGATAAGTAAGATCTTTTGCATTTGATTTAATCCAGTCGAGAGCAGCCCCTCCTGTTGACAGGGATGCCAGCGCGCCATAGACGCCCGGCAGCACATGAGGCCCGGGAGAAATATAAGTCGATGTCGATACGACATGGTCAACTGTTGCCAGGATAACCCATGCAGTTCCCGTTGAAACCATCAGATCTCCCGGATGAAAAGCAGTTGAACCCAAAGCACCGCAATATTGGTCATGTGCTCCCTGAAAAACAACCGTATGAGTTGTAAGACCCATTTCAAGCGCAGCCTGAGGCAGGAGCGGACCTAAAAAAGTGCCGACCGGTGTAATCGGCGGGAGTTTCTCCTGCTCCAGTGTGACAGCACTTAGAATCCGGGAATCCCATGTCAGCGTCTGCAGATTCATCATCTGCCGCATGGCCGCATTCGTAGGATCGATACTCATTACACCTGTTAATCTGAATTGAATATACTCCAATGTTGACACAAAATATTTTGCCTTTTCCATCCATGCAGGTTCGTTTTCTTGTATCCAGCGAGCCTTAGCCATGTCAAGTCCGGCATGAGATTTCCACCCGGTTGTCAAATAGATATAGTCGCCGCCGAGCAACTCATCAAGTTCATCCGCCTGCCGCTCTGCGCGTGAATCCATCCAGGTAATGGCTGGTGTGATAATATTATCGTTTTCGTCAAGCAGGCAGGAACTGCCGCCTTGTGTGGACATTGAAATTGCCTGGATGTATTCTGCATCATGACCTTTTAGCGCCTGCTTTGCGGCTTCTGTCATAGCCTGGTACCAATCTTCCGGATTCTGTTCAACCCGTCCGTCTCCATAGGATTTATACCCGTAACCGGCATATCCATGACCTATAACAGCGTTTTCACGGTCAATGAGGATCGCTTTGCAGCCTGTCGTTCCTATATCAATTCCTAAAACACTCATATATATTCCTCTCATGCAAAATCCGGCAGTGTCAGCTTTTTTCAGGACGCAATTAATTCGTCAATCAATTGAATTTCCAATCCAAAACGCCCGGCAACTTTGCTGTTCGTGCATATACCGAAATAAGTATTAACTCCGTCAGACAATTCTGGAAATGCGGCAATTGCTCCGGCGAGACCTTTATCTGCCAGAGCCAGACCATACCGCAGGGTTGCGTTGGTCAGTGCCAGAGTAGATGAAACCGGAACAGACCCGGGCATGTTTCCGACACAGTAATGAAGAATTCCTTCGACAAAATAAATTGGATTTTCATGGTATGTAACGACTGATGTCTCAAAACATCCGCCCTGATCAATTGCAACGTCCACCATAACCGCTCCCGGTTTCATCGTTTTCAAGTGACTTTGCCGGACCAGTTTGGGTGTAGAGTCTCCTGGAATCAGAATGGCTCCAATGACTAGATCCGCTGATTTAAGTTCTTCTGCGATATTGTCGGGAGTTGAAAACAGTGTTTGAATTTTGTTGCCGTACAGATCATCAAGATAAGTAAGCTTTTCAAGATCGATATCCATAATAGTTACATCGGCACCCATTCCAACAGCCATTTTGAGGGCGTTCATCCCAACAACCCCTGCTCCGAGAATCACAACCTTTCCCTGCTTTGTGCCGGGAACACCGCCAATCAATACGCCTCTTCCGCCAAAGGGTTTTTCAAGATACTTTGCACCTTCCTGCAGAGAAAGCCGGCCGGCAATTTCACTCATCGGCTTAAGACAGGGCAAACCGTGATTTTTAACAATCGTCTCGTAGGCGACGCCAATTGTCCCACTCCCCAAAAGGGCTTCTGTCAGATCCTTATTGGCAGCCAGATGCAGATATGTAAATAGAATCTGCCCTTTTCTCATCAGTGGATATTCCTGTTCCAGAGGTTCCTTGACCTTAATGATCATATCGCTTCTACCCCATATCGTCTCACTATCTTCCACAATCTCCGCTCCCTGATCAACGTATTCCTGATCAGAAAAACCGGCTCCGATTCCAGCGTTTTTTTCCAAAAAAAAGGTGTGCCCATGACGAACATATTCACCGGCATTATCCGGAGTTACCCCTACCCGATACTCATGAGATTTTATTTCTTTAACACAACCGATAATCATAATTTTCTCCCATTCATTTTGTTTTACTATAAACCAGTGACAAGATATTTATCAGAATCAGCATAGCTGCGCATTATATAATATGGATCTCAAATGACATCATCTGACCAAAATGAATCAAATGCTCCAAAACAGCCCCATAAAGAAGGACAAGATGATGTGTTCCGCCAACCTCACTATAAGTCTTCAGTAAATCCTCAACCCGGCATTCCGGTGAAAACCATCCGTGTACGCTTTTTTTCAGTGCATCCGGCGTCCCTGTTTCATTGATTTTTCCGCGAATCAGAATCAACCGGAATTTTGTATCGGAAACCGGGGCAAGATTTACAAGAACTGCTGTCCCGGGCTGATAGCAGCCGTATAGAACGGCGGGATCACAAGTCTTTGTATAGGGAAAAGGAAGATATTCCATAGTAGGCTTGTCAGCAAGGATGGATGGATTGACCTCCGCCATATGACTGAGAAATATGGTTTGTCCTTTCCAATCCGGACAGAACATTTCTGTGAAAGTTATTTGAGAATTTATTGCATACAGGGCACCATATAGACCGGCTGTCAGTACATCGCCCTCACCTGCATATCCGATACCCATTGACATTCCCTTGTCAATTTCAAGAACAGGCATGGCATCGAGGCCGGTTTTTTCATCCATATCAAGGAAATTGACGCTTAGTGCTGTTAACTTTTCATCTTCGATCCACTTGCGGATCAGAAGACCGGCTTTTACTGATTGCCGATGAAGGTAATCATTTGTCTGTGTAATGCTGTAAGAAGCCATGTCCACCAGCATTCCCTGTTCAATGGCATCCTGTGTTATGTATCCTTCATGTTTTTGTGTGTCCAAAATGCTGTATGGAACAACTTTCATTCCAATCTGTGCGGCAAGCACCTGCTCGGATACTTGAAAATCGCCCATTCCAACAAAAGGCCTTCCTACCAGTCCGACTCGTGCCGTCTTAAACCGAATGGCAGCGTATGCTGATTTACAGAGCCCATGAATCCTTTCAAGAATATCCGAATGGTCTATATGACCGGCTTCCACAAAATATGTTTTGTTCCTTCTCTTAAGGAGGCTGCACATATCCTGAACACCATGAATACCGTGATTGTACATGATGGCATCAATATGTGTGTTTTGATCAAAAGAATAATCGGGCGTAGTGTCCATAATGATAATCGGCACGTTCAGCCGGCTGAGTGCATCAATACATTCAAGTGATGGTGAATAAGCCAGATGGAGAGTAATTACTGCACACACATCAGCTTCCACAAATAAATCAACAGCATTTTCAAATTCTTCACTGATTCTGCAGACCGGCACGGCTGTGACGTCAAGATCTAGGTCTCTCAGATGACAGCAAACTTTCTGGCTGAAGGAGTCGATGATGGGACGGACCTGGGGATCTGTCTGATCATAAAGAGCCAAATACAGCGGAAGAAAACCTACTTTAATTCTATCCAATTTTGTTTCCCCTATCCTTTCGATTTCTGATCGGCTTCCCACTTTTCTCTTACTTTTTCATACACGCTGTCCGGAATATCAGATACTCCGCGCGTGCAAAATGGAGCGAGCTGATCTCCTGCAATGACCGGATTTGTACAAAAATGATCGTCACGATACTGGTCCCTGATTTCAGCTATTCTAAAGTCAGGAACCTCAACGGGAATGTTGCCTCCGCAAATCGACTTATAAGCCAGGATGCCCGGCAGAGACATATCCAGCGCCTGATACACATCAATACAGTGCTCTCCGTCCGGTCTCCCGAGTAATTTTTCCAGAAAGTAATGCATTGTATAAAAATCTCCGCCGCCATGACCTGATGTTGTCCGGGACAAATCTGTATCAACCGGAGGCTTGGGGCGGTAACTTACTTCTGTATTCGTAAGTTTATTTCCTTCCTGAAACAAATAGAGACGATCCACGCCTTCATGCCAGCGGTCCGATTCCATCATTCCAGTAGAGCCATAGACTGAATACCATACCGAAGTTGGTTCTCTTTTCAGATATCCATGCAGACTCTTTACGGTAGCTCCGTTGCTCATCTGCATCACTATCATCCCGGATGTACCGCCGGGAAACCCGAGAACGGCCATATTTTCTGCGTTTGCAGTCTCAAAGCCGACAACGCGTACCGGACGTGTGCCGGTAATCGTTATGATCGGTCCGATACTGTGTGTACAGTAATAAGTTGAGTAGAGACGGTTGCGCCAGTGATTTCTATCTCCGTATGTGATATCTCCCCATATGGATTCGCAGTCATGAACATATTCACCTTCACCATGCATGAATTCGCCGATGTCACCGGCCTGGTATCGCTTTTTCATCTCCTGAGTGGCGGCAAAATAGCAGTAATTCTCTGCGTAAGTATATGTTTTCCCACTGGATTCAACAGCCTCAACAAGATCAACAGCCTGGCTTAGAGTCTCCACCGGAAGTACCTCACTGCACACATTCCGTCCTGACTTCAAAAGCCGGACAGCATACGGCGCATGTTCATTCGCATAATTGGCAAGGACAACGGCATCCATTTCATGTTCAAAGAATGAATCAAATTGGGTATAACACTTGATTTTAATCCCAACCTCTGCAGACAGCTTCATACATTCATCAAGAAGCGGCTGATATTGATCGCAGATGGCCACTAATTCTGCATCCGGATGCCTGGCAAGAACTTTGATCATAGCCATTCCACGGTATGCGCCAAAGACACCGATTCTAATTTTATTATTCATTTTATTCTCCTTTTGAAGGCAGGATACAAGTAGTCAGTCTTTGACAGCGCCTACAAGCAATCCCGATATGAAATACCTTTGCAGCATCGGATAGACGATTAAAATCGGAATAATTGCTATTACAGTGACGGCCATTTTTATGCTTTGCGGCGTTACCGCCGCCACCTTTGTCATAGCTGATTCCTTAGAGGGTGTATAAGCCGCCATATAGTTATATAGAACGTATTGCAGCGGATAGAGTTTCGGATTCCGGTAATTATATAATTGAGTATCAATGTACGAGTTCCATTGTGATACGGCCGAATAAAGTACAACAGCCGCTATTACAGGCTTACATAAAGGCAGGACAATTTTCCAGAATATCTGGAAATCGTTCGCTCCGTCTATATAGGCAGACTCCTCAATCGTCTGGGGCAGACTCTCCATATAGGCGCGGATAAGAATAATATTGAAGACATTTGCCATAGCCGGAAAAATATAGACGCCAAATGAATTTGTAAGATTCAGGCTTTTCATGACGAAGTAAGTCGGAATGAGACCGGCAACAACATACATGCTGAAAAGGATATATTTACGGAAGAATTTGATGCCGCACAATCGCTCCTTACTTATGGCGTACGCCGCCATTCCGGAAACGACGACCATGGTAGCCGATCCGACAACAGCCCTTGCAACGGATATATATAATCCGTTGACTACGTCATCATTACTCAGGCATACAATAAAGGCATCAAAAGAAATATTCTCCGGAAACAGAAACAGTCCGCCCGGCACATAGGATGATTCGCTGACTGAATAGACCAGTACATACCAGAACGGGTAAATCATAACTACCATAATGACAAGCATAATAACTGTATTTATTAACGTAAACGGCAAATCTTTTCGATTTATTCGTTTCATGTTTGACTACACCTTTCAATATTAGAAGAGTCCTCTTCCACTATTCTTTTTAACTACTTTATTCACAATGATGAGAAGAACTATGCTTACACCTGTCTTAATCATGCTGACAGCAGTAGCATACGAATAATCAAACAGTTTCATGCCATAGCGGTAGATATAATAATCAAATACCTCCATGGTCTCAATGTTCAAAGTGTTTGTGAAGATGAAAAACTGGTCCAATCCGGAGTTGAGAAGCCATCCGGTATTCATAATAAGAAGTACCATCAGGGTAGGAATCATATGGGGAATTGTAATATACCTGATTTTGGCCCAGCGCCCGGCTCCGTCAATAACAGCTGCTTCGTATTCTTCATTCGGAATTCCAGCGATGGATGAGATGAAAATTACACTGTTATATCCAAGTGAATTCCATATATTTACACCTATAATCAAAGCCCATGAAAGTTTAGGGTCTCCCAGGAGATTAATAGGTTCACTGATAATATTCAGTGCCATAAGTGTCTCGTTGATGGCACCTGAAGACACAGAGAAAAGCGAGTATACAACCGCATATAAGATAACCCATGACATAAAATACGGCAGAAAAGTCAGGGACTGAACGGATTTCTGCAAATACTTGCTTTTTACTTCTTTGAGAAGTATTGCAAAAACCAGAGCGAAGAAAAGGCCCAGAACAAGTGAAGAAACATTCATTACTAGTGTATTGCGGATTACGCCGATTGCGTCTCCGCTATCCAGGAAGAATTCTTTGAAATGTTTTAACCCGACAAACGGAGCCTTCCACATACTCTTGCCGACCTGATAATCTGTAAACGCCATGACCCATCCAAAAATGGGAAGATAGCTGAATACGGATATGCAGATCATTGCCGGCAGCAGCATAATATAGAGGTAACGCTGGTTATATATTTTCCGCAATATTTTTGCACGGTCTGCTTTTCTAAAAATACTGATAGATACCAGAACATCTTGTTCTTGTTGTTCTTGCATACAATTTATCCTCTCTACAATTTATAACTTTCAATAAAGATCAAAGTGGCAGAGATACATAAGGTTCATCATGGTCTCTGCCACTTATCCCTCCATCAATTATTTCATTGTTTCAAGGTTGGCTTTATTTGCAGCTAGAATTTCGTTGTATTTATCGACAACTTTTTGTACATCCATGTTGTTGTACTCTTCCATAAGTTCAGCAAGAATTACTTCAAATTGATCTTCACTTTCAGCTGTTATGAGCTTAGTACCGGCTGTAACTCTCCAAGCCATGAATTTCTCGTTAATTTTAGCTTCATCAGAGTTCGTATCAAGAGAACATGTGCTCGCAAGTCCTGTCAGAGCAATCTCACCTGTCTCAAGCCAGTAAGATTTGGAATTCTCCCAACCTAATGCCTTATATGCTTCTTTCTGGCGTTCTGACAAAAAGAGCTCATCCATATAGTTCGGATCCAAAGAAAGATTGTACGCGATACCGTCATCACCCTTTTGCTTGCAGGTACCTAAAAGGCTCAAAGCGCCGCTGAATCCAACAAGTTCACTGTATGTCGGATCTGAAGAAATTTTCTCAAGATATTCATCCGTAGGGACTCTTTTGCCGTCGACGATATTGTATTGTTCGCCTTCAATACCGCTCTGTAAAAGGATCTGCCCTTCATCTGACATAATCCAGTCGATCAGTTCAAAAAGACGATCAGGATCTTTGCAGTTATTGGTTATGACAACAGAATCAAAAGGTCTTGTTGTCTCAACACGGATCTGTCTCATAAGACCTGATTCTTCCTGTGTATTGCTTCTGATGGGCATATTGACATATTGCATGTCTTCATTGCCGGCAGCTGCAAGCTCAGTGTTGGCACCGCTGATTTCCCAGGTAATGTACCACATGCTCAAAGCACGTCCTGATGCCACCTTGGCGCGGCACTGGTCAAGTGTGTCTGTAAACGAATCAGGATCAAGAATTCCGGCAAGGTACAGGCGGTTAAAGAAGCGCAGATTCTGAATGAAATCTTCATTGGTAAATGCAGCTTCCCATTTCTGCTCAACTTGATTCCAGAGAACGGCGTCATTTGTTCCCTGATCGTTGGTAATTCCGCCTTTTTCAATGAATTCTGTTGTAAGGGAAGGTCCCCATGATTCAGCAAGAGGAATAACCATTCCTACTGTCTTCTCCCCATTGGTGGTCGGATATTGTTCCATAGCTGTTTTAAGGAAGTTGAACCAGTCGTCTTCCGATACAAGATTCGGCCAGCCCTGAGCCTCCAGTGCATCTGTACGTACACCGATATCATTGACTTCAGGATTTACATCATAATCCTGAGGCATGTTGATTTCCCATTTGTACACTTTGCCATCGGGACTTGCAACTTTCCAATAAGGAATCTGCTCTGCAAAACGATCCGCAAAATATTCGGATTCTGCAATATAATCATCAAGACAAATAACAGCGCCTGCCTCAATATATTTCTTAACCATGTCGTCTCCCTCAAGACGCATGATCTCAGGGTAATCGCCTGAAGAAAGCATAAGATTCTGTTTTTCTTTCTGATCACCTGTTGTCGGAATATACTCAAAAACGATGTTGAACTTTTCTTTGATGACTTTTCCTATTGCTGTGTCTGTGCTGAGCTTAACTACGGACTGCGGGTCGGTCAGAATTTGGATCGTGTACACATCATCTTCTTCAGATACTGCAGCCGTTGTGTCCGTCCCCGCTGCTCCCTGGGCGCAGCCACTAAAAATCGTGGTTGCTAATGCAAGACTGACAACGATCTTCATAACCCTCTTTTTTACGGCAAATACTTTTAACACAATTTCTTCCTCCTCATCAAATGAATCGATCTGTGAACGTTTAATTGTATGATTGAATTATAGATTATCCACATTGACCGAAAGCATGATGAATTATACAAAGACCCATGACCAATTAAAGAATCGAAGAAGTACGGCATTTAATTTTCCCTGGTGTATTTAGATCGGTATTCCCGTGGCGTTATGCCTGTTTTTTGTTTGAAAATGCGACAAAAATGATCGGAATCATTGTAACCAACCTTCTCTGCTATTTCAGCAATCATATATTTATTACTTGCCAGGTACTTCTGTGCAAGTTCAATCCTGCAGTTTATCAGAAACTCATTAAAGACAATACCTGTATGCTGTGTGAACAATCTTCCAAGATAGGCCGGGTTGAGGTAGTAACGGACGGCAATAGATCTAAGGCTGAGTTTATCCTGACAGTTCGCCCGGATATATTCCAGGATCGGTGCAATAATACGGTTCATTTTTACTTCGTCATATATGACGATACCGTCATGGTAAGAAAAGTCATTAACGTCAAAAAGAAGGCACGCATCCTGATAAGATTTTGCCAGGTCTTCAAGTTTACCCGCCTGACTTCCGATTGCGATTTTAATGTGGCTGTCAAATTCAAAAAGAATTCGTTCGGATAGTTTTTCAGCATATTCTTTCGGTGATAAGTCAGCCTTGAGTGATGAGCAGACGACAAGCGCATACCGGTTCTTCTCAAGATGGGCGATCTTAACACTTACCTCTGAAGTTGGATTCGTCTGGATTGCCTTCTGAAGATAACGCAGCAGTCGGTTCATATGAGCACTATCAGGCTCAATTACTATCACTCGAAACGAATTATCCGTGTAATTTGTTCCGGATTTTTCCAGATTATCCCGTGCCTTTTCAGATAATTGTCCTTCGCTTAGCAAGTCCGCCCAGATTCGTTCAATGAGAATGGACTGACTTTCCTTTATACTTTCATTAAATCTGCAGCTCTCATCCATTTTGACTTTAAGATTTTGTAGTATTTCGATAAGAAGATCTTCATTTACGGGTTTGAGAATATAATTTTTCACCCCAAGTTCAACCGCTTTCCGGGCATATTCGAAATCCCGGTATCCACTTAAAATGATTGTATTTATTTGGATGTCTTCCTCCGCCATTTGTTTTATCAGTCCAATACCGTCAAGCTTTGGCATGCGAATATCGGTTATCAGCAAATCATAGTTACTCTTTCTGATAAGAGCCAGCGCCTGCTCTCCGTTCTGCGCTGTATCAGCAATGCTGTAACCATATTTTTCCCAATCGATAAGAAGGGGAAGTCCCTGACATATCGAGAGATCATCATCTACAAGCAAACATTTATACATTATCTGCGTCTCCCCCATTATCTGCCTCAATAAGCGGCAGATTTTCGTTGATCGGAATTCTGATAAGAACCTGTGTCCCCTTATTCAAAACACTTTCGATCTGAAGCCCATATGTTTCCCCGTACATAAGAATCAGACGCTGATGTATATTTCGAAGAGCAATTCTACTGTGCAGACGATCCGCCTCGCGTGGTTTCTGATCATGTAGTGTATCCATGATCATCTTCAGATCGCTCTCTGAAATACCGACACCGTCATCGGATACTTTTATACACAAATCATTTTCCTGCTGGTATGCCGCTATCCGGATGGTACCCGGCTCACCTTTCATCTCAATGCCATGATATACTGCGTTTTCCACCAGCGGCTGAACAAGAAGCCTCGGAATATGTACACAAAGCAACTGCTCGGGCACATCAATAATTAAGCTGATATTCCCACGGAACCTATATACCTGTATTTTAAAATACGTACGGACGAAATCAAGTTCTTCGGCCAGGGAGAAATAATCTCTGTCCCGGTTTATCGCGACTCGAAAACCTTCTGCAAAAAGTCCGACTATTTCTGCATTTTTCCTGTCATTTTCGATAATAAGATTCATACGGATTGTTTCGAGTGTGTTAAACAGATAATGTGGATTAATTTGCTCCTGTAAAGCAATAATCTCCGCCTCCCGCTTTTCAGTCTGCAGTTTCTGGTAATTAATCTCAGAATCCTTAATTTTCAAATTCGCAATCAGGACTTCATTTATGAGCTCGCCGGTTTTTTGGACAAGATCGGAAAAATGCTGTTCGATGGAGCCTATCTCATCGGATCCTGATGAGAAAATCTTGATATTGTAATTGCTTGAAATCACTTGATTCATCTTCCGGATCAGCCGTTTGGCTCGTTCTGCAATATTATTGGAAACCCAAAGTACGAGAATCAACGAAAAAACAATGCATACCAGACTCAGGCCAATACTAGTAAACCAGATCTTGGATACGGTTGCCTGCAAGTTCTGTGCAGGAATGAGTGTGACAAGAGTCCAGTTTTTAATGGCCAGATTACTTTTGCTGAAAGTTGTCCTGATAACGGAATAGTGCTGTCCATTAAAATTTGTATATGTGTTGTTTTCGATGTCATCGAAATTCGAACTAAATGATCCGGCTAATTCACTGATGTTTTCAAGTATCATGGATCGTTCTGTAGATGTTACAATCTGTCCCTTCTCATTGACCAAAAAAATGACTTTCCCCGATTCCTGTTCCTGTGAAATCAATGAATATAATTGAGACTCATCGAAAAAAACGGCAAAAACACGATTAATTGTATTCGTCTTAATATTTTTTAGTTCACGGAAACAGCCAATATATTTTGCTGGATTTCCTTTATTGATTCTGTCGGTAACAACCCATGACAATCTGGAAGTCGCAGTATATGACTGACCGTTATACCAGGATTCTTCATACAGGTCCTGCATTGAGTTTCCGGTTTCTTCAGAATGTGCAATCGCCTTATTATCTGAGTAGATTCTGATATATGTGTTTATATGATCCATTTGAGTTCTTCGAATAACCGGACTGATATAGGTGGTAAAATCAAGAATTGCCATATAATCTTCTTCATAATAAGTCTCAACATAATCCATGACTCTCGGATCGCGCAGTAAACCTTCCAGCACTCCGGAATTCGAGCGAAAAACGCCCAGTAAGTTATCCTGCAGCTGTTTATGTGAAGAAATTGTTAAAGAAATATCATGGCTTAGCGTACTCTCATAAAGCTGACTGGTCAAAAAATAACCAAGACTCATAATGGGAAGAATCGAAACAATCAGATAGATTGCAATCAGCTTTTTCTTAAGACTTACATTATTCAATTTAACAAATTTCATTTCGTTATTGCCCCCCGCACAAACAGTCACGGAAAAATTCAATAAACGAATTGTAACACAAAGAAATAGGACGCAAATCAATAATCTTTACAAATGCCTTTGCCAATTGGTCTTATTCAAATGATCTCCAGCGCAATTCTGATCATATCGGAAAAGGAGGTCTGACGTTCTTCGGCCGTACAGTGTTCTCCGGTGACAAGTGAATCGCTCACGGTCATC
>Ga0123339_10001008_pt1 | contig 20072 bp, 17 predicted proteins | sample lystaG_FD_89956 | JGI IMG/M metagenome (GOLD analysis project Ga0123339, IMG submission 89956) | Glacier valley bacterial and archeal communities from Borup Fiord, Nunavut, Canada, to study Microbial Dark Matter (Phase II) -... | ecosystem: Environmental > Aquatic > Freshwater > Ice > Glacier ...
ATCAGTAACTGTATTATCATTTAGATATCTTTCTAGTTGCGTCTTTTGAGCTGCAGTTAAAGCATAAGTATTACCTGATATTACATGTGCTTGCGTTAAATATGATGTTAAATCATCCTTTGCTGATGCGCTAACCACAGTAAAAACAACCGCAACAGTGAAAACAAAAAACAAACTTTTAAATAATTTATTCATTATATAATTCCCCCTCAAATAGTCTATTAATATGATATCACTCTAACATTTTATTTACAGTTTAGTCAACAAAACGTATTACTTTTCGACAAAACCATATATTTTAAATCATATTTTTCTATTTTGTTTTTTTACAATTAAATATATAACAATAGTTAATAATACAAAAAAGATGTTAAAGTGATTTAACACTTTAACATCTTTTGTTGTTTTTTCTTTTCTTTTATTTTATTTTATTTGAATACTTCTTGATTTGAATATGTTTTTTCATTTGAATATATCTTTTAATTTTATCAATCTGTTTTATTAGTATTTGAACATAAATCTAATACATTGAATTGTTTTTTAGAATCTTCTATTTGATTACTTATATCTAGTTTATAGTTTAAATCTTGCTCTGTAAATTCATTTATATTAAAGTTTACAAGTTCATCTATTTTAACATACTTACCTTTAAACCCTATATCGTTTATAACATTTAGTGTTTTATCACTATATATTAGTGGAATTACAGTTTTATTAAATAGTAATGCAAGTATCATAGCATGAAACCTTGCTGCTATTACAATTTTACAGTTACCAATAACAGAAAGTGCTTCTTGTATATTTCCATCATACTTATATACGTCTACTTTTTCTTTACATTCAACTAATTTAAGTATACTGTTTATTGCTATTTCATCGCCTTCTATATTACAAAAAGACATTAGTGTAACTTTGTAACCATTGGTTAAAAAATATTCTACTGTATGTCTCATTTTGCTTTCATATACTTCTTTGTGTTTAGATAATTCTTTTCTATTTGTTAAATCTATTATAGATATTACTACTCTTTTATCTTCACTTTTTATTATATTACTTGTATCCATTGAAAATACTATATCTGATGAATATCTAATGTTTTTCAAGTCTTTGAAAAGGTTATATGAATATTCTTCTCTGAAGCATACATCTTTAGCTTTTTTAAATACTTCTTTATGTATGTTATAGTACTGCTCACTTACATATGGTCCAAAGTTTGATCCTAATATATAGTAATCTTTTTTAATATTATCAAATCTATCAGATAATTGTTTTTTACATGTTGCAATATCTGAATTTTCCATAAACATAGAACCACCAATGAGAATCATTGCATCACAAGTTTTTGCTACTATATTATTGCAGTTTATACTTGGCATATTTAAATTAGTAGAAATTTTATTTAATTCTTTTACAATAAGTGGATTAACCAATTTTAAGTTAGTTGAATTAAAACATTCTTTACCATATTTTGTTTTAGCACATAAATAGAATTTAGTATTTTTATATCTATTAGCTAAAATGTATATGAATAAATCATCTCCAAGATTTTTCTTTGCATATGCTATTATAAGAGCTTTTTTCATATGTTTCTCCTTATTATATATACTATTATATATTATAATCACTTTAACATTTTTTATTTGTTTTTATATTTACTCTTTACTCAAATAAACTCATTATATCTTGTTTAGATAGTTTGTTTATAAATATTTGATCTGTACTTAGTACACTATCAGTAAGTTTTGCTTTTTTCTCTTGTAATTCATTTATTTTTTCTTCTATAGAATTTTGAGTAATAAGTTTATATACTTGAACATTGTTTTTTTGTCCAATTCTATATGCTCTATCTGTAGCTTGATTTTCAGCAGATAAATTCCACCAAGGATCATAATGTATTACCATATCTGCTCCGGTTAAGTTAAGACCTATTCCGCCTGCTTTAAGAGATATTAGGAATACTTTTATTTCTTTGTTTGTGTTAAATTCATCTACTATTTTCAATCTTTCATCTACTTTAGTGCTACCTGTTAATTTAACAAACTTTATCTTCTCTTTATTCAATTCTTTTTCTATAATTTCAAACATAGATGTAAATTGAGAAAACAATAATATTTTATGATTGCTTTCTAGTGCATCTTTAATTATTTCTATACATTGGTTAAGTTTACTACTCTCACCTTTATAGTTTTCTATAAACAATGAAGGATGACAACATATTTGTCTAAGTCTTGTAAGTAGTGCAAGTATTTTTATTTGACTCTTTTCAAAACCATTAGTAGTTATTTCATCTTGAATTTCTTTTTTAGCATTCATTAAGTATGATAAATATATCTTGTTTTGTTCATCTGTCATTTCGTTGTTTAGTAGTGATATAGTTTTATCTGGCAATTCTGTTAATACCTCTTTTTTAAGTCTTCTTAAAATAAACGGTTCTATCAACATTTTAAACTTTTTCATAGCTTCTTCATCATTATCTCTTACAATAGGAGACTCGTAGTTCTTTTTGAATTTGCTATAACTAAATAAATATCCTGGCATAATATAATCAAATATTGACCAAAGCTCAGAAAGCGAATTCTCTATTGGTGTACCAGTAAGAGCAAATCTAGTGTTTGCATTTATACTTTTTAAAGCAGAAGCATTTTTAGTATTACTATTTTTAATATATTGAGCTTCATCAGCAATAACATATTTGAAAATATATTCTGACTCAGTATATAACTCAATATCTCTTCTTAGTAAATCATATGAAGTAATTATCAAATCATAATCATTGATTGTTTTAATTTTATCTTTTCTCTCCTGCGCTTTACCACTAATAACTAAAACTTTTATATTTGAAGAAAACTTTTTAACTTCATTTTTCCAGTTAATACAAAGTGAACTAGGACATACAACTAAACTTGATTTTCTATCTTCTTTTTTTGTATCGTTTATATATGAAGATACTATTGCAATTAATTGTAGTGTTTTACCAAGACCCATATCATCAGCAAGTATTCCACCGAATTTATATTCATCTAAAATTTTAAGCCATTTATATCCTGTTTTTTGGTATCCTCTTAAAATTTTATCGTAGCTTTTAGGTATTATTATATTTTCATTATCTTCTTTATCTTCGATTTTGTTTATGATTTCTTTATACTCATCGTTTTTTTCTATATTAGTATTTTTAACATTATCAAGTAGTTTTTCTAAATATATACTTCTATATACAGGTACTCTAATAGTTCCTGTAGCTAGTGATTTATAGTCTATATCCATTCCTTCAATAAGTGAACTTAAAAACTCAATATCCTCGTTATCTTGTAGTTTTAGAAAGCTACCATCTTTTAATCTATGATATTTTTTCTTTATACTATACATTTTCATTATGTTCTTTAATTCTGATTTATCAAAATCTAAATCTTTTAAATTTATTTGTAATAGATTATTTTCAACTTTAACACCTAGTGTTCCTATTTTAGGTTGTCTTATTTGTTTAGCTTTAAATGCATCTGTTACCATTACTTCAAACCTTGCCATATATGTGTTGATGCCCTCTTCTAAAAAATTATATATATGATCATTGTGACGAAGAAGTATGTTGTATTTTTCTTCATCTATTTTAAAACCAGTATTTTTAAAGACTGTTTTAACTTCTTCTTCTTGAGCAATGTTTCTGATAACCTCTACTTTTTCATTAATATCAAAAGGGTTAAATTCATATTCTGCATAACAGAACTTAACGTTTGCTACTATTTCATCTAATTCATTAAAATTCAAGAATAGTTTTACACTTAAATCTTTAGGAATATATTTTTCTACTTCAGAAGCTTCTAGTTTATTAGAATCAATATTTTTCTTTACTTTAGGAACAACAACTGAAAAGAATGCTGGTAAATCATCTTTGTTGAATATAATCTCTGCATTTGAAGTGCTTTTAAAAATATTTAGTAGTTTTAATGTGTTCTTTTCAAATTCTTTAGTACATCTATATATCATTTTATTTGATAAAACATATAGATATTTACTTCCTTTTATTATATCGTAAGGGTCAGTAAAATTATTTGTCAATTTATAGTCATTATCATCAATTTTCTCTATATCAAATTTAATATCTGGTTCATTATTTACAAAAGTACAACCAAATGATTCATAATAGTCTCCTACATTAATTGTTTGACCAATGAATATATCAAATAACTCATCAAATGCTACTGCACTTAATTTTATTTCTGATATACTAAGTGCTCTAAGAGCAGGTCCATAATAGCTGTTGTATCTACTTGTATTGTCATTTGCATACTTTATAATTTCACCATATTTTAATATGAAAGGGATAATTTTTTGAGAATTTTCATCAAATTTTTCTATGTTATGATTAAATTCTAATTTCGCACCATATTTAAATTTTTTACCTGTTAATATACAGTCTAAAAAGGCCGGTAAATCTTTCAATTTATATAGTTGCTTCAAACCTATTTGAAATGATATACTAAGTTTTCCATCTACTCTTTGATGTTTTAAAAGTGGTACTATTTTCATAGATCCGTCCTGTATATCATCCTTAATTAAATCAATATCAAACGTAGTATTATCTACACTGTTAAATTCACTTATAACCTTGTATGATGTACCATACTTTTTTATTTTTTGTTCTTTAATTCTATTTTCTGATTGTGCTTCATTTCCACCTATTAGCATTTGTCTGCTATATTTTGGATTTGTAACAAACTCTATTATAGATGCAGCTACATGTTTACATATATTTGCATTTGAATCATAATCTAAGCATCCACATTTTTCAGAAAGAATATTTCCATCCTTTACTTCTACTTCTGCTTCATACACATGACCGTGCCCAGTAACCCTAGAATTTATTATGAAATTTTCTGAATCTATGTATCTAATTCTATAGATATTAACTCTACCTAAATCCACATATCCTTTTGCTTTTTCTAATCTTACTTCATCTATACTTGAGTATAAATTTTTTAATACATTTTCGCTTACAACCATTACATTATCTCCTACTAAATATTATCTATAAATATATTCTGTGATTAATATGATTTATAAACATATATTTTATTTATATTTTAATTATATTTTAGTATTTTATATAATTTTTAAACTAATTGTAATTATACCACTTATACACTCATATATCAAGAATTTTCCAGTAAATTTAGTAAAGAGGTTGTAATTCAACATAAAAAACACTAATATTTATTACATATGCAAAATATGAGGGCAAAAAAATGTTAACATGAAATTCACATTAACATTTTTTATTTAATTATTTATCTTTTTCTTTTTCTGTTTTGGTTCAGGTAACTCTTCATACATAGCTACTACCATTTGTTTTAACAACTCATTATCATCAATATCTAGATGTAACATTGGTTTTGCACCTTCATAGGGACTTTCAGAAATGGTATCAGGCATAAAATGTTTACTTGATTTAGTAATTTTCACCATAAAGCCTGTTAAGTATATTCCACCAAATATTTTACCTTTATAATAGAATAAGTAACCACCCATCATAGGTATAGACTTTATATCTTCTAATCCTTCTAATTGATCCATTATGTACAATGCTAATTCTTTGTTTGCAATATTAACCACCCCATAAATTTAGATTTTGATGTTGTTTTATTATTATTTATTATTTATTATTATTATTTAATTTCTGCTTTTACTGTTTCTTTTATAATTCCATTCTTATGTTCTTTTTTAGCTAGTGCACTATAATATATGAACATAGGAATACTTATACACAAAATAGCTATATTAGTTGTTACTTCTGCTATAGTTCTGTTGTTAGTTATAAATGTAGAAGTATATGTATTTTGTACTGTTTCAGGTAATAGAAGTTCCATACAGCTGTTGAATAAAGAAATTGTTGCTGTAAAAAACATTACTAAGAAAATTATCATTATTAAATATATGTACATTGTTCTTATTACATCTTGGAAACTCTCTTCAGAGCCATCTTTTTTTACACTTCTAACAATTGCAATAATTATGAAAGTAATTACTGCTATTGGAAGTATAACTACTAACATTCCTGCTATCATACTCATACTTCATCCTTCTTTCTTTCTTTTTGAGCCATTGTCCAGTGATAACTATATAACGGCACTGAAACAACTATTACTGCTAACGATGTGAATATTTCTCTTAAAGTTCTTGTTCTTGTATTTTGTTGTTGAATAGCTATACTGTCGCTATTATCTTGTATTGTATAGTCACCTTTTTCAGGATAATTGTTTATATACGATTGGTCATAAGCATAATCAACAGGGTATATATAGTTTGTTATTTTTTCTACTAATGTTACTGTACCAAATATCAATGCCATAAGTGCTAGAAAAGAAACTACATATAGATATAATGTTCTTATGTTTTTTGAAAACATTTTATTCACCTCTATTCCTTATTGTTTAAACTGTCTTTGAAACTATCCTCTATTTTTGATTCTTCAGATATTGGATTAATATCTTGTACATTAATACTATCTTCTTTTTGAAGAGAATATTTATCGTGTATAATTTCATCTATTTTATTATATGTTTTAAGTGGATCTCTAATGCTATATAATATTAGTCCATTACTAGATGACTTTTCTGCATTTGTATATATAATTATTATTCCATATCCATTAATTCTATCCCATATAGTTCTTCTTATTTCTACTTCTTTAATATTATCATATCTTAATGTCTTTTTATGTTGGTTTAGAAATGAATCTTCATATTCTAAATAATCATCATAAAAACTATATCTTATTGAGTTATATTGCCAGATTTGAATAACTAAGTGTACTATTAGTTTTAAAGCAAGTATTGCTATAATAACTATTGACACGGTATTAAATATATTATATATCTCAACACTGCTTTTTTGCATAAATTCTATACTCATACTATTAGAGTTTAATGCTATACTTATAAAAAAGTAACATATTATTACTAGTATTAATATAAATAATGTGTATTTTATTTTTCTTCCTGTTGGCATAAACATCTCATAAACAAAATTGAAATTTGGTTTAACTTGATATAGTAATTCTCTTTCTTCCATCGTTACTACCTACCTCTCTATTCTTGTTCCTATTTTCTCACCAGCAAGTACTTTTTCTATTGAGTTTTCTTCGTTTAATGCAAATATGTAAATAGGCATTTTGTTTTCCATACATAACGTTACTGCTGTAGAATCCATAACAGCAAGTTTTTCTGATATAACTTGCATATATGTAACTTCTTCATATTTAATAGCGTCTGGATTTGTTCTTGGATCTTTATTGTATACACCATCAACATTCTTTGCTAAGAATATTGCGTCTGCATCAATTTCCATAGCTCTAAGTGCTGCTGCAGAATCAGTTGTAAAGTATGGATTTCCTGTTCCACATGCGAATATAACAATACGTTTTTTTTCTAAATGTTTAATTGCTTTTCTACGAATGTATGGTTCTGCTATTTCTCTCATTTCAATAGCTGACATTACTCTTGTATAAAGACCTTTACTTTCAATCATATCTTGAAGTGCTAATGCATTCAGTGCTGTTGCAAGCATTCCCATATAGTCAGATGTTGTTCTTTCCATATAATCTGCTCCGTATTTACCTCTCCAAAAGTTACCTGCACCGATTACTATTCCGATTTCTACACCTAACTTTGAAATATCAACAATCTGATTAACAACTTTTTCTAATTTTTGGGAATCTATTTCTCTACCATTATCTTTTCCAATTGCTTCTCCACTTAATTTAATTAATATCCTTTTATATTTAGTTTCCATTTATTCCTCCAATTATTACATTCATTATATAATATATTTATATTTTATGCAACTATTTAGATTAAAAACATTTTTATTTAATAATAAAATTTTCCATATAAACATATTGCGATTTTCAAAATAACATGATATAATGAATATAATATAATTTTTAAATTATATTATATAGGAGGTAAATTAAAATGAATAAATTTGTTTGTAATGTATGTGGATACGTTCACGAGACAGAACTTGAATTTGACGATATCCCTGAGGATTTCTTATGTCCAATATGTGGAGTAACTAAAGCTGATTTTTCTGCTGAGGTTTAGTTTTTTGAGTAGGCCTTGTATTTATACAAGGCTCTGTTTATAGAAAGGAAGATAAACATGGAAATAAAGAATAATATTTTTTCTGTTGGAGTTTTAAATGCAACACTTCGTGTATTTGATGTTACAATGAAAACAGAATATGGCACAAGTTACAATTCATATCTAATAAAAGATGTTAAAAATACACTTATAGATACTGTACCAGAAGATTTTTTTGAAGAATATATTAGCAATATAGAAAAAATAGTTAATATCAAAGATATTACGTACTTAATAATAAATCATGCTGAGCCAGATCATAGTGGTAGTATAAATAAACTTTTACTAATGAATCCTAAAATACAAATATATTGCACAATGGCTGCAAGTAAAAATATAAATAATATATGTAATAGAGAAATGAACTGCAATGTTGTAAAAGATGATGATATTCTAGCTATTGGAGATACAATACTTAGATTTAAACCAGCACCTTTTTTGCATTGGCCTGATACAATGTTCACATATGATGAAAAAGAAAAGATAGTTTTTTCTGGAGATTTTTTAGGAGCACATTTTGCAGAACCTAGAATATTAGATGAATATATACATGATACAGATGCATATATGAAAAGTGTAAAACATTACTATACTTCACTATTTACACCTTTTAAACCTTTTGTCATAAAGGGTTTAGAAATATTAAGTAGTTTAAATTATTCATGTGCTGCTCCAAGTCATGGACCAGTTGTTGAATATAAATTAGAAGCAATAAAGCAAATGTATACATCTTCTAGTATTTCTGTAAAAGGAAATAAAGTTAGTATAATATATGCTTCTGCTTATGGATATACAAAAAAGTTAGCAGTTACTGCAAAAGAGTATATAGAAAAAAATAGTAACTTACTTGTAAATTTAATGGATGTAAACGATTGTAGCTTAGAATATATAAAAGAACAAATAGAATCTAGTAAAGCTTTACTTATCGGCAGTCCAACTATCAATAGAGACGCTGTAAAGCCTATATGGGACGTTTTATCCATGATAGATGTGTTTACTAATAAATCAGTTCCAGTTGGTGTATTCGGGTCATATGGTTGGAGTGGTGAAGCTGTTCCAATGATAATTACAAGATTATCATCTTTAGGTTTATCTGTTATAGATGCTGGTATAAAAGTTGCATTTAATCCAACAGATGAAGACCTAAAGTTAATGGAAGAATATACAAAAAATGTTATAGAAAGTGTGAAATAATATGGATAAATCTTTATTGTTTAAAATTCCGTACGGAATAGAGTTAATTTCATCAGAAAGTAATGGAGTCATAGGAGCATGTATTGTTAATACAGTTATACAAATAACTGATACACCTACAAATTTAGTTGTATCAATTACAAAAGATTCTCATACTGCTAAACTAATGTTAGAATCTAAAAAATGTATAATTGGATTAATCTCTGATATATGCAATTTGAATGTTATAAAACATTTTTCAAGTCAGTCAGGTAATAAAATAAATAAATTTGATAATAAATACAATGATATATTTAAATACAAATTACATGATAAAATACCACATTTAACAGAAAGTATAATATGTAACCTAATTTGTGATGTAAAAGAAGTTGTTGATGCAGATAGTCATTATCTATTTGTTCTTAATTTAACAGAAACAATAGAAGTTTCAAAGAATGATATGCTAATGACTTATGAACTGTATAGAAGTATGAAGTCATCTACAACATCTACTTATGTGTGTACAGTTTGTCATTATGTTTATGATGGTATAATACCTTTTGAACAATTACCAGATGATTATATATGCCCTGTATGTGGAGAAGGTAAATCAGCATTTACTAAAATAGGTTAACTATATATTATAATTTTATATAAAAAAGAAGGATAATAAATAAATTATTATTCTTCTTTTTATTTTTTATTTTGCATATTAAACATAAAAAGAGAGTCAGACGCATCCGACTCTCTTAAGTGCGGTCCGAAGACCTACACCGCAATTCGTATATATATTATACACTATATTAATATTATATGCAATAGTTTTATAAAATTTTACAATTAAAGAAAAACAGTGCCTAGAATTAATTTTCTAGACACTGTTTAATTTTAAATTTTATTCTTCTACTATAGTATCATCTATTGGAAGTTTTGCGATACAAATTACTTTTCCACCTTCTGATGTTCTCATAAGTGTTACGCCTTGAGTATTTCTACCTAATACGCTTATATCTTTTACGTTAATTCTTATTATAATACCTGTATCAGTTATGATCATAATATCATCATCATCATTAACTATTTTAATTCCAATAATATGTCCTGTTTTAGCTGTAGTTTTGTATGTTAAAATTCCTTTACCAGCTCTTGTTTGTTTTCTATATTCTTCTATTTCAGTTCTTTTACCAAAACCATTTTCAGTAATCGCAAGAATATATCCTTTTTCACTAGTTATAGGTTCCATACCAATTACATTATCTTTTTTACCAAGATTGATTCCTTTAACTCCCATTGATGTTCTACCTACTGCTCTTACATCATCTTCGCCAAATCTTATTGATAGTCCACTTGTAGTTACTATAACTATATCGCTTTTACCATCAGTAAGTCTTACATCTATTAGTTCATCATCTTCTTTAAGTGTTATGCCTTGTATTCCAGTTTTTCTTATGTTATTGTATTCTTCAAGTTTTGTTTTCTTGATTAGACCATTTTTAGTAGCCATTAATACGCATTGTTCACTTTCATAAGATTCTACAGGAATAACTGCAGCTATTTTTTCACCTTGCGCTAATTGAAGTAAATTAACTATTGCTGTTCCTTTAGCAATTCTACCTGATTCTGGAAGTTCATAACATTTTAATCTAAATGCTCTACCAGTATTTGTAAAGAACATAATGAAGTTATGTGTTGAAGTTACAAATACATGTTCAACAAAGTCTTCATCTCTTGTATTCATAGCAGTAAGACCTTTGCCTCCACGTTTTTGACTTCTATAACTGTCAACAGCTATTCTTTTTATATATCCTAGATGAGTCATAGTTACAACATTTGATTCTTCTTTAATTAAGCTTTCAATGTTTATATCTCCTTCACCATGTATTATTTCAGTTTTTCTTTCATCGCCATAAGTTGCTTTGATTTCTAATAGTTCTGATTTAATTATATCCATAACTAAATGCATATTAGCTAAAATTTCTTTTAACTTAATTATTAGTTCTACTAATGCTCTGTACTCATCTTCTATTTTTTCTCTTTGAAGTCCTTGCAACGTTCTAAGTTTCATTTCTAGTATAGCAGTTGCTTGAATTTCAGATAGTCCAAATTTCTCCATAAGTCTTTCTTGTGCATCGTTGTATGAAGAACGTATAAGTGCAATTATCTCATCTATGTGATCTAACGCTATTCTTAAACCTTCTAATATATGTAATCTAGCTTGAGCTTTTTCTAAATCAAATTGTGTTCTTCTTGTAACTATTTGTTTTCTATGATTGATATAGTGTTTTAATATCTCACTTAATCTTAATACTTTTGGTTGGTTATCTACTAATGCAAGCATTAACATACTAACTGTTGTTTGAAGTTGTGTATGCTTGTACAATAAATTAAGAACAACTTTAGGATTTGCATCTCTTTTAAGTTCAATAACAACTCTAAGTCCTTCTCTATCTGATTCATCTCTTAAATCTGATATACCTTCTATAACCTTAGTTTGTACAAGTTTTGCTATGTTTTCAACTAAAGCTGCTTTATTTACTTGATAAGGAATTTCAGTAACAACTATTTTAAATCTTCCTTTTTCATCTTCTTCAATTTCAGCTCTTGCTCTTAAACAAACTTTACCTCTACCAGTTAAGTATCCATCTTTTATACCATCTCTACCTACAATTAATCCACCTGTTGGAAAATCTGGTCCAGAAATATATTGTATAAGGTCTTCATCAGTTATATCTGGGTTGTCTATCATAGCACAAGTACCATTTATAACCTCTGTTATATTGTGTGGTGGTATATTACATGCCATACCAACAGCTATACCATATGCTCCATTTATTAATAGATTAGGTAATCTAGCTGGAAGTACAGTTGGTTCTTTTAATCTTTCATCATAATTAGATACATAATCAACTGTATTTTTATCTATATCTGTTAACATTTCTAATGATATTTTGTGTAATTTTGCTTCTGTATATCTCATTGCAGCTGGTGGATCATTATCTACTGATCCAAAGTTACCATGTCCATTAACAAGCGGATATCTCAGTGAAAATTCCTGTGATAAACGAACTAATGCATCGTATATTGCAGAATCTCCATGCGGATGGTAATTACCCATAACATCTCCGACAATACTTGCGCATTTTCTATAGGCTTTGTCTGGCCATAAAGATAATTCGCTCATTACATATAATATTCTCCTGTGAACAGGCTTTAATCCATCTCTAACATCAGGAAGTGCACGTGCTACTATAACACTCATTGCATAGTCAATGTATGATTTTCTCATTTCATTTTCTATGGTTACTGGCACTATGTGTTGTGTCTCTAAAAAATTATCGTCCATAATTTGCCCCCTAATTAATATTTACTATATAATTATACTAGAAAAATACACGAAAAGCAAGTAAAATAGTTGAATTTTGAAAAAATTATGATATAATTAAATAAAAATTGGAGGACTAAAATGAAGTACAAGAATTATTATGAAATACTAGGTGTAAATAGAAAAAACTCAAAAGAAGAAATCAAACTTTCATTTAGAAAACTAGCAAAAATATATCATCCAGATGCTAATAAAGATAACAATACTTCTGATACTATGTTTAAAGATATAAACGAAGCTTATGCTACTCTAATGAACGAAGAAAAAAGAAAAAAATATGATAGACAAGTTTCAAGATACGGATATGGTTTCATTCCTAACGAAACTCCTCTTTCAAATATAAGATATGAATTTAAAGCTGGTAGTGGTATGTTTAGCGATATTCTTACAACTATACTTGGCTTCAAAAAAGATAATGATTCATCACATTCCGGAGAAAATTCATCTTCTGCAAATGAAGTAAAACAAAAACCAGAACGTGGCAAAGATATTACTTCTAATTTAGAAATAACATTAGAAGAAGGACTAATTGGAACAGAAAAAAAAATAGCTATAAAAGGATATAAAGGTGGAATAAAAACATTCAGCGTTAATGTACCAACTGGTATAAAAGATGGTGATAAAATAAGATTAGCTGCTCTTGGATTTCCAGGAAAAAACGGTGGAAAAAACGGAGATTTAATTATAAATGTTAAAATAAGTCATCATCCTGTATTTAAGATAAAAGGTATAGATTTAGTTAAGGAAATAACAATATCCCCTTCAATTGCTGTTCTTGGCATGAGATATAAAGTAAATGTATTCGATGACATTGTATATGTTAACCTTCCAAAATATATTAAAAATAATGAATATGTATCTTCTTCTGGTAATGGTTATATTTCAGAAACAGGTGTTAGAGGAAATTTATTATTACATGTTAATATAGATATACCAGTTGATATATCTGAGCGAGAAGAAAAATTATACGAACAATTATATAAATTGGAAAATCGAAAAGGTGTATAAATTGTCTTTAGATTTTAAATGTATGCAAAAGCAATACTTTTATACAAAATAAAAGTATTGCTTTTCTTTTTTTTATGTTATATAATATTTTATAATAGTATGATATGGAGGAAATTATATGTCTAAAATATTTCAAAGCGACTATAACGGAATAATTAAAAATGTAACAAGCAAATTACCTAAAAAAATTGATGATGAATATGTTAAAAATATGTCACCTAATGGAGGGTCAGGTAAAGATTACACTACTCCAGAGTATAATTGGTTTTTATGTGGGCAAAAAGCATCTAAATTTGATACATCTGAATTGTCTCAAGAGCAGTTTTCAAATATTTCTTTCGATACTAACACAGAATTTTCTAAAGAACAATTAGAAAAATTTAAACCATTAGAATTATTAGAAAATGGTAAAAAGTTTGGTCTAAACCTACAAAGATTACATGATGCAGGAATAGATGGTACAGGTGTTAATGTTGCTATAATAGATTGGACTTTCGATATAGAAAACAAAGAATTTATAGATGAAAATGGTAATAACAAAATAGTTTTATATAACGATGAGCCTATTATACAGGAAGAAAAAAATGACGATGGATTTCATGGTAAAACTGTAGCTTCTCTATTAGCTGGTAATACCACTGGAATTGCACCAAAATCTAAAATTTATTATTTTGCTTCAAATCAACAATGGGAACAGGAAGAAAAAACAGAAATATTAGATAAAATATTAGATATGAATAATAATGATGGTGAAAAAATAGGAGTAGTTTCGATGTCTGCAAGTTTCAGTTCTGATACAGTAAACAAAAATTATACTGATAAATTATCCGAAACAGAATGTGCATTCATAAGTTCACCAAATTTTTTTAAATATTTTTCCTATTATAATAGGAACCCTTACCTGGACATTAATGATTCTAATAATTTTTCGCTGCAAAAGAAGACGGATTCAATGGGATTAACTATGGCGAAATATCCTCACGCACACAAAAAAATCAATACTATAATAAATGATAATACTAAACTTTTAACGGAATTAAAAAACACTCCTAATAGTGAAGAAAAAATATGCTCTATAGAAAAAGAAATAGAACATTACAAAACACTTCTTTTAATGGATTTCGACGAACTTAAAGAAAATATAAATAAAGAAATGGAAAAGAATGCATTAGCTACAACATTTATTCCTTGTGGCGGAAGGTCATATTCTCAGATGGAAAAGGGATATATGTATTGTGGACATTCAAGTGCAAGTTGGACCATACCTGAAGTATCAGGTTTATATACTCTTGCTAAACAAATGGATCCACATATTACATATGAAGAGTTTAGTGAAATGTCTAATAGTACTTCATATAAAAACGACAAAGGATATAGCGTTATAAATCCTGAAAGTCTAGTAAGGGAAATCAACAGAAGAAATAAAGAGAAAAGTGATTCTATGCCAGATAAATATGAAAATATTTATCTAAATTCCAATAGATTAATTTCAAACTTAGATAAAGTAATAGAAAATTCAAAAGATTTCAGAGGTAAATTAACAAGTGGTGTTAATCATGAATTTGTTAATAATTCAGCAAAAGATTTACCTACCAAAAATTTTGAGATTGAACAAGTAAATAGATAAGTTAAAAAACAAAAAGATGTAGTATTTAACTACATCTTTTTTTATTTACATATTACGTCCAACTGTTGTATTATCAATAGTTCTATCACGAAGTTCAGGTACAGGATTTAAGTCAGTTTCATATCTATAATCAGTTTTGTTTTTCTCTATATATTCGTTGATTACTTTATGACTTGGTACACTACCTACATCATGATTTACTTCTAATTGATATTTATGAAAATCAGAATCTTGTGGTAATTCATCAACAGGAATATAATCTTCTCTAAGAGATGTATTATTTACTGTTTTTCCAAGGATTTCTCTAACATATGCAATATTAGGACCTAAACTTAAAAGTTCAGGAAAAGTACCATCAGGAATTACGTCCTTCCAATCTTTATTCTGATATTCTTTTAGTAAACTAGCTGCTTTGTGTAAATTAGCTACTTCTTGATCAAAACATTCTTCCCATATTTTTTTTGTATTTTCACATGTCTCTTCGATAGAACATGAATAATATAGATAGCATGCTGTATACATATGTAAAAGTAAGTTCTCAAGCCACGTAACATTAGGATCTATTAAACTACCATACTCAGTAACATGCTGTTCCTCAATCATAGCAATTTCTTGATATAACTTCCTACCGATATCTGATGTATATAGGTTACATACATTCATGTAAAAATTCATGGTTTGCTGCTCAGCTGCAGTTATTATACTTGCATGTAGTTTGGTAATAGGAGCAGCTTTTTTATTATCAATATGTCTTCTTACAGCATCGAAAGGATATCTATGTTCCGATATTGTTGGTCTTCCTGGGGTAATTTCAGAATATTTTCCAATCAGTTTTTCTGATGGAGTGCCATATTCCATTTCAAGTAGATTTGCATATCTATATAGATGATCAAAATCTTCTAATAACGCAAAATCAAGCTGGTTTTTAACATTAGCATCTGGTTCATTTTGAGCCATTCTCGCCGTTAAATCTACAGCTAACAATTCATACATAATTGTAGTTTCTAAAATACTCTCATTAATTGGTTTTAAACATTGTATCTTCTTTTGTTGTTGTTGCTCTATACGTCTAAGTGAAGCAATTTCTCTTCTTAGATCATTATTATTGCAGTTTCTATGGAACTGGTGCAAGAAAAAAACTTGTTCAACTTCAGTTCCGTTCATTAATATCACACGTGTTTTAGTATATGGATTTGCATTATCCTTATCATATGATTTAGGATAAAGACTACTCCAATCATGGAATTTTATGCCCATATATTTTGGATTTAATTCAAATGGATTCATTTTATGCCATCACACTACTCAAAAATAGTATATGGTATAAATAATCATCTATACAATTTACTATTTAAAAACAAAATATAATATTGATAAAAAAAACAAGTAGATATTTTTATTATCTACTTGTTTTTATTTATTTATTCTACTATATCATAATTTTATTATTATCTACTGGAGTCATGTTGGGATATATTTTTTTTAATGCAGCATCATCTAAATTTCTATCATAAAATTCTTGTACAACATTTGTTGCGGGTATTCCTTCTCTTCTTTGCAATTGTCTAAACAAAGCAAGTGATGTAAATACAATATCTATTATTATAGTTAATAATACGCAATACGTTAAAAATTTACCTATATTATTAGGTATTTTTTCTATTAGATAAGACAAATATGGATATATTCCTCTTACCCAAATTATACCTAGTATTCCCCAAAAAATGCAATATATTAGGCTAGTTCTCTCAAATATTCCTAGTGAATCTGAAGCGTATGACCATGATACAGTTCCAAAAACTAATTCTTGAAATAGACTACACATATACTCAAACATTCCACCTGCTACCATACAACCTAAAAATATAGTTGTATTTTTATTACTACTAAATCTTACAAAGCAGATTGATATAAGCAAAGCTCCAAATCCATACACAGGATTAAGTGGCATAATTATTAGTGCTGTTCTACTTTCAAAGACGCCATTACTTACTACACACCATATTGTTTCTATTATTACTCCAGCAAAGCATCCTATATAGAAAATCCAGAACAACTTAAAAAAATTAAGACCATCAGCAAATGATTTTATTTTATTACTATCTTGCGGACATATTAAACTCGTATCCATAATGAAATCATTCTCCTTTAGTATATTCTACCACTTTTTATAGCAAAATTCAATGAAAAATTATTATTATTATAATATTCCAAAACTAAATACATATGATACAATTCTTTTCTTATATATTTAAAACAGTAGAATTAAGTAATTTATAATAATATATACTACTTTTTTAACTCTCTTTTTAAGAATTCAAATTGGTTTTTCCACATTATCCCCTCTATTTGTTCTTCGGTAAAATTATCTTCTTTTAAATAATTAGATATTTTCATTAATTTTGAATTGTCCTCTAAACCAATAACAGTTTTATCTTTACCCATACCATCATAATCTGATCCTAAACAAACACACTTTAGTCCACCTATATTTGATATATGCCTAATATGTTTTACTAACCACTTTATGTCTGACTTGCTCGCATCGTTATTTATAAAATCTTTGTAAAAATTTACGCCGATTACTCCACCATTTGATACTATTAATTTTATTTGTTCATCACTTAAATTTCTTCTGTGACTACATATTGATTTTGAGCAGGAATGAGATGCTATTACTGGTTTACTAGTTATTTTCATAACATCGTAAAATGACTTTTCAGATAAATGAGATACATCAATTATTATACCTAACTCATTCGTTTTTCTTATTACTTCTTCTCCAAACTTTGATAATCCAGTATCTTCATCACTACTGCAACCTGAAGCAACTTGATTCTTTCCATTCCATGTAAGCCCTATTACACTTATTCCACTATCAAAAAGGGATAGTAAATTGTCGATTTTACCTTCTAAACAACTTGCATCCTCAACCGTTAGTATCACTCCTAAACTTCTACTCTCCTCATTAAAATATCTTTCTAGTTGACTTTTATTAGTTATGATTTTCATATATTTACTATTCTTTTTAACTTCATTTTTAACTGAATTAATTAATTTATTACATAAATCAAATTCTCCGTGTTCAGCACACTTTGGTTCTATATACATTGCAAAAAACTGAATATATTTATCATATATAAGTGCATTATTTAAAGTGAATTGATTTCCACTACTATTAATATCACTTCCATTTAATAATTTCAGTGCAGTGTCACAATGTGAATCTATTATTATATTTTTCAATTAAATCACCTATAACATATATAATAGTAAAAAGTAAAAAGTATGAGAATTTATGCTCATACTTTTTACTTTTTATATATAATTAAACTAATTTATCTTTTTCTTTTTAAGTCTTATATCATCACCAATGAATTTACAAATCATAAAATTACCTATTAATCTAGATACTACTCTTTCATCATATGTATCATATAATTTTTTAATTGTTAAATTTGTTGATATAATCATCTTTTTATTGTTTAATAGTCTTGTATTTATTATATTAAATAATTCTGTGAACTTTATATTATTCATAGTTTCTGTTCCCAAGTCATCTATTATTAATAAATCTGCATCAAAAATTTGATTATATTTTTGCTTGTTCTCATCATTTTTTACATAAGATAATTTATATTGAATTACTGTATCCATAAGGATTGGAGCTGTTTGGTATATGGCTGTGTAACCATTTTTTATAACCTCTGAAGCTATACAATTTGATAAAAATGTTTTACCAATACCTGTCCCACCTATGAATAATAAATTCTTTTGGTTTTTATCTGAAATGTTTTTACAAAAGTTTATAGAAGTTTTTCTAACATCTTCAATATTTTCAAGTGGAGATTTAGGAGAGCCATATTTTTCATCTGGTTTAGAAGAGTAGAAACATGTATCAAAAGTTTCAAAGTTTTCATCTTCTAATCTTAGTACGTTAGATTGTTTATATGCTATGTTAATAATTTTTTGTTTTAAACACGAGCATTGCTTATCATTTACATATCCTGTGTCTTTACATAAATCACATTCATATTTAGGATTAAACATTTCTAAATTGTATCCGTTTCTTTTTAATGATTTTACAATTTTACTGTTTATTTCGTTTATTTTAATTTCTAAATTTTGTGTTTCAATCTCTCTTGAAATTTGATCTTGTATCATATTATTTTTAAGAGATTTTATGGATACGGTAGCTAACTCATCTTGTAACATTGAAACTTCAGGAATTTTCAAAAATATTTCTCTTTTGTTCTTTTTACATTCATCATCTGCTCTTTGTTTTTTTAAGTTATACTCTTTAAGTAAATCTTTTAATACATATGTATCCAAATAAATCACCTCACTTTATAGATTATCATAATATGTTTCTAGGTTATCGTAATTTCTTTGCTCGTAATCTTTATATTTAACCTTAGAATTATTTTCTTTAATAGTTGTTGACTGCCTTACTTCATTTTGTATATCTTCAACTTTTTTATACTCTTTTTTAAACCAATTACTAAGTATACCATTTATATAATTTATACTAGGATTAGATTTACTAACAGTTCTTTTTAAAGCTTCTTCAATCATATCAAAATCATACATATATTCATAAAGCCATTTATTAACATATGCTTCTTCATATTTAGTTAAATTTCTATTTAATCTAAGTGCTTTAGATATTTTTTGAATTGTAATTTGGAATTTAGTTATTTTATCTAAATATTCTTCCAACTGTTCAAAGGTTTTAACTCCA
>Ga0123339_10001012_pt1 | contig 20008 bp, 16 predicted proteins | sample lystaG_FD_89956 | JGI IMG/M metagenome (GOLD analysis project Ga0123339, IMG submission 89956) | Glacier valley bacterial and archeal communities from Borup Fiord, Nunavut, Canada, to study Microbial Dark Matter (Phase II) -... | ecosystem: Environmental > Aquatic > Freshwater > Ice > Glacier ...
CGTGTTGCGTGGCGAGATGGCAATCGTCGGCCCACGCCCGCCGCTGCCGAGTGAAGTTGCCAACTACGCGCCCGATGCGCTCGTGCGCTTGACGGTCAAACCCGGCATCACGTGTCTCTGGCAGATCTCCGGCCGTTCCAACGTCCCGTTCCACGAATGGGTCGAACTCGACCGCGCGTACATCGAGACGTGGACGCCGCTCGGCGATCTTGCGATCATCGCGCGCACGGTTCCCGCCGTCGTTCGCGGAGTCGGCGCGCACTGAACCACGCTCCCATGCTCGGACTATTTGGCCCGATCGTCGTCGAGCCGATGCGCCATCTCGAGATCGATGCGGTCTTCCTGACGATCGCGGGGGTCTTGACGATCGGCGCCTTCGTGCTCGCGCGCCTGAGGCCGACGCTCGCAGTTGCGCTACTCTTCGTAACCGATGAAATCGAATGGACGCACGTTCACGGAGCACTTGCACTCTCGCTCTCCGTGCTCGTCGGTGCCGCCGTCGGCATCGCGTTTCTCACTCAGCCCGCGTTGCTACGCACGCTCGCACGCCCGGCGGTGCGGATCGTCGGTCTTGGATTTGCAGCGGTCGCCGGAGCGACGGTGCTCTCGGCGATCGCTGCCGATCATCGCGAACTCGTCGCGCAAGAACTCATCAAACAGCTCGAATATGCGATTTCGTTTTTGATCGCGCACGCCGCGTTCGCCGCGCACCGAGACGATCGCCATGCCTTCGTGGCCGTCGCTCTCGCCGCAATCGTCGTTTCGGCAAGCGCGCTCGCGCAACTCATCACCGGAGCACCGGCCGGCTTTTTGCTCGGCGCATCGACCGTGCCGCGCATCGCGGGATTGCTGGCCGGTCCCAATCAGTTGGCGGGCTACCTCGGACTGCTCGCACCGATCCTCCTAGTCGCCGTGCTGGACACACGCTCCCGGCTCTGCGCAGCGGCGCTCGGACTGCTCGCCGTCGCCCTCCTCTTTACGTTCTCTCGCGGTGGCTATTTCGGCGCTGCGGTCGCGTGTCTGGTCGTCGTGCAAGGGCGCCCCGTTTCGAAACGTGCGCGGACGTGGGTGCTCGCTGCTAGCGGCGTCGCGCTCGCGGCCATCGTGAGCGCCGTGCTGAGCGGAGAATTCGGACGCATCCTCGGGACGAGCGAAACCACGCAGCCCGACGGACTTGGCACGCGCACGCAACTGTGGCATGCCGCGCTCGCGCTCTTCGCGCAGCATCCGTGGACCGGCGTCGGCGCCGGCAATTTCGAAACGCATCTTGCCTCGGTCGGCTTTCCCGAGCTCCGCACCCATGCGAATAGCTGGTATTTCGAAGCGCTGGCCGATGGCGGCATCGCGCTGCTTGGGGCGACGATCCTTTGGATTCGTTGTGCTCTCGTCGTTCTCGCCGGCTGCGCGGCGCGCCGCCCGTACGTTCTTGGCGCTCTCGCGGCTACGGCCGGCTTTGCCGCGCACGGGTTCTTCGACGATCTGGTCTTCTACCCGACGGTCGGTGCGGCATGGTGGCTCATCGTCGGTGTGGGCGCCGGAATGTGCGGCGACGGGGAGATTGCGTGCAGCTCCGAAAACTCGTCGCTAGCGTGATCGTTACAACGAATCCGGGCATCGATCCCGACGAATTGATGCTGCGTGTCGACGAAGAACTCATGCGCCGACGGCGTTCCGTCACGCGTCCGCCCACCGCCAACCTCCGCTTACTGATGACGGCGAGTGCTGCGACGCTCGCCTCGATCGAATCCCTTCTCAATATCGCCGAGCACGCATCGCAAGTCCGCACCAAGTGGCCGAGCCATCTGCGTCTCTTTCCCCTCGATCGCAGCGCGCGGCTGCAGCGCGGGGTGCTCGCGCTGCTCGCTTTTCTTTTCAAAGACCAGCGCAACGTCAACGATTCGCTCATACGCGCGCTGCGCGAAACGGCAACGGTCAACCGGCGCCTGATCGAACAAGTGGAGCTGCTGCGATCGCACGTCGATTCACTCGAACGCGAACTCGATCGAGACGGTCGATCGACCTGAGTCAAAAAATCGCGATCGTCACACCGTGGTTCGGCGCCGAACTTCGTGGCGGCGCGGAGCGGACGGCGTTCGAATTCGCACGGGGTCTGGCCGCACGCGGCCACCACGTCGATGCGCTCACGACGTGCTGTCGCGCGTTCGAGGACGATTGGTCGCGCAATACGTTGCGCGCGGGTATCGAATCGATCGACGGTGTGCGCGTGCACCGTTACCCGGTCGATGCGCGCGACCGACGGGCGTTTACGCGCGTGAATTCCGCTCTCTTGCGGATCGGCCCGGGCAATCTCAAACGCGGCGTTTCGCCGCTCGAACCCGATGATGAGGCGACGTTCTTTCGTGAGGGTATTCGCTCGCGGGCGCTCTCGATCGCGATCGCCGACCGCGCGGCCGACTACGATGCCGTCGTCCTCTTGCCCTATTTGTACGGACCGATCGTCGAGGGTGTCGCGCGGGCCGGTCGACGCGCGTTGCTTCAGCCATGCCTGCACGATGAATCGTACGCCTATTTGGACGAGGTGGCCAAGGCCCACTACTCCGCGCGTCGCTTGCTCTTCAACAGCACCGGCGAAGCCGAACTCGCGCGCCGTCTATACGGGCCGGGGATCGCGCCGAAGAGCCGCATCCTTGGACTTGGGATCGATTCGCCGGTGACCGTTCCGCAAGAAAACGTCGGCGGATTCGTTCCGCAGCGCGAGCGTTACGTGCTCTACGCCGGACGACAGGATGCGACGAAAAATCTCAACCTCGCCGTCGGTGCGTTCGATGCCTATCGCCGACGCTATCGCTCGAGCGAACTCAAGCTCGTGCTCGTCGGCGATCGCAGTGCATCGTTCGCGCGTCACGATGGGATCGTCGATCTTGGCTACGTGAGCGAAGACGCGAAGTGGACGCTGCTCGCGCATGCGCGTGCGCTCGTGCAGCCCTCTCTCAACGAGAGCTACAGCCGGGTCATGTTCGAATCGTGGCTCGTCGGCCGCCCGGTCGTCGCGCACGGGGCGTGTCTGGCAACGGCGCTTGCCGTGCGCGAAGCGAACGGCGGCTGGACCGCGAGCTTGGCGACGGATTGGGAAGCGGCCTTCGCGCGCATCGATGGAGATGACCGCGATTTGGATGCCTTCGGCGAACGTGGGCGTGCTTACGCCCAGAAGTACGCCGCCTGGGATGGCGTGCTCGAACGCTTCGCCGAGATCGTGCGCGAGATCGGCGAACCGCCGATCCCCGTGCAACGCAAGTTGCGCACGACGTACGGCGTTGCGGCTCGCTCGACGCGTGACTTCGCAGACGCCCTCGACGTCCATCTGGAGCGCGCGGGTATCGCGATCGGCGCGGACGGGGCGCCGGAACTCGTGCATGTCGAAACGGACGACGACGTACGTGCGGCTGCGCCGAACGCGGCGCTGATCGTGCACGGTGAGGTCAGCGCGACGGCGCTCTTGCGCGAAGCGCCGATCTTCGCGCCTCTGCGCGCGCAGTGCGAGCGATTGCGCAAAGCCGGGATCGACGCGCACTTCTTGCCGTTCCCCTTCGACGAGCGTCGCTGGGAGCGATTGCCGGATCGCGAACTGAGTGCGAATCTCCAAGATGGAAACACGAACCTCGTCTTCAGCGGCCCGTTCCGCTCGCTCGAACCGCTCGATAGTTTGCTCGAAGCGTTTCTCGACTACGTGCGACTCGACGGCGCCGTGCGTTTGTGTTTGATCGCAACGGGCGACATCGATGAGGACGTGTACGGGCGCGTTCGCGACCTGATCTATCAATTGAATTTGGTCGAAAACGTGGTGCTCTTGCACGAGCCGAGCGACGCCGAACGGCTGGCGATCTTTCGCAACGCAACGCTCTTCTGGTCGATGGGCGATACCGATCGACTCGGGGTGGAACTGCGGACCGCGATGCTCTTCGATGCGCCCGTGATCGCATACGACGAGCCGATCGCGCGCGAACTCATCGGCCCGGCCGGAATCGTCTTCACCTCACGAGACGAACTCGTGCGCATCGCGGCGCTGGCGAAAGTCGTTGCCGACGACCCCGCACTCCGACGCACGATCGTGACGGCACAGCAGAACGTCGCCGCAACCTACGACGACGACGCCGCGCTCGCACGACTGCGGCAATGGCTCGACGGCGCGTAGCTTTCGTCGTCCACCGTTGCGGTGAGGACGTCATCGGCGGTGCCGAACGGATGTGTTGGGAACTCGCACACCATTTGCGCGAGGTCGTCGACGTCGAAATCCTCACGACGTGTGCGCGCGACCATCGTACGTGGCGCAACGTCTACCCGGCCGGACCCGGCATGATCGGCGACGTTCCGGTGCGGCGCTTTCCGGTGGCGCACGAACGCCGACTCGAACGATTCGATCGCCGCTCGCGCACGCTGCGGTATACCATCGATCCCGCGCGCAAGCGGCTGGAAAACTGGATGCGCGAACAAGGGCCCGACGCACCGCAACTCACGGCGTTCGTGCGCGATGCGGACTACGACGCGGTCGTCTTTCTTCCGTACCTCTACGCGACGACGTATTTTGCGCTCCCCGATGTCGCGCGCCGAGCGATTCTCGTGCCGCTCGCACATGACGAATGGACGCTCGGTTTGCCGCTGTGGGATTCGTTCTTTGCGCTTCCGAGCGCGATCGTAACGAGCAGTCGCGGTGAGCGGGCGTTCCTGCGGACACGCTTTCCCGACATCGATTTCGATGACGAACCCATAGGTCTTGGCATCGAGGCACCGGCGGATATCGATGCGGCGGCCTTCGCACGACGGTCGAACATCGCGGAACCATACCTGCTCTACGTGGGCCGGATCGATCCCGCCAAAGGCATCGATGCGCTCGTCGCGGCCTTTCTTGCCGGCGCCGTCGAAACGCGCACGCTCGTCTTAGCGGGGCCGCAGACGATGGCGGTCCCCGACCATCCGAAGATCCGACTCGTCGGCGTGCTCGACGAGCGGACCAAGTTCGAGGCGCTGGCGGGCGCGCGCATGCTCGTCCATCCCTCACGGTACGAGAGCCTCTCGATCGTCTTGCTGGAAGCGTGGGCGGTGGGCACCCCGGTCTTGGTCAGCGCCGAAAGCCCCGTCCTCGTCGATCAATGTCGGCGTGCGCGGGGCGGACTGTGGTATCGCAATCACGATGACTTTACGCTCCTCGCCCAAAGCGACTTGCTTGGTGAGGCCGGCACGTTGGGTGGGCAAGGGAGGGAATACGTTCGCGCCGAGCATAGCTGGCGCGAAGTCGTCGCAGCGTACTGCGCAGTCATCGAACGCGTCGCCGCGGCCGTTTCACCCTAAGCGAGGTCCCCCTATCCCCGCACGTCTGCGGGCGCTCCCCGAGGCGCGTCCGCCCTCTAGCGGTCGTTTCGCGGCGGCTGCGATCGTCGCGAGCGCAACGCTCGGTTCGAGCGTGCTTGGCTTTGCCCGTGAAGTCGTCAACGCACGCTTCTACGGCACGAGCCGCGAGCTCGATACGTTCATCGCTGCAACGACCATCCCGACGATCGTCTTCGGTCTCTTCAACGGCGCCCTCGTGAGTGCGCTCGTGCCGCTCTTCACGCGCTGGTTTGCATCGAGCGACCGCGCCTCGGCTTGGCGCCTGGCGAGCACGATCCTCAACCTCTTATTCCTCGTCTTGTGCGTGCTTGCCGTGGCGGGGTGGTACTTCGCACCGTTCTACGTCCCGGCGATCGCCAGCGGCTTTACCCACGAGCAAGCCGCTTCGGCCGTCGACATGACGCGTACGATCATCCCGGGCGTGGTGACGACGAGTCTGGCCGGCGCGATCAGCGCATTGCTCAACGCTCAAGGGCGTTTCACGTCCGCCGCGTTGCAGGGCGTCGCGATCAATATTTGTACGATCGGCACGGTCATTTTCTTGGCGCCGCATTGGGGCATCGGCGCGCTTGTCTTGGGGACGCTGCTGGGCCTCATCGCGCAACTTTTGGTGCAACTTCCTGCACTCGCGGCGCTCGGCGGTTATCGCCCGGTCGTGGCGCTCGATCACCCCGGACTACGCGAATTGCTGATCGTGATCGGCCCCATCGTCCTGGGGTCGCTCGGCGGGCAGGCCGGTCTCTACCTGGATCGGCATTTTGCCTCGGGGTTGCCGGCGGGCGCGATCTCCGGGATGAATTACGCGATCAAACTCGTTAGCTTCCCGCAGACGGTTTTTGCAACCACGCTCGGCACGGTGCTCTTTCCCTTGCTCGCATCCGAATTCGCACGATCCAACCGCGCTGCGGTGCGGCGTGCGGTCGAATCGAGTTTACAAATCGTCAACGTGATCACGATTCCCGCAACGATCGGCCTGATCGTCATCGCCGGGCCACTCGTGCGCGTGCTCTTCGAACGTGGCGCGTTCGGCCCGCAGGCAACCGCACTCACCGCTGCGCTCGTCCCATTTGCCGCGCTCGGTCTCGTTGCAATTGCCGTGAATGTGATTCTCTCGCGCTGTACGTTTGCGTGCAGCGCGGTGTGGCCGACGGTCGCGATTTCGCTCTCTTCCGTGATCCTCAACATCGCGCTCGCACTTGCGTTCTTACCGTCGCTCGGCGCGCGCGGCTTGCTGCTCGCCGGTTCGCTCTCGCAAGTCGCGCAGGCAATCGCGCTTTCCATCGTCGTGCGGCGATTGATCGGTTCGATCGGTTGGCGCGGAGTTGCTTGGCAGGCGTTGCGTGTCGGTGTTGCGGCAAGCGTCATGGCCGGGGTGATCGCCTACCTCGAATATGTCGCCGAACCGCGCGTCACGACGGTCGCGCAGGATATGCTTTTCGTTGCCGTCGCCCTTGCCTTGGGCGGAGTCGTCTTCGTCGTCATGGCGCGGGCGCTGGGCGTTCGCGAAATCGATCGTCTTGCCGAGATGATCCGCGCGAAACTGCCCGGGTCACCTCGATGATCGCGCGGCTGCGCAAGAACGACTTCCTGCGCCACGGCGCGGTCGTGTTCGCCGGTTTGATGCTTGCGAATCTCTTTCACTACCTATTCTATTTCGAAGTCAGTCGTCTCTTGGGTCTGGCGGGTTACGCGATCGTGACCTCGCTCTTTGCTGCGGTACTCATTTGCGCGCTGCCGGGACAGATCGCTCAAACGGTGGTGGCCAAGATCGCCGCCGACTTACATGCCGTCGGCGATCTTGCACGGCTGCGAACGCTCGGAACGCGCGCGTCGCTCGCTGCTCTCGCCGGCGGACTGCTCGCGCTCGTGCTCGCGCTGCTTTTTCGCGGCGCGATTGCCGACTATCTGCACGTCGATGACGTTCGACTGGTTGCCGCCGCCGGGGTCGCGCTGATGTTAACCGTCGTGCTGTACGTGCAACGCGGCGTCTTCCAAGGCGCGCAACGATTTGCGACATTCACGCTCTCGAGCGTCATCGAAGCGGTCGGCAAAGCGATCCTCGGTGCCGTCTTCCCGCTGCTCGGATTCGGGGCGCTCGGGGCACTCGTGGGACTGGATATCGCGCTTGCCATCTCGTTCGCCTACACGACGCTGATTTTCGCGACGTTCGGGAAAGCCGCACCGTCGCTCGTCCTCCCCTGGCGTCGTATCGTCGCGACGTCCTCGAACATCGCGCTCTCGGTCAGCGCAATCTCGGTTATGGCGCTCTTCGATGTGATTCTCGTGAAGCATTATTTCCCGGCGGACGTCGCCGGGCTCTACAGCGCATCGTCGCTTGCGGGCCGGGCGCTCTTCACCGTGCTTGCATTCGTTCCGACGGTCATCATGCCCAAGGCGGCGGCGCGCCTCGCGAGCGGAAAATCGCCGCGCTCGCTGCTCGCGCAAGCCGGCATTCTGGTCGTGCTCATCGCGGGCACCGCGCTTGCGATCTTCGCGTTTGCTCCGCGGCTGGTCATAGCAATCATCGCCGGGCGCGCGTATCTTGCTGCAGCGCCCCTCGTCTTTTCGTATGGGTGCGCGCTCACCATGCTCGCGACGGCCAACATCGCCGCAATGTACAAGATCGGGTTGCATCGATTCGATTTTACGCTACCGCTGCTTGCCGTGATGATCGGCGAAATCGCGGCCGTCAGCGTGCGCCACGGTTCGCTCGAAATCGTGATCCAAACCCTGGTCGTCGGCCACGCGCTCGCGCTCGTCGTTACGCTCTACCGAATAACCGCACGTCAGCCGGATGCCGTCCAGGAAACCGGCCCGCCGCCCGTAATGGAAAACATCGCATGAAGGACATCGCTATCATCGGGACCGGCTACGTTGGCTTGGTCACGGGAACGTGCTTTGCAGAACTGGGACACAAGGTCGTTTGCCTCGACAACGATCAGAGCAAGATCGACCGGCTCGAAGGGGGCGAATTGCCGTTTTTCGAGCCGTCGTTGCTCGAAATGGTCTTGCGCAACCAGCAGGCGCAGCGGCTCTCGTTCTCGAGCGACATCAGCGCGGGCATCGCCGCCTCGGAGATCATCTTCATCGCGGTGGGTACGCCGATGCGCGCCGATGGCCACGCGGACTTGAGTTCGGTTCGCGCCGTCTCGCGCGAAATCGGTCGGGCGCTCAACGGCCCAAAGATCGTCGTTTCGAAATCGACCGTCCCAGTCGAAACGGGCGAGTTGATCTCCTCGATCATTCGCGAGCATTCGGATGAGAAGCATACGGTCATGGTCGTGAGCAATCCTGAATTCTTGCGCGAAGGATCGGCCGTCGCCGATTTCATGAGTCCCGACCGCATCGTCATCGGAACCGGCGATGCCGAGGCCGAACGCGTCATGCGCGATCTGTATGCGTCGCTCGATGCACCCGTGGTCGTCACCGACGTTCGCACCTCGGAGATGATCAAGTATGCGGCGAACGCGTTTCTTGCCACGAAGATTTCGTTCATCAACGAGATTGCCAACATCTGCGAACTCGTGGGCGTCGATGTGAAAGCCGTCGGTCGCGGCATCGGATTCGATCACCGCATCGGCACCCAGTTCCTCAATCCGGGGATCGGTTATGGTGGGTCGTGCTTTCCAAAAGACGTTCGCGCGCTCGAACAGATTGCGGCCGAGCGCAGCTACGACGCTCCGCTCTTGCGTGCGGTCGAGACCGTCAATCGTCGCCAAGTCCCGCGCGCGCTCGACAAATTGCGCGCGTCGCTCGGGTCGCTCGAGGGTCGCACGATCGCGATGCTCGGGCTTGCGTTCAAACCGAATACCGACGACCTGCGGGACGCGCCCGCCGTCGCGCTAATCGGTGAATTGCTCGACGCGGGGGCGACCGTTCGCGCCCACGATCCGATCGCGATGCCGGCGGCCAAGGGACTGTTCGATGCGCGTGTGTCGTATCACGACGACGTCTACGCGGCAACCGCGCAAGCCGATGCGCTCGTGCTTGCAACCGAGTGGAACGAATTCAAAAATATCGATTTTGCAAAAATCGCGACGTTGATGCGCGGGCACGTCGTCGTCGACGGTCGCAACGTGTTCGATCCGCTCAAGGTCACAGCCGCCGGGCTCGATTATTATGGCGTCGGCCGTCCGATTCAAGTCGGCCGCGCGCCCGCAGCGACGAACGGACGCTAGCCGCAGCCTGCTAGGGCACGACGACGATCGCGAAGCGGCGCACGGATTCGAAGCGTGTCGCACCGTCGGCGTCGACGACGCCCAACCGCGCGCCGTGCGAACCCAGCGCGAGGACGGAAGCGGGAAACTCCAGCGTGAAGCCCGCGGCTGCGGCGCGCGGATCGTGGAATGCCGCAGCGACGTCCGGACGCGCCATTCCGTAGAGCCCCGCTATGCGTTGCACGCCGTCGATGTCGACGTACATCGATTCCCCGGGTCGGTGGGTGCGCGCGTCGAGGATCCAACCGCTCAGACGAATGCGCTCGGTCCGACGAACGGTCGCCGTCGGTCCGATCGGTGCGAACGCGGACCCGCGACTCGAAAGAAAACCGTCGAGACTGCTTTCGCCTTGCAGCCCGCGCACGTCGCTCGGCACGGCAAAATCCGCAGCGAACGTTGCGGTCGATCGCGCGGGAGCGTTCGCGGGTGCATGTAGGATGTGCGCGATGGCCCCGCTGCCAAGCGCCGCCAAGAACGCCCAGGCGAGCGCGGCTGCGCGCGCGGTCGGATTGCGGCGTGCGATGAGAAAAGCGGCTGCGGCCGCGCACAACGCGATGCCGATCGTGGTGACTACGAGAGCGCGCCCGCGTGGATACCGCGAAAATATGCCACCGTGTCGCGCAAGCCCGCAGCAAGCGAAATCGTCGGCTCCCAACCGAGCAACCTTCGCGCGAGCGTGATGTCCGGACGGCGTCGCGTCGGATCGTCCGGCGGCAGCGGACGGCGCTCGAGGGCGAGCTGAACGCCGACGGTGCGTGCAACGAGCGCGGCGAGTTCCGCCACCGTGAATTCCCCCGAGTTGCCGATGTTGATCACGGCGCCCGATAGATCGGGCGCAAGAGCAAACCGCACGATGCCGTCGATTAAATCGTCGACGTAGCAAAAGCTTCGCGTCTGGGCGCCATCGCCGTAGATCGTCAGCGGTTCGCCGCGCAACGCCGACATGCAGAAATTCGGGATGACGCGACCGTCGCCGGGTTGCATGCGCGGGCCGTACGTATTGAAGATGCGAACGACTCGCCCGTCGATGCCGAGCGCGCGCGCGGCCGAGGTGACGTACGCCTCGGCGAAACGCTTGGATTCATCGTAGCACGCGCGCATGCCGACCGGATTCACGTTGCCCCAATACGATTCGCGTTGTGGGTGTTCGAGCGGATCGCCGTACGTCTCGGAGGTCGACGCAAGGAAAAAGCGCGCCCCCGTTTGCGCGGCAAGCGTGCACAAGTGCGCCGCGCCGAACGCGTTGACGCGCAACGTGCCGATTGGATCGCGGCCATAATCGACCGGGCTTGCGGGCGACGCGAAGTGCATGATGAGCGCGGGGGTGCGCAGCGCGATCGGTAACGCCGCGATCGCCTCGGTGAGCGGTTCGGAGACATCCACCTCGACGAGGGTGAAGCGTCCGCAACGCTGGGCGTCGGCAAGATTCCCTCGAGCGCCAGTCACGAAGTTGTCGAACGCCACGACGTCGTGCCCGTCGGCCAGCAGGCGGTCGCACAGATGCGAGCCGAGAAAACCGGCGCCGCCGGTCACATACGCGATCATGTGCGGCGTCTTTCCCACCGGGACGACGGCCGCCTCGCACCGCTGCCGCGGGAACCCCGCCCCATTCTCCGAAGATTTCGTCTCGATGCCCCGGTTACTCGCTTCGTATTCAGAAATTCTCATCACGGGCGGCGCCGGTTTCGTCGGATCGAATCTCGCGATCCGCTTGAAACGCCGCTTTCCGGGCGCCCGGGTTACGGCGCTCGACAATCTCCGCCGCCGGGGATCGGAATTGAATCTGTCACGGCTTGCGGATGCCGGGGTTGATTTCGCGCATGGTGATGTCCGCAATGCGGAAGATCTGGCGATCCCCGGGCGAATTTTCGACTTGATCGTCGAGTGTTCGGCCGAACCCTCGGTCCTGGCCGGCCTCGGTGGCGATACGGACTATATCATCAATACGAACTTGGCCGGCACGATCAAGGCGTTGGAACTCGCGCGGCGTCACTCGTCGGACTTCGTCTTCCTTTCGACGAGTCGCGTCTATCCGGTCGCCGCCATCAACGCCATCCGCACGAGCGAGGAGGAGACGCGGCTCGCGATCCTCCCCGATCAGACCCTGGTCGGGGCGAGCGAACGGGGCGTCGCCGAAACGTTTACGACGTCGGGCGCACGCTCGCTTTACGGAGCAACCAAACTCGCCTCGGAACTCTTCATCGAAGAATATGCCGAAGCGTTTGGACTGCGCTACGTGATCGATCGCTGCGGCGTGATCACGGGCCCGTGGCAGATGGGAAAAGTCGATCAGGGCGTTTTTGCGCTCTGGATGGCGATGCATTATTTTCGCAAACCGCTCGCCTACATCGGCTGGAACGGTACGGGAAAGCAGGTTCGGGATCTCGTATCCATCGACGACTTAGGAGCACTCATCGAGATGCAGCTCGATGCGCTCGACCGTCTCCCGTATCGACTCTTCAACGTGGGCGGCGGCGTGACATCAAGCCTCTCGCTCCTGGAAACAACGGCCCTCTGTGCCGAAATCACCGGAAACGTCGTGCCCGTGAGCGCGGTCCCGGACAATCGCCCGGCCGATCTCAAAGTGTACGTAACGGACAACACTCGCGTGACGGAAGCGACCGGGTGGCAACCGCGGAAAACGGCGAGAGAGACGCTCGCGGATATATTCACTTGGATTCACGATTCAGAAGATCTCGTGCGCCGCGTCTGGGCGAAGTAAGGCCCGAAGGAAACGAACTTGCCAGTTGTTCTCGTCACCGGCTCTGCCGGCCTCATCGGATCCGAAACCGTGAGCTATTTTAGCGATCGTGGATTCGATGTCGTCGGAATCGACAACAACTTTCGGCAACGTTTTTTCGGCCCGGACGCATCGACGGCGTGGAATCGCGAATCGCTCAAGGCAAAATACCCCACGACGTATACGCACTACGAAGCGGACGTCCGCGATGAGTCGGCGGTCGACACGATCTTCGCACGCTACGGCAAATCGATCGTCCTGGTCGTGCATGCGGCAGCGCAACCCTCGCATGATTGGGCGGCAAGCGACCCGTTCATGGATTTCACCGTAAACGCAAATGGCACGCTCGTCGTCCTCGAATCGATGCGCCGCCGGGCACCTGAGGCCGTGTTCATCTTCACCTCGACGAATAAGGTCTACGGCGATGCACCAAACGAATTGCCGCTCGTCGAGCAAGCGAAGCGTTGGGAGTTACCGGGTTCGGCGGGGATCGCTGAAACGATGCGCATCGACCAGAGCAAACACTCCCTCTTCGGCGTATCGAAAGTTGCCGCCGACGTTCTCACCCAGGAATACGGCCGCTATTTCGGCTTGAAAACGGCTGTCTTCCGCGGTGGGTGTCTGACGGGCCCCAATCACTCCGGAACGAAACTTCACGGTTTCCTTGCCTATTTGATGAAGTGTAACGTCACGGGCACGCCGTACACGATCTTCGGATACAAGGGAAAACAAGTCCGCGACAACATTCATAGTTACGATTTAGTCACCGCGTTCGATGAATTCTATCGCGCGCCGCGCATCGGTGAAGTCTACAACATGGGTGGCTCGCGCTTCAGCAACTGCTCGATGCTCGAGGCGATCGAAGCGTGCGAGAACATTTCGGGGCGGGCCATGAAATGGACGTATACCGAGGACAATCGAATCGGCGATCACATCTGGTATATCAGCGATACGACCAAGTTCAAGACGCACTATCCCGCATGGGTGCAACGGTACGATCTCGACATGCTCTTGCGCGACATGTATGAGAAGAATGTCGAACGCTGGCTGCACGACTCGAATGAATCGCTGAAGACCGTCGTTTGATTGCAACCGCCCGGCTCGCCCCGCGCGTTGGGTGGGCCGTTCGCGTCACCGCCCTCTATTGCGGTGTCTTTTTGCTGCTGTTCGCTCGGCGCCCGGACGCCTTGCTCAACGCCCAGTTCTGGGCGGAGGACGGCGTCATCTTTTTCCATTCCGCGCTGCTGGATGGCGTGCACTCGTTGCTCGTGCCCTACAGCGGGTACGTCCACGTCATTCCGCGCCTCGTGGCGTTTGCGGCATTGGCCTTCCCGTTCGCGTTGCAACCGCTGGCGTACGACGTCGTGGCCCTTGCGATTGCGGCAGGCGTCCTCACGCTCTTCGTTTCGCGCGCCTATCGGTATCTGGTTCATTCCGACTTCGCTCGCGCGGCGATCGTGATCGCCGCAGCCAGCGTCCCGTTCGGCGGCGAGGTGATCGGCGACATCACGAATATCCAGTGGTTTCTGACACTCGGCGCGCTCTTGCTCATCTTGTATCGACCGGCCCGCGTCTCGGCCTCCGGTGGAATCGCGCGCGGAATCGCCGCCGCGCTTTGCGCGTTCTCGGCACCGCTGACGATTCTTTGGCTACCGCTCGCGCTGCGCGTGATCGCCGTTCCCCGCAATCGCGAGCGCACGACGTCACTGATCGTCATCGCCGGATCGCTCGTCGAAGTCGCTTTGAGCCTAACGCTCTTGCCCTCGACCCACCAACCCTTCGGCGTGCACGTCCTAGCAACGGCGCTAGCCGCAACGCTGACGTACCGCGTGGTGCTTCCGACGGTGCTCGGTCAAGTTACGGCGATTCACTTGACCGCAGCGCCATATGCGGCGGTCGTCATAACGATCGGCTTGCTCGCGGCAATCGCGCTCTTGACGCGCGATCGGCTCGGACGCTACCGCGCCGCGATGATCGGCCTCTGGATTCTCGCATCGCTGCTGATCACGCTCGTCGGACGCAATTTTTTTGCGATTTTCGGATCGGTCCGCCACTTCAGCACCTTCGGCGGCGAGCGCTACTTCTTCGTGGGTGCGATCCTCATCGTCTATCTCGTCGGATCGGGCCTGGCCGCGCGTCTTCGCAAGTCGCGGATGTTCGCGCTGGCGATGATCGTCGTCTTTGCGTTTGCCGCCGTCGCGAATTTTTCAGCCGGACACTTCGTCGACGAGCATTGGGTAGCCGAGGCACCGCTGCTGACGGCGTGGGAAGCGGCGCGCGTGCGCCACCAGCCCGTTCACGCCTTGGCGGTTCCGATCAATCCGGTCGGCTGGAAGATCGACCTGCCGGGCTGCGAGAGTACGCCCGCCGAACGGGCGACGGCGGGGCTGGTCTGCCCGCCCGGCTCGCCAAAATAGCTCGCCGCCCCTAGCGCCCTCCGCTCGACGCGATCGTTTCGAACGTGCAGAGGGTTCGGGCCCGACGATAGGCGCGCCGATCCGGCGTCGTTGCAAGGATCGCCGCCTCATACCGCCCGCGCGGAAGTCGACCGGGGGGTATCTCCAGCGCGAAACCGGGTTCGTCGCCTGGTGTGGGCAGCGGCCAATCCACCTGGAAGGTTTGCGGCCCGCTCGCGAGCGCCCGTTCGTCGAGCCGCCGAATTTCCATGAACACTTCGGTCCCGCTGTCGGCGATGAGCGATCCGACGAGCCGCAGCGGCTCGTTTGCGGCAAAGGAGCGGTCACCGTGCGCGAATCGAGCGGCCAATGGTTCGCGCAGCCGATATGCGGCGCTCGGAAAGACGTCGGGCGCCGGGACGACGACGATCGTCCGCGTACCGGGGATGACCGACCATCCCGTGGTCGTTTCGTACTCGATCGAGAGGGTGTACGAGCCGGGGGCGATGCCGTCGAGCCGCAGCGGAATCGCAAATCCCGACTTCTCGGCGGCCGGCTCGCCAAGTAAGGTCATGAGATCCACTCGCGGCAGGCCGATGCGTCCGATGACCGCGCCGAAGCCCCCCAAGCGGGCGGCCACGCGCACGATCTGCTCCGTCTCGTGGAACATCCAGCCGCCGATGAGCAGTCCGGTTCCCGCGAGGACCACGAAGGGCTCGCCGAGTTCTGCCGAGCGCTGTCGGTCGTGATCGCGAACCAGATCCAGCGCGCCGCGGAAGCCCGGCGTCGTGGCGATCTGGGCGCCCACCCGCATGTCGAAACCATTGGCGAGGTACACGAGCTTCTTTTCGAATCGGCGCCAACGCTGGTCAGCGGCGAAGCGGACGAGGCCGGTGAGCTTCTGGGGGCCCGCCTCGAGCCCGGCCGTTGCAAGTCCGAGCACGAATCCGCAGCGCGCGAGCGCCGCGGATTGGAACACGTCGGCGATATCCGGGCGTTGGCCGTTGAAGGTCGCCTCGATCCGGCGATTTCCAAGCAAAAACCCGAGCTCGGTCGCGAGTTCATGCCGTTTACCGTTCAGTGCCCAACCCCGGATGCGGATCGGTGCTCCGATCGGGACCACGATCGGCGCGCGGTGGCGAACCAGGTCCGGCAAACCATCGACGAAATCCATCTCGTCGATCGACCCCGCCGCATCGGAGGGTGCCCTCACCAAATCGCCCTTGGTGTGGCGGCGCGCGAGGAACTCCCGTCTGGGCGCCGGAAAATAGGGTAAAGGGTGAACGAGCGAAGCACGGTCGATGTTCTTTCGCGCCGAATCGGAAAATCTTGTTGCCTCAGCGATGGGTAGCGGTCCGCTGAGAACGGAGGCTCCGTCGTGGACCTCGTATTTGACGGGAATGCCCTGCGCATCGACCCGTAGCGGGACGGAAGCCTTCCGCCATCCGTTCTACCGTCGTGAGGAACCGCTAGACTTGAACCTCGTTTCCAGCCCCCGTTTTCCGCTCGATCGTCGCGGGCACCCCAGGACGTGAGGTCGACTGCTCTTGGGCCGACGCTCTCGATCGTGATCCCGGCTCACAACGAAGAAGGCTCGATCGAGCCCACGATCGTGGCGCTGGTCGATACGCTTACGAGCGCGCGGGTTCCGTACGAAATCATCGTCGTCGACGATCACAGCACCGATGGAACGCGCGCTGCGATCGCTTGCTTGTCCGAGCGTTTTTCCGGGGTGCGGTACGTTCAGAACCGACGACGCAACGGATTCGGCAATGCGATCCACACGGGTCTCGATGCCTTCACCGGCGATGCGGTCTGCATCGTGATGGCCGATGCCTCCGATGATCCGCGCGACGTCGTCGCGTTCTATCGCAAGATGAACGAGGGCTACGACTGCGTGTTCGGGACGCGTTTCGCACGCTCGAGCGTGGTCGTGAACTACCCAACGCCGAAGCTCATGATCAACCGCGCGGCAAACGTCTTCATCGCAATGCTCTTCGGAATTCAATATACCGACACGACCAATGCCTTCAAGCTCTTTCGGCGCGAAGTGATCGCCGGCGTGAGTCCGATCCTCTCGCACCATTTCAACATTACCGTGGAGCTGCCGCTAAAAGCGATCGTGCGCGGCTATTCGTACGCCGTCTTGCCCAACCATTGGTACAATCGCAAGAGCGGAATTTCCAAATTCAAGGTCAAGGAAATGGGTAGCCGCTACCTGTTCATCGTACTCTATGTGTTCATCGAAAAATTGTTTTCACGCGGTGATTACCGTACCAACGTCGAGGCGGCACAAGCAGCGAAAACGAGCGACGCGGCATCGACGGCGCGGACGTGAATATCACGTTGCGCCGCCCGCTGAACATCACGGGATTCATCGCCGATCTACGCTTGAGTCGATACGTGGATCTGGTGACCATCGTCGCGAGTCGAACGCTCAAGACACGCTATCGCGGGTCGGTCCTGGGCGTGTATTGGTCGCTGTCGCTCCCGCTCATTATGACGGCCGTCTATTCGCTGATCTTCGGCTTTAGTTTTTCTAAGAATCCGTACTACCAAGGGTCGATCGCCAATTACGTGCTGGCTTGTTTTACGGGCCTAGTCGTGATCAATTTTTTCTCGGCGACGACGACGCAGGCGCTAACGAGCATCGTCGGTTCGGGCTCGCTGCTCAATAAGATCCGCATTCCCGTGAGCGTCTTTCCGATCAGCATCGTGCTCGCGAACATCTTTCAGTTGTTGGTCGGCGCGTTTCCGGTCTTGATCATCGTGACGCTCGTGACCTCACACTCGGTGCTCAACGTGCTGGCGCTGCCCGTGCCGCTGATCGCGCTCGTCATGATCGCGACCGGATTCTCGCTTTTGGTCTCGGGCTTGTTCGTCTATTTTCGCGATGTCCAAAATCTCTACGAAGTCGTCGTCTTCGTGCTCTGGATTACGAGCCCCATCTTCTATCCGCCCGACGTCGTTCCGGCCGTTATCCGTCCGTATATCGAACTCAATCCGATCGTTTCGGTCATGAATAGCGTTCGGCAGATCACGCTGAGCGGCGCGGTGCCCGACCTGCACTTCATGGGGCTGGCCTTACTCTCGGGGACGATCGTCTTGGTCATCGGGGCGCTTTTTTTCCTGACGATCAAAGCGGACTTCATGGATTTGGTGTAATGGTCGTCATCGATGTCGACAACGTAACCCTGCGGCGACGGACGCAAGAAGAACTCTCCTACGATCTCAAACGAATGCTCTTCTCGATCGTCGAGAACAAGTATCGCGCGCCGACGAAGCGGCGCGTGTTGCATAACGTGTCGATGAAGATCGAGCGCGGCGAGAAGATCGGTATCGTCGGGGCGAACGGTTCCGGGAAATCGACCTTACTGAAGTTGATTTCCGGTATTCTACAACCGACGACCGGGAAGATCTCGATCAACGGTCGGATCGCACCGCTGATCGAACTCGGCGCCGGCTTCGACTATGATCTCTCGCTCATCGACAACATCGTCTACTACGGCGTGTTGCTCGGGTTTACGCGCGTCGAGATGAAGTCGCGGGTCGATTCGGTGCTCGAGTTTGCGGAGCTCTACGACCATCGCCACGAGCCGTTCAAATCGCTCTCTTCCGGCATGATGGCTCGCCTCGGATTTGCGATCGCGACCGACATTCGCCCCGAAATCTTGATCCTCGATGAGGTTCTCTCGGTTGGCGATGAAAGCTTCCGTCGCAAGTGCGCCGAGCGAATTCAGCGCTTTTGGGACGCGCACTCGACGATCATCGTCGTCTCGCACGATCTCAGTTTCATCCGGAACTCGTGTCAGCGCGCCGTTTGGCTCGACAAAGGTGAAGTGGTCTTCGACGGTGAGTCCGGCGAGGGCGCGCATCGCTATCTCTCCTCGCTCGCCTCGACCGAGGTGCTCGTCGCGCGTGATGCCCTGATCGAACGCGCGCGCAAAGATGTGCGTCGCGAACTCGTCATTCGCGGTTTACGCGACGATGAAGAAGGCCATCGCATGTACGTCGTACGCGAAGGTTTCCGCCACCGGCTCGTCCGCTCGGATTGGATCGCGCAATACGGCTACGTCTGGTCGGATGTCGTCCATGTGGACGAAGAAGTGATCCGCGCGATTCCCGAGGGCGACGAAGTCGTCTAGGTCGAAGGAAACCGACGAAATGGACGTACGTGTGAACGCCGATGCCCCCGCGCAGCGCGCATCCGAGAGCCGGTACGCCGTACTAGCGGACGATCTCGCCGCGCAAGTCGGCGGGCTCGAAGCAGAACTTGCCGCCGTGCGCGAGGAACGTGCGCTCCTCGCCCAGGCGCTCAAGGCCTCCCATCTCAAAACGCTCGTCGGCGAAGTCGGCCTGTGGCGTTCGGATCTCAGCCGCAAAGAAGTGGCCGAGCGGCTCCAACACGCCGAGGAACATATCTCGCGCATGCAACCGTTGATGCGCGCGATGCGCGAGCGTCTGCATCAAATGGAACTCAGCCGCTTTTGGAAGCTGCGCAACGATTTCTTCCGCGCGAAGAAGCGCTTTCGGCTCGATAACGAGGGAGCGATTCCCGCTTTCGCCGTGCCGGTCGACGTCTCGGAATACACGCGTACGGCCGATCCGTATTTCTTGTGGCGACAACAGAACGAACTTCGTCGCGGCGATATCGAGCGGCTGCGCGACATGGCGACCGTACTGACGTATCGCCCGCTCATCAGCGTGATCATGCCGACGTACAACACGCCGGAGCTCTACCTGCGCGAAGCGATCGATTCGGTGCTCGCTCAGGTCTACGATCGTTTCGAACTGTGTATCGCCGATGATGCATCGACGGTGCCGCACGTAAGCGCGATACTCAAAGAGTACGCCGCGATGGACGATCGGATCAAGCTCGTCTTCCGGCCGGAGAACGGCCACATCGCACACGCGTCGAACTCGGCGCTGGCGCTCGCGAGCGGTGAGTTCGTCGCGCTGTTCGATCACGATGACGTGCTCACACCGGATGCCCTCTTCGAAAACGTGCGCGTGCTCAACGCGCATCGCGACGCGGACATGATCTATTCCGACGAGGATAAGGTCGACGATCGAGGCCACCGCTCGAATCCGTATTTCAAGCCGGACTGGTCGCCCGAAACGTTTCTCTCGCGAAATTACGTCTCACACTTGGGCGTCTACCGGCGCTCGCTCGTGCTCGATGTCGGTGCGTTCCGGCCGGGTTTCGAAGGCAGCCAAGATTACGACTTAGTCTTACGGATCGTGGAACGCACGTCGCGTATCCACCACATCCCGCGCGTCCTCTATCATTGGCGTATCCACGCCGCCTC
>Ga0123339_10001016_pt1 | contig 19958 bp, 19 predicted proteins | sample lystaG_FD_89956 | JGI IMG/M metagenome (GOLD analysis project Ga0123339, IMG submission 89956) | Glacier valley bacterial and archeal communities from Borup Fiord, Nunavut, Canada, to study Microbial Dark Matter (Phase II) -... | ecosystem: Environmental > Aquatic > Freshwater > Ice > Glacier ...
GGCAGAGACGCTGTTGCTACGCCTCGATCTGCTGGGCATCGCGGCTAGCTCGGCCTCGGCTTGCACCAGCGGGGCGGTCGAACCAAGCCATGTGCTGCACGCAATGGGTATCCCCGACGCACTGGCAGTGGGTAGCCTGCGCTTGAGCCTCGGCGCAAGCAACACGGAGGCCGACATAGACTATGTTCTCGCCAAACTGCCCGCCGTGGTCAACAAGCTACAGAGCCTGAAGCTACGTGAACGAAGTAGCTAACCAATAACTCCAACGTAGGAGTGTGCTGGCCTACTTCGTCGTGGATCAACTTGACACTGTGTGGTAGCAGCGGCATGATCGCGCCAATGCACTCGCGCACTGCGTTCGGGCTGCCGGGCAGGTTGACGATCAACGTGCCACCGCGCTGCACCGCCACGCTGCGCGAAAGATAGCTGAGGATGGTGTACTGCGCCGTTCCCACCCGCATCAGTTCGCCGTAGCCGGGTACGATACGATGGCCGACTGCCAGCGTTGCTTCGGGGGTCACATCGCGGGCGGTCAGGCCGGTGCCGCCCGTAGTGAGGATCAGGTCTAGTTGTAGATCGTCGGCCCAGCGGATCAGGGTCGCCTCGATCTGTGCCTGCTCGTCTGGCACAACGGCGTACTGGGCGATAACCGCACCCGCCAGCCCCGCTACGATCTCGCGCTGGGCCTGCTGACCGCTAAGGTCATCGTTGTTTGGGTCGCTATGCCTGCTGTCGCTGACCGTCAACACGCCCACCCTGATCTGCTCGTCTCCACCATGCTCGTGCTTCATCACATCTCCTATAGTTGGGTTGGGGGCTAGGCTTTCTCGCCCAGCCGCCGTTCGGTGCCTTTGAGCAGGCGATCAATGTTGTCTTTGTGGGCGGCAATGACGAAGATGGGCAAGATGATGAAGAACAGGTAGAGCCAGTTGGCCTGTTGCAACAAGACCGCGACCAAGATCACCAGGCCAATGATCGCTGCCCCAGTGATCGAACCGAGGCTGACGTAGCGCGAGATCAGCACCAGCGGCACTGCGATCAGGGTGGCTACTAGAGCCGCGACTGGCATCACCACCAGCATAGCCCCCGCCCCGGTCAGCACCCCCCGCCCACCGCTCCACTTGCCAGTGAACAGGCGCAGCCAGACCGACCAGACGTGACCGGCGATCACCACCGTTGCGGCAATGAACTCGACGAGTGGCACGGTGGCGATCTGCAAGCTACCGAGGTTGATTGTCGGCTCAAACTGGCCCACGTTGTAGATAATCCAGCGGGCGGCGAAGATCGCCAGCACGCCCTTGAGGATGTCGCCCACCGCGACAAGCGCAGCCGGGCCATAGCCCGCCGTCCGCATTACATTGGTCATGCCCGTCTTGCCACTGCCCCGCGTCGTCAGGTCAACACCACGGCGGTCAACCACTAGTGGGCCGCTGGGAATGCCGCCGATCACGTAGGCGACGATGATGAGTAGGATAAAGCTGAGGGTCATCTTTGAACCTCCTTCCAGGGAGCGTCAATCTCTGCCTGGGCAGTCCAGCTACCCAGTGCTACGTCTCTATTATACCAGCCCATGCAATAGCCAGGTGCTGCTGGTTAGTGGGGTGCGGTTGACAGGAGCGTGTATAATAGCAACAAGTTAGAGGGTGCAAGAGCGGGCCTTCGTAGCGAGTAAAGAAGCTGAGGTAGCAAGATGCGGACGCGGATCGTTAGTGGGTTGATGCTGATCGGGGTGGTGGTGGCGGTGCTGAGTGCGCCAGCACCTTACTTTGCGCTGGTGCTGCTGCTGATTGCCGGGGCCTGCGCCTACGAGTTCTGTGCGATGGCCCAGGCTGGCGGCTACCAGCCGGTGCGCTGGGTGGCAATTGGTGGCTCGGTACTGCTCGTCCTCGATGCTTATTTGGAGAGCGCGACCACACACCCCAACCTGATCGTCGCTGACTTTACGGTGCAACGTGGCCTCGCCCTGCCGATCCTGCTCGGCGCACTGCTGGTCAGCCTCCTGTGGAAAGGGACTGGCGGGCAGGTAGTACAGGCGCGCAGCAACTTTGCGGCGGGCCTACCCTCGCTTGTGCCGCCCAGCCTGGATCGTGCCGCGGTTAGTCGCATCTGGCTCGATCTTGCGCTCACGCTCGGCTGCCTGCTGTACGTTGGCTGGCTGCTACGCCTGGGCTGGTACGTCTACCTCGATAGCGTCTGGTGGCTGGCCTTCGTCATCCTCTGCACGGCCTCCGCCGACACCGGGGCGTACTTCAGCGGCACGCGCTGGGGCAAACACAAGATGATCCCCTGGATTAGCCCCGGCAAGACCTGGGAGGGTACGATTGGCGGCATCCTGACCGCGATTGTGGTCGCCGTTCTGTTCAGCTTCGGTGGGCTAATCCCTACTCTCAGCCCGTTGGCTGCCTTGCTACTGGCAGCGGTGCTAGCTCCTGCTGCGGTACTCGGCGACCTGATCGAGTCCATGTTCAAGCGGGCGATGGGGGTCAAGGATAGTAGCCACCTGATCCCCGGTCACGGTGGGCTGTTGGATCGGCTGGATAGCATCATCTTTGCCCTCGTCGTCGTCTACTTCTACCTCTCCGCTAGCAGTCTGCACATCCTCTGAAGGTGCCAACCATGCCCCAGCCTGAGCCAGAACGTACACCCCAAGCTAACATCAACCCGGTGGTGCGGATCGTCGCCGAAATAATCTTTACCCTCGTCTTTCGCGTCTACCTGCGGACGCGTATTCGCGGCAAGCAACACCTGCCCAAGCATGGCCCCTACATCATCGTTGCCAACCATCTGAGCCTGATCGACCCGCCGCTGGTCGGCTGGGCAGCCTGGCCGCAGACGCTCTACTTCATGGCAAAAGAGGAGTTGTGGGATAGCAAAGTGATGGGCTGGATTCTGGGCAACCTGGGCGGCTTCGCGGTCAACCGCAGCGTGCGCGACACCACCGCTACCCGCCGCTCGCTGGCTATCCTCAAGGAGGGCAAGTGCCTGGTCACTTTCCCAGAGGGGACACGCAGCACGGACGGCGAGTTGCAGCAGATGCGGACGGGGGCGATCCGCCTGGCAAGCAAGCTGCGTTGCCCGATCATCCCCGCCTATATCACTGGCACCAACAAGGTGCTGCCGAAGGGTAGCCGCTTCCCCCACCCCCACCGTGTCTCGATCACCTTCGGCCCCCCCTTCGAGCTAACTAGCCTCTACGACCACAGCCCCACTACTGCGGAGACCGAAGCCGCTGTGCTGGATATGAGCCAACGCCTGGGCAGCCTGGCTGAGCGGTAGCCAACGCGCGTAGCTCGCTAGCACTTTAGCACATCCAACCCTCATTTTCGGCTCAACTACTTGCCAGCGCAAGGTTTTTCTGCTACAATGGAATTAGTTACTTGTTATGGCAAGTTGCCTTGCCCTGCCGACCCTGCCAGCCCCTTACCATCTGGTTTTGGCAGACGCGATTTGTTCCCTGTCTGCTTGACCTGGCAGTTAGCCAGCTATATAATGAGCGCAACTCAGCAACTGGTGGAGGAAGGAGTTAAGACGTGGCCCTGGTAGGCAACCTGCGAGATTTTAGCCTGTCCGACTTCCTCTACCTGGTTGACCGTGGCTACAAAACCGGCGCGTTGAACATCCAACGCACTGGTGATGCAGCCCGCCTCTACTTCCAGAATGGCAAGCTGGTCTACGCACTCAAGCATGGCGGCGAGGAGAAGCTGGGCGACCTGCTACTGCGCGTCGGCAAGATCAGCCGCGACCAGCGCGACCACGCCCTCCACCTGCAACGCACCGTTTCGCCTGAGAAGCCAGTTGGCCTGATCCTTGTCGAGCAGACTTACATCAGCAAAGAGGAGATAGTGCGTTGCGTGCGGGCGCAGTTGGAGGAGACCGTCTATTCGCTGTTTGGCTGGAGCGAGGGCGACTTCCGCTTCGAGCCGGGTATCATGCCCCCACCAGAGACGGTGACGATCCCCCTGAGTATCGAGAACATCATCATGGAGGGGGTGCGTCGTATTGATGAGTGGTCGCGCATCCGTGACCGCATCCCCAGCCTGGATGTGGTGGTGCGCTTTGCCGACCAGCCGACCGAGAAGGCGAAGGAAGTCAACCTCACGCCCGACGAGTGGCGCGTCTTTGCTCGCATCAGTGCCAGCACCAACGTCGGCAACATTGCCGAACTAACCAATCTGAGTGAGTTCGAGGTCTGCCGCATCGTCTACGGCTTCCTGCAAGCGGGCCTGGTCGAGGTAGTCAAGGAGCGGCTGCGCCCTGGCGAACCACGCCCCAGCAGTGCGCCAGTGCAGGGGACAATCCCGCGCGAGGGTAGCATCCCCAGGGTGCGGGAGAGCGAACGGCCCAACTACCCGCTGGTCGGGCAGAACGCGGCAGGGCGGCTGCGCGGTGACGGTACGATGGTACGCCAGTCGGAGCAGCCAGCGAAGAAGGGCTTGATCCGCCAACTGATCGAGCGCATCCGCGGCATCTAAGGGCAAAATGGCAGGGCGCAGTGTGGGCCACAAGCGGGAGAGGATGGAGGCGGGCAGGGGAGTTATGCACACAGTTAAAATGGTCATCTCCGGGGCGGTCAACGCCGGGAAGTCCGAGTTCATCAGGACGATCAGCGAGATCGAGGTCGTCGCCACCGAACGGCGGGCGACCGACGAAACCAGCCTCTTGAAGAAAGAGACGACGGTGGCGATGGACTTTGGGCGCATCACTATCGCTGATGATCTGGTGCTGCACCTCTTTGGCACGCCGGGGCAGAAACGCTTCGACTTCATGTGGGAAATCCTCTCCGAGGGGATGCTGGGGCTGATCGTGCTGGTGGACAGCACCCGGCCCGACACCTTCCGTGAGACAGCGCGCATCATTGACTTCTTCAACAGCTACCGCGAGACCCCCTACGTGGTTGCGGCCAACAAGCAGGATGTGGAGAATGCCTGGTCGCCAGACGAGATCCGCCTGGCCCTGCGCCTACCAAAGCACATCAAGGTGATCCCCTGCATCGCCCGCGACAAGCAGCAAGTCAAGGGTGTGCTGCTCGAACTGCTCTACACCGTGCTGGCCGCCGCCGAAGATTGAGAACCGCGCCCGCCGTGGCTTGACGCAGCGGTTGCAGATACGTGGTATAATACAGGCACAAGCGCATACGCTGCTCAGGCGTGGCGAAAGGAGAGACTGATAGATGGCATTTAACCGCAACAACGAGATGATCGCTCGCCTGAAAAGCCTGCAAGCCAGTACGCCCGACATTGAGGCTTCGGCCCTGGTTAGCGTAGATGGGCTGATCATTGCCTCGGCCCTGCCGAACGATGTAGAGGAGGATCGCGTCTCCGCTATGAGCGCGGCCATGCTCTCGCTCGGTGAGCGCATCGCAATCGAACTGGGACGTGGCACCCTCGACCAGGTGTTTATTCGGGGTGAACACGGCTATGTGCTGCTGATGGCCGTCGGTACCGAAGCGGTGTTGACCGCCCTCGCCCGCAAGGAAGCTAAGCTCGGCCTTGTGATGCTCGATATGCGCCGCACGGCTACCGACCTGACTCGCTTCGTCTAGTTGGATCGCCCCTGGCTAGCGAACTTGTAAGCGGATAAGCGAATGGTAGTAGCTCCAGGGTGTCCCAGCTTCGCTGGCTGACATGGAGCCTAGGCTACCACATCTGCTTATCCGCTTTCACGATCTGCTGGCCCTAGCCAACCGCTTCTACTGCCCCCATGTACGCCTCGCTGTCAATCTGCTGTACCAGCTTGCCATCACGCAATTCCCAGACTTCGCGGGCGAAGCGGTGGATGAAGCGGCGGTCGTGTGAAACGGCCATGATCGGGCCGGGGAAGGCTAGCAGAGCCGCCTCAAACTCCTCAAGCACATCAAAGCTGACGTGGTTGGTTGGCTCATCCAGTAGCAGCACGTTGGCCTTGAGCGCGATCAGCCGGGCCAGTTGCAGCTTACGCCGCTGGCCGATGCTAAGTTCACCCACCTTCTTGCCCAGGTCATCCTCGGCAAAGAGGCCGTAGCGCATAATCTCCTTGTGCAAATCCTCGGCGAAGCCAATCAGCCCCTCGCGGTAAGCCTCAAACGTGGTCTGTTGCAAGTCCAGAGCTTCCTGCTCCTGATCGAGGTAGCCCAGGCGCACGCTCGGCCCGCTGGCGACTATGCCAGCGTCGGCTGGCTCTGCACCCGCCAGTATCTTGAGCAAGGTAGACTTGCCCGCGCCGTTCGGCCCCACCACCATCACGCGGGCAGTTGGCTGCAAGTCAAAGCTCACCATGTCCAGCACAGGGTGGCCGCCGAATGCCTTGCTGACCCCCTCGGCTTGCAGTGGCACCCCCCCCTCAAGCGCGTGGGGGTCGAAGTCGGGGTTGATGCGGATCCGCTCTGGCGGCTGGAGGATCGGGTCCTCGGCGATGCGGCTCAGTTTCTCCTCAGCAGCCCGTAGGTTGCGGCTGACTGTCTTCGCCACGTTCTGGGCCTTCGCATTGTAGGCGTACTTGTCGCCGTCGCGGGCCATGCGGTTGTGGGCCACCTCCCGCGCCCGGTGCTTGATTGCGTCTTGCAGGTCGGCGATCTCCTCCTGCTGATGATCGTAGTCGGCCTCCCACCGCGCCCGCTCCGCTACCTTCATCACCAGGTAAGCATCATAGTTGCCGCCATACACCTTGAGGGTGCGCGAGTGTTCGGCGATCTCGCAGATCAGATTGCAGGAGGCGTTAAGGAACTGGCGGTCGTGCGAGGCCACCAGCATCGCCCCCTGCTGCTGGGCCAGGTAGCCTTCTAGCCAGCCGAGGGCAGCAAAATCCAGGTGGTTGGTTGGCTCATCCAGCAGCAGCAGGTCTGGCGCGCGCAGCAGCAGAGCCGCCAGACCCACCCGCGCCTTCTCGCCCCCGCTGAGGCTGAGGATGTGGCGGTCGCGGGCGATGTGGGTGATACCCAGGCCACCCAGCACGATGTCCACCCGATAGTCCATATCGTAGCCGCCACGCCGCTCGAACAGTTCGGTCAGGGTGTCGTATTCAGTCAGCAGTGGGGCCGAGTCGCCCGCATCTGCGCTGATTTCAACCTCAAGCTGGCGCATCCGCTGCTCGATCTGGCGCAAGCCCCCCTGCGCGTCCAGGATCAGGTCTTCCACCGTCTCACCAGGGAAGCTGGTGATCGTCTGTGGCAGGTAGCCGATCTCGACCGCTTTGGCGAGCATAATTCGCCCCTCGGTTGGCTCCACTTCGCCGACCACCGCCTTGAGCAAGGTAGACTTGCCAACCCCGTTTGCCCCCACCAGCCCGGCGCGCTGGCCCGCGTTGAGGATCAGCGACACGCCGCTGAGTACCTGGCTTGCCCCGAAGGTGACGGATAGATCAATGATGTTTAGTAGCACGCTGAAGCCCCCTTTGTCTGGAGAAGTTGCTCCTTATTATACCCGCTAGCTGACCTCCCATGATCAGACTTTGGCCCTAGATTGCGGCAATCAGCAGTCGGGGCCAGCTTGCTGCAACTTTTAGCTAGCGAAACTCGTGTATAATACAAGGGGATTGCCCCTGGTCTCAACAATAATCACCCAACTTGACAAAGAGGAACAAGCTAATGAATGACAGCCTCATGCCGCCCTATGCGCGGGCCGACGTAGCGAAGGACAACCGTCCCCTGCTAGGTGAACGACCAGCAGCCAGCCAGCTTGTGGTTAGCGAGCCACAGGCGCAGGCTAGCCTGGGGGCGCAGCTAAGGTTCCTCTATAACTTTGCCAGCACGCTGTTAGCAGTGATCAGCCTGATCGTCACCAGCCTCACCGTGGTGCTGTTCGCCCAGGTGTTCAGGACGCATGGCAGCCGCAATGCTGCCGAGTTCGTAGCGATTGCCGCGATTGGTGGCACCGCCTGGCTGCTTTGGAACGCCGCTACCCTGCTCGTCGGCTATCGCTGGTGGCACACGAAGCCGAACAGCGGTGTGCTGCTACCGATGCTGGTAGTAATGCTGATCCTCGCGGTGGTTGGTAGTGGCGGCTTGCTACTCGCGCTGGCGGCCATGCTGTTCTAGAGCGCAGAGCCAGAGAAGCCAGCACCGGTCTACAGCATGGTTGCTGCCACAAGCATCTTTGCTGTCCGGCGCACGCCAGACAAGGCCCGCTAGCTGGCCTCCCCGATGCTGCTCCGTATCACCACGCTGTCGCCCTCGGCTGGCACACTGCTCCAATCTACATCCTTGCTCGTCGCACGGGAGGGCTGGTGGTCGCTGCCGTCGCTGCGGAGGGCAGTGCCGACTACCAGGCTGTCGCCCAGCGGGGAGACGGGGGCGAGTGGGTCGGGCTGGCTGCTGGTTGGTGCGTCAACATTCTTGTCACTCACCGTCGGCGTAGTCGCTGGGTTGGTCGCTGCTGCTGACGGCTGGCTATCGTCTGGACTGTAGAAGATGATCGGCGGGTTGGTTGGCGGTGCATTCGCTGGGCTAGCGGCCACCTCGACGCTGGGGCTGGCGGGGGCAGCGTCTGGGCGGCGGTGGCTGGCGGTCGGCGGCCCCGCTTCGCTCCCTGGCGTTGCTGCGTCGTCTACCGACTTGCTGCTCACTGGCGGTTGGTCGCTGCTAGGCGAACTGGCAGGTGGCTGGCTGGGTGCGGGCGCACCAGCAGGGCGGGGGAGCAGGATCGCTTCGGGGCTGGTGTGACCGCTGACGGGCCGCGTCTCGATCCAGTAGTTGCGGATGTAATAGAGATTGGGCGTGTTCTGCAAGGCGGCTAGCAGCACCGCCATCCCCTCTGGGGCGCGGCCCTCGCCACCCAGCTTGAGGATATTGGAGAGCGCGCCAGTGTCGTTGTTCAGCCGGTCGGCCAGGTCTACGAAGTCGCTAGCGGTGCGGATGCCCAGCAGCTTCCAGTTTGCCCGCTCCTCTGCTCCCACGTAGAGCATCAGGATCGCCTGATCGATCCAGTCTACCAGTTGTTGCGCACTGAAGGCGGTAGCGACGAACAGGCGGGCTATCTGCGCGGTGGCGAGTGCCTGCACGTTCTCTATCCCCTCCTCCAACAGCCGTGCCTGATCCCAGACGTTCAGCCCTTCGATCAGGTGCAGCGGCTCCGGCTCGGTCAAGCTGTAGTAGTCGTGGTCAGCATTGGAGAAGACGGTGCCGAAGAACTGCTGGGCCGCCCGCAACGCTCCGTTCACCGCCGAGGAGATCAGGCGCAGACCGAGGTCGGGGAAGATGCCAATCACAAAGTAGAGGAAGGCTTGCAGCGCAACGTTGGAGAGCAAGCTACCACCACCGCCCACCACGTCCTCCCCCTTCTGGTAGAACAGGCTGAAGACCACCGCCACCGTCGTCGCGGTGAGCAGGCGCACGGTCATCTGCACGAAGACGGCTGGCTTGAGGTCGTAGCGGAAGTAGCGGCGGGTAAGCATCTGCACGATGAAGATGTAGGCACCGAGGAAGGCGAAGATGAAGGCTGCTCCTGCCTCGATGATCGACCGCCCCGTTTGCGTCTTTAGGCTAGGGCTGGCGACCACCAGCGGCGAGTTGGGCTGGCTCTGCGCCAGGATCAGCGGGCGTAGCTGATCACTGATCGGTAGGGTAGGGGTCAGCACTTCGGGTGGCAGCGGCAGCACATTGCCGTTTGGCACGATCACCCCGCTGGACGGAGTGGCAGACGGTTGGCTGCTACTCACCGTCGGGCTGGCAGCGGCGGTGCCACCCAGGTCGCCGACGCTCGGTAGCTGACTGCTCGACACCTGCAACTTAGGGGTGAGGAAAGATTGCATGGTGCTTTCAATGTAGTTGCCGCTCTGCAACTCCTTGATCGCCCGGTCGGGGCCGTCGGGCAGCAGCACCATCGTCCAGAATACTACCAGCAGGATGGTAGAGAGGACCAGCGGCAGCACATATTGACCGGGGTTGTAGACCTGCTCGAACATCTGGTTGGCGTAGAGGGCATAGGAGCGATCCAGCTTCTCAAGGTCGCTCTGGTTGTCCTCTTGCTTCTTCTTCTTGCGGTTGACGAGGAAGGAGAAGAACAGGAAGACGGGGTAGAAGGCGAAGGTGACGAGGATAGTAAGCAGTAGGTTGAACTTGAAGGCGAGCAGCAGGCGGTCAGCCCCGCCGATTGTGCTGTCGGGTGGAAAGGCGACCACCAGGTAGTAGCTGAGGATGAAGCCAAGTAGCAGGAACAGGAGTAGCACCGCCAGCCAGCTAGCCCGCCGTGCCGTCCAGAGTAGCAGTTGGATCACAACGGTGAGCAGCACGAAAACGGCGACTGCCACCAGCAGAACCTCCAGCGGCGAGTAGCTGACCAGCTTGCCAAGCTGCCCGCTGGCAAGGTTGTAGATCGGCTGGTAGGCGAAGATGATGCCGAGCGAGACTATGACTATGCCGACAAGCAGCACCAGCGGCAGCACGGCCAGGAGGTCGCGCAGCCCAGTGGGGTTGGTGATGCGGTTTAGATAGCGACCGAACCAGCCCGGTGGTGGTTGCTCGTCGGGCTGGTTCGGCTGGTTCGGGCTGGGCTGGGCCATGCTTGCCTCCTCTACTGTCTTGCTTGCACCAGCATAGCACAAGGCTGGCTGGCGGTCAATCGGGCAGCAAATCGCCCGCCCTCAGCATGGCAGCGACGGTGGCGATGTCGCGGCTGGGGTTGCGCTCGGCAGTCAGGTGGGGCAGGCGAGCGCGGATGCAGCGGTGGGCGGCGGTGGTGCCAACCCCAGCCCGACCCTGCTTGAGCCGAAAGTCGAGTGCTTGGGCCGCACAGACTATCTCGCAGGCCACCACGTTGGTGCTGTTCTCCACTATCTGGCGGGCGTGTTGGGCGGCGTTCGTACTCATGCTCACGTGATCCTCCTGGTTCGCCCCAGTGGGGATCGAGTCTACGCTGTCGGGGTGGGCCAGCGTCTTGTTGGCGGAGACGAGGGCGGCAGCCGAATACTGCACCATCATGTAGCCGCTCTGTAGGCCACTGCCCTCGGTCAGCATAGCGGGCAGGCCGCGACTGTAGCGCGGGTCGAGCAGGCGGGCGGCTCGGCGTTCGGCGATGCTAGCGATCTCGCAGGCGGCGATGCTCAGGAAGTCGGCAGCGAAGGCAATTGGTTGGCCGTGGAAGTTGCCACCAGAGAGGGCAGCAGCCTCTCCTTCGGCGAAGATCAGGGGGTTGTCGGTTGTGGCGTTCAGTTCGGCGGCAACGACCGAGCGCACGTGGCCAAGGCTGGCAGCCACTGCCCCCAACACTTGTGGGGCGGCGCGGAAGGAGTAGGCATCCTGTGGCAGATCGTGCGCCAGGCTACCAAAGTCGCGGCCATCGCGCACCAGTTCGCTGCCCTGGACGAGCGCACGCAGGCGGGCAGCGCAGGCGATCTGGGTTGGGTGGTTGCGGGCAGCGTGGATGCGCTCGTCCAGGGCATCACGGTAGCCACGCACCGCCTCCAGGCTGATCGCGTAGCCGACTTCGCTCTGGGCCAGCAGCTTCTCCGCGTCGTAGAGGGCGAGGGACGCGAGCGCAGTGCTGACCGCAGTACCATTGTTGAGGGCCAGCCCCTCCTTCGCGCCGAGGTCTAGGCGCGCAATACCTGCCAATGCCATGCCGCGTGCGCCGCTGATCGCCCCACTACCAGCTTCCCCAGCCAACCAGTGCGGCTCAAAGTCTACATAGCCTGTCAGCTCCTCCTCGTCGCCAACTGGGTGCTTGAGCAGGGGCAGGGCAAGGTGCGAGAGCGGCGCGAGGTCGCCACTAGCCCCCACCGAGCCGTAGCCAGGGACTAGTGGGTGTACGCCAGCGTTTAGCATCGCCAGAATGGTGTTGAGCAGAACCAGGCGCACTCCAGAATAGCCCTTTGCCAGCGTGTTAGCGCGGATTAGCATACTAGCGCGCACAACATCACGCTCTAGCAGTGCGCCAACCCCAACCGCGTGGCTGACGATCAGGTTGCGCGACAGTTCGCCCGCCTGGTCGCGGCGGATTACTACGTCGGCAAGTGGGCCAAAGCCAGTGTTGATCCCATAGACCACGCGCTCCTCAGCTCCGCCGATCATTGCGTCCACCCAGCGGCGGCTAGCCTCGATGGCGGCAACAGTGCTGCTGTCTGCCGAGTCGCTGGCCGAGAGTAGCCGCACCTTACGTCCATAGCGAGCTACCGCCACCACATCCTCGACGGTGAGGGCAGCCCCGCTCAGGCGCAGCGGTTCGCTGGCTAGCAGAGTGGGGGGTGTGAGCAGTGGGCGGTAATCTTTCAGTTGCAAAGCAGTTCCTTCCTTCCATCTCTCCATGTCTTCATTGACGAGCTTATTATACCATCCCACCCCTGGCTGCGCCCTGCACCCGCGAACCGCCCGCAGTTGGCTGGTTGCCAGCGGCAATGCTTCTCTGCTAAACTGCTGGCAACACGGCAAGGAGGCACGCTTTGGCTAAGATGACGTTGGAACAGCTTGATTTCCTCGGTTGGCGCGACTGCTGGCGGCTGGACAACGGTACGCTCAGCCTGACCGTCGTGCCGCAGATTGGCGGGCGGGTGCTGGTATGTGAGTTCGACGGCCACAACCTGTTCTATATCAACCACGCTCTCGCTGGTAAGCTGTTCACAGCCGCCGAGCAGACCGAGCGTGGCCCCTATAGCTGGCCCAACTATGGCGGCTCCAAGACCTGGCCCGCGCCGCAAGGTTGGAGCGGCCCGCAGCAGTGGCCTGGCCCGCCCGACCCGATCCTCGATGGCGGCCCCTACACTGTTACTGCCCAGCGGAGCGACGCACAGCAGGTGAGCCTGACCATGACCAGCCAGCCCGACCCCTACACGGGAGTGCAACTTACCCGCCGCCTCAGCCTCAAAACAGACAGCACCGCAGCCGAATTGGAGATTACCATGCGGAACGTCAGCGAGCGGCCAGTGCGCTGGGCGATCTGGGAGATTAGCCAGTTGGATGCGAGGCAGGCTGGCGAACCGGCCCAGGCAGCGCATATCTACCTGCCGTTGCAAGCCAGCAGCCGCTTCGCAGATGGCTATCTGGTGCTGCACGGCGACCCTGCCAGCCCACAGTGGCAGCCCTCTCACAGGGCGGGCTTGCTCACCGTTGCCTATGCTGGGCTAGAAGGGAAGGTAGGGGTGGACGGCGCAGAGTGGATCGCCTTCAGCCGCTCGCTGGGGCCGGGCAGCTACGTCTTTAGCCAGCGCACGAGGCTAGAGCCAGCCGCAGATTATCCCGACGGCGGCCTCAGCGCAGAGTGCTGGTGCAATGGGGTGAACGCAGGGACGACCGACCGCAGCGAGGTTCTCTGGTACATGGAGAGCGAGGTACTCGGCCCCCTGCGCGAGATGCAGCCCGGTGCCGCCCAGCAGTTGACTATCCACTGGGGGGTAGCAGCCAGCAGCGGGCCAGTGGTCGCAGTTGGCGCACTCGCTTGCACCAGCCAGCCACTTGCCGTGGCGGATGGGCTGGCTAGCGGTAGCTTCGGCCTCTACTACCCCGGTAAGGCTGCATTGCTGGCGACCATTGCTGGGCAGCAACGCTACCTGTCTACCACCTGGACGGTGGCCGCTGGTCGCCCCCTCAGCTTCGCGGGCGTGGCAGTGCCGCCAAACTGCCAGCGGCTGCAACTGCTGCTGCACGATGCCGACGGCCAACCGCTCGGCTTGCTGGGCGAGTGGCTGGCCTTGCAGCCCTGAATGGTTGCGCCCAATCTGGCCCTTGACTCTGCCGCCAGATCAGTTATAATAAAAGCGGTGATTTATGCGTCGGCTGTTTAGGGCAAGGAGCGTAGTTTGAGCGCAACAGAGCAGGGCAGGCAGGTGGGCTGGGGCAAGGCCGATCTGCACATCCACACTACTCACAGCGATGGTATCCACGACCTGGAGCGGGTGCTGCGCTACGTAGAGGAGCAGACCGACCTCGACGTGATCGCTATCACCGACCATGACAACTTCAAGGGCAGTCTGCTGGCCCGCGAACTGGCAGCCAAGCGTAACTACCGCTTCCAGGTGGTGCTGGGCGCGGAGATTACCACACGGCAGGGCCACCTGCTCTGCTACTTCTTCGACGACAGCCAGTTCCGTGGCGACTACAAGATGTACAAGCCAGTAGAGACAGTGGTTAGCGACGTGCTAGAGGCGGGCGGCTACTGCGTTGCGCCCCACGCCCTTAGTTGGCTGACCCTCAGCCTGGGCGAGGCGAGCATCAACAAGCTGATCGCCCTCAAGCTGCCACTCAGTGCTGTCGAAGCGATGAACCCCAGCATCGCAGCCCGGGTCAGCAACAAACAGGTACGCGCCCTCAACCAGTCTACCTGGCACCTGGCCGAGGTGGGCAACAGCGACGCGCACGCCACCCAGCACATCGCCCACGCCTACACTCTCTTTCCTGGCAGTACAGCGGTGGAGCTTGAGCAGGCGATCCAGGCCAAGACTACGCAGGCGGCTGGCGCGTTCATGAATGCAGGCCAACATCTGGAGATTGCTGGGGCCAATATCGTACGTAGCTGGTTCCTGCTACCTGCCAGCCACCTGCGCCGAGGGGCGAGCAATCTGCTCAAAGGTGACAAAACAAAGAACCAGCGGAGGTGAGACGGTGAAGATTTGTCTGGTTTCTCCCTACGACTTTCCCTACAAAGGCGGCGTAACCGACCACATCGCCCACCTGGATGAGGGCTTGCGTGCGCTGGGCCACGAGGTCAAGATCATGGCTCCTACCTCGAATGAGGCGGCTGACGCGACGGAGGCTAAGAACTTCTACCCGGTCAGCCGCCGCATCATCGCCATCCCCGCCAACGGCTCTGTGGCCCGCATCTCCCTCTCCTTCTGGCTCTGGAACTACGTGAAGGAGATACTGGCTGCCGAGGCATTCGACCTGATCCACCTGCACGAACCATTCATGCCGGTGGTGCCTATGGCGGTCTTGCGCCACTCACACACGATCAACGTTGCCACCTTCCACGCTTTCGGCGAGGGGGGCAGCACCTCTTACCGCTACAGCAAGCCGATCTTGCACTACTTTAACAGCAAGCTGCACGGGCGCATTGCTGTCTCACGCTACGCCCGCGACTACGTCAACGAACACTTCCCCGCCCGCTACGAGATCATCCCCAACGGGGTAGAGGTTGCCCGCTTCAGCCAGCCGCAGCCGCCGATTGAGTTTATGCGTGATGGGCGGCTGAACATCCTCTTTGTGGGCCGCATCAACGAGCAGCGCAAGGGTTTGCGCTATCTGATCCGCGCCATCCCCCTGCTCAAACCCTACTTCCCCAGCCTGCGCCTGGTCGTCGCGGGCAAAGGCGAGCCAGAGGAGTTTGCCGACGATATGGATGGGTTGACCGAGAATGACGTGAAGTTCGTTGGCTTCGTCAGCGACGAGGACTTGCCCCGCTACTACCAGTCTGCCGACATCTTCTGCGCGCCCAGCATCGGCGGTGAGAGCTTTGGCATCGTGCTGCTGGAGGCAATGGCCGCTGGCACGCCGGTGGTAGCTGGCAAAATAGCAGGCTACGCCAGCGTCCTCGAACATGGCAGCACTGGCTTCCTGGCCGAGCCAAAGGACGAGAACGCCTTGGCCCTGGCCCTCACCCGCCTGCTGGCCGATGCAGAGTTGCGGAAGCAGATGGGCGCGGTCGGACGGCTGCACGCCGAACGCTACTCGTGGGACAAGATTACCCGCCGCATTGCCTCCTTCTACCAGCAGACCAGCGAAGAAGTGCTGGGCATCAGCCGTTCACTTACTACAGAGTACCAGTAATCGCTTGTTTATCAACCACTGAAAGCAGAACAGGAGCAACTATGTTTAACGAGAACGCACAGGAGTGGGGGCGCAGCATCGCTCGTCGGATTATGACCTTCTTCGTCAACAGCCCAATCACCCCCAATATGCTGACCATTGCGGGCTTCTTTCTCACCCTGGCAGTGGGAGCGGTGATCGCAGGCGGTTACCTGGTGCTGGGGGGGGTGCTGATGATTTTCGCCACTGGCTTCGACCTGCTCGACGGTGCATTGGCGAAGCTGACTGACAGGGCGAGTACCTTCGGTGCCTTCCTCGACTCGACGATGGATCGCTACGCGGATGCTGCCCTGCTGGGCGGCGTGGCCCTCTACTACCTGCTCGACCCCCAGCCGCAGGGGACATTGGGGGTAGTGTTGGCCTTCATCGCGCTGGTCGGCGGTGGCATGGTCAGCTACACGCGGGCAAAGGCAGAGTCGCTGAAGATCGAATGCAAGGTGGGGCTGCTGGCTCGCCCAGAGCGGATCATGATCCTGGCCGCCGGGCTGCTGCTTAGCGGCTTCTGGTCAGACGGCTTGCTGGCCGCGCTCCTCCTGCTGGCGGTCGGCACCAACTTCACGGCGGTGCAGCGCATCTGGCACGTGTACCGCACGCTGAACTAAGGCTGCCAGCGAGAGGGGTCGCTACGTCCTGGCAACCCTTGAGCAAGATTAGGTCAGCTTCCAACTTCCAACTTCCACCCATCGGTAGGGTCTGGTGGAACTGGAAGCTAGCCCGCTTACCCCGCTCGCCAGCTTTGCCGCGCTGTGCTATACTGGGTGCATGAGCGAGTTTGCGCGCCAATCCTGACCAGGGACAAGCAAGCAGCAAGGTTAGCAGAGGAGTACACCTGTGATTGAACAACCGACCAAGCAACAAGCTGCCCCCTTGCCACCGCACGTGCTAGCTGCACAGGCCAACAGAGCCGAGCTTAACGAGCAGTCAGTAGAGACAGCGACACAGTTGTTGCCGCAGTTCGTGATTGCCGCTCGCGACTCGGTGCTGCGCGATCAGGGTAGTCGCCTGGGTGCATGGGCGTGGGTTTGTGTTGGTCTAGCCCTCCTGGTTGGTTGCCTTGTGGCTATGGTATTCGGTTACTTTGCTGATAGCTATATACACGACCTGTATTACAACAGTAAGATAGGCGGCTATGACTTGAACAACATGGGTGACGAGGCGGCACTCACGTCATTTGGTGCTGGTATCGCAGTGGCTGCCTTGCCCTTTGTGATAGGCACTATTTGCCTGACCAAGTGTGTAGTTGCTCATCTTCGCAGCCACAGCTATCGCGCCTGGGCCAGCGGCTGGACAATTCTACTCGTACCCTACCTGCTGCTCACTGCGTTTTGCGCCCTGTTTGCGGTCGACATCGCTATAGCCAACGATGCATGGTATCCCCACGCAGCGTTCACCAAAGCTGCTAGCATTGTCGGCTGGCTAGTAATAGCTGCTATAATGCTGGTGCTGACTGGGCAGCTAGTGCCACTGCTCAATCGCTGGCGCAAGCCGCAGAAGGCGAGTGCGTAGTTCACCACTCGCCAGCCTTGCCGCGCTGTGCTATACTGGATGCATGAGCGAGTTTGCGCGCCAGATCAACAGCGACCCGGCCTGGCTGGGCCAACAGTTGCGGACTAGCCTGCCCGCCGCTCACCGCGCTCTGCTGGATGCGACCAGCGCACAGGCGGCTGCACTCGACCTACAGCTTTACCTGGTCGGCGGCATGGTGCGTGACCTCCTCTTGCAGCGGGCGAACAGCGACCTCGACTTTGCGGTGGAGGGCGACGCGCAGGCGGTGGCGACAGCGGTGGCCGTCAGTCTCACGCCCGCCGCGAAGGTGATCCGCCACCCGCAGTTTGGCACTGCTGCCCTTGAGTGGCAGCCGGGACTGGGTCAGCCGCCTGCCGAAGCCGATTACGCGACCACCCGCCGCGAAACTTACGCCCAGCCCGCCGCCCTGCCCACCGTCAGCTTCGCCAGCCTCGCTGATGATCTCGCCCGCCGCGACTTCACGATCAACGCCTTCGCCCTGCGCCTGCCCGACCTCACCTTGATCGACCTGCATGGCGGGCTAGCCGACTTGCGCGCTGGGCTGCTACGCGTCCTGCACGCGGGCAGCTTCGTGGATGACCCCACCCGCATCTTCCGCGCTGTACGCTATGCCGTGCGGCTTGGCTTTGGTCTGGCAGCGGAGACTTTGGCTGACCTACAAGCCGCCGTCGCGGGGGGGATGATCGCCCGCCTCTCGCCCGACCGCTTGCGCCACGAGTTGGCGAAGGTGCTGCACGAGCCGACCGCCTCCGCCATGCTGCTGCGCCTGAACGATTTGGGCGTACTGACAGCGATCCACCCCGGCCTCGCCCTGAGCCTGAACAGCAGGGCCGCCCTCGTTCGCCTTGCCGTGCTGGGGGGCGACGAACTCGCCTACTACGCTGCCATCTGTGTTGACTTGCTGGCTGCCGACCCAGCACAAGTAGGGGAGGTGGCTGCCCGCCTTAACCTGCCTCCTGGCACGCGGGCCGACCTGCACGCTCTCGGCCTGCTGCGGGCAAGCGTGCCAGGGCTGGAACTGCTAGCTTGCACGACACCGCAGCCGCGTAGTACGGTATACTGGGCCTTGCAGGGCTACTCGTCGGCGGCATTGCGGGCCTACGCCTTGCTCTCGCCAGAGCATGAGACGGTCACGCTGTACCTGAACGACTTGAGCAAAAGCAAGCTGCTGCTCACTGGTGACGACCTCGCCCGCCTCGGCTTGCCACCCGGCCCTGCCTACAAGCCGATCCAACGCGAACTGCTGCGCGCCCAACTTGACGGCGAAATCGTCAGCCGGGTGCAGGCCGAGTTGCTGGCTAGCAAACTGATTGGAGCGCAAGTTGACCGATAAACCGAACGTCCTGGGCCGCGTACTGCTGGTAGTAGTGCTGCTGGTGGTCGCATACGCCGTCTACTCTTTTGTCAAAGCGAACAACGAGGGGCAGGCCAAGCTGCTGCCAGCGGTCAAAGCCTACGTGGATGGCAAGAACGACGGCAAGAACCCCGATCCTGGTGGTCTGGCTGTTGCTGCGGATGGCCGCCTGTTGCTGCGGGTCAGCTTCGTGGCTGGCAAGCTGAACGACAAGCTGGTAGGCGACTTCAGCCGCGCCTACCAGGGTGTGCTGGTCAGCCGCGACGATGCCGCCAGCCGCGCCGACTTCTACTTCCCGACGACGGCGGTTGGGGCGGTGGCGGCCCGCAATGAGGTGACGAAGGTTGAGATTGCGCCGCCTGCCCCGATGCCCACCCCCGCCCCACCCGCCACGGTGCGCTAAGGAGTCGCCGATGAACGAGCAGGCCGCTCTCGACCGCTTCGCCCTGTACTACGACCTTGAGTACGGGGAGTATGATGACGATCTCAGCCTCTACTATACCTACCTGACCGCCGTCGCCAGCCAGCCAGCTCGTGTGCTGGAACTGGGCTGCGGCAGCGGGCGGCTGCTGCTTGCCCTGGCCGAGGCGGGTTGCGCCGTGCTGGGGGTGGATGCCTCGCCCGCCATGCTGCGTCGTGCCGAGACCAAGCTAAGCCGCATGGCGGGCGCACAGTTTGCGCTGGTGGCTGGGCGGATGGAGAGCCTGGCACTGGCCGCCGACTACCGCGCCGACCTGGTGATCGTCGCCCTCAATACCTTCCAGTACCTGACCAGCGTCGCGCAGCAGCAGGCCTGCTTGCGGGCGGTGCGGCCCCACCTGGCGGCGGAGGGGCGGCTGATCCTTACCCTGCCTGGCCCTGCCAACTGGCCCGACTTCCTCGGCACTCCTGGCGGCCTGCTGCTGCAAGGCACCTACGCTGACCCCAGCACGGGCGGCTACGTGCAAAAGTGGTTCAGCAGCAGCTTTGACCCAGCCAGCCAGCTTGAGCAGGTCAGCTTCATCTACGACGCGGTGGCCGAGGACGGTAGCCTGCGCCGCCTGCTTGCTCCGCTTACCCTCCGCCACAGCTTCCGCTACGAACTGGAACACCTGCTTACTACCTGCGGCTACGCGGTTGAGGCTATCTACGGCGACTACGCAGGCGGCGAGTTTGATGGCGGCAGCGAACACATGGTTTTTGTTGCCACTACGACTGAGCCTGGGTGATCTACGCCAAGCCACGCATCACCTTCGTCGCTGGGGCCGCCTTCGTAGAGCTAGCCGACGAGATCAGCGTGGCCGCCAGCCTGCGGGTGCAAGCCACTGCCCGTCGCCTGACACACGATGCTATCTACGAGCTAGTACCCGCCTACGCTTCCCTGCTAATCCGCTA
>Ga0123339_10001017_pt1 | contig 19957 bp, 11 predicted proteins | sample lystaG_FD_89956 | JGI IMG/M metagenome (GOLD analysis project Ga0123339, IMG submission 89956) | Glacier valley bacterial and archeal communities from Borup Fiord, Nunavut, Canada, to study Microbial Dark Matter (Phase II) -... | ecosystem: Environmental > Aquatic > Freshwater > Ice > Glacier ...
CCCTGCCAGCCTCGCTGTCGAATGGGGGCCACACGCGGGGCTGCTGGGGCGCAAGGGACGGGCGGCATTGCTTGCCAGCGAGTATACAGTAGCAGAAGGCAACCGCATGGGTTGGCGGCTGGCGGCCCCGCTCGCTATCCCCCAGCGGGCCGGGGGCGGAGAGATGATCTCGGCCCCAACCCTGCGCGGCGGCATCCAGTTGCCCCCTGGCGGCCAGCCGATCATCCTCGGCCCCGACCAGCAAACCAGCGGTGGCTACCCGCTCGTCGCTGTCGTCCACCCGACAAGCTGGCCCGCCCTCGGCCAACTGCTGGCGGGCGACCGACTGCGCCTGGTGTATCGGGGGGCGGGGGGCGGATGATGGTTCCGCTAATTTTGACTTTTGTTGCAGCGGCGTGCATAATTGAGCTAGTAGCAGGGCAAGAACAAGCGTGCCAACCGTAACTTTTGGTGGCTGCCCCCGTATATATGTAGAGATGGGTTTAGAGAAGGAGATAGCGATGGGCGAGCAGCGCGACGATGAGGATGTTGACCTGCGCGACTCGGAGCGCGATGATGGCACGGTGGAACAGGATCGCTACAGCAGCGAGTACGAAAGCCGCCGCACCACCCGTGGGCAGCGGGCGATCCGCCGCACCAGCAATGAGGTGCAGGATGGCGAGTACCGGGTGATCAGCGAAGGGCGGGCTGACCCAGAGCCTACGCGCAACCCCCAGTATGCCCGCCCCAGCACGCGCCCCCACCCGGCCACTGCCGAGCAGTACGATGACCTGGCAACAGTGCGCCCCCGCCAACCGCGCAGACGTGGCCCCGACGAGTACGACGACTACGAGCCGCAACCCCGCCGCGCTAGCCGCTCGCGCAGCCTGGATGAGGAGCCTGAGTTGGAGCGCGGCTATGCTACGCCGCCGCCCCGCCGCCCCGCCAACTACGACCGCCCTTATGCTGGGGCGCAGCCAGCGGCAGCCCGCTTCAGTGGCTGGTCGCTGGTAGGGGTTGGCTGCTTTGGCGTGATGGTAGCGGTGATCATCCTGATCGCCGTCACTGCGGCAACCGGGGTCAACATCGTAAGCAGCATCGGCAGCTTCTTCGGCAGTGCCTTCAACACCAAAGTGACGACTGGTGTTGACCTCAGCAGCCAGACTGTAGTACGAGGGTTGGCCGCCCAGAACCAGCTAGTCAGCGTTAAGATGACCCTGGAGAAGGTAGTCACTGGCACACAGACAGGCGATGGGATGCTGGGTGGCTTGCGCAATGCCGAGGTGCTGTTCATTGCGCGGGGAGAAGTGCAGGCGGGCGTAGACTTGAGCAAGCTAAAGGAGAATGACGTGGTAGTTAGCCGATCAGTGAGTGGCACTACCTCGCTGAACGTCGCCACTATTCACCTGCCACCCGCCGAGATCATCTCCTTCAAGCTGGATGAGCAGAAAAGTCACGTCTTCGACGTAAAGACAGACAGCCTCCTGCCATTCCTCGCCAGCCCGATCCCAGAACTCTACGACTACGTGCGGCGGGAGGCGGAGACAGCGATCAAGCAGGCTGCTATTGAGGATGGTATCCTCAGCACGGCCAATGACAACGCCCGCCGCGACGTGGAGTTGCTGTTGCTACGGCTTGGCTTCCAAGAAGTACGCTTCAGGTTAGTAGCATAGACTGCCCCTGCTCTTTCTGTCGGAGCGGGGGCTTTTTGTTGGCGGCAAGAGAAGTTGGCAGGCAAAAGAAAAAGCCCCCGCTGGTGCAGGGGCTTCTCGGAGGGCATCACGGGCGGCAGCCTTAGAGGCTGACGACCTCTGTGATGCCCTGTTGCTTACTACTGTCCATTGGCATCACCTCCTTTATCCTATACGGCTCTAGAGGATTTCGTTGTATTGGCTCGCGGGCGGCGTTAACCACTCGCTAACCTGTTGTGATTATACAACACTCCTGGCCCGCTGTCAACAGTTGCGCTCTACATCTTTAGGCCGATCCGCAGGCTCTAATCTTCGTTTAATCCTACGTTCTATAGTTTAGGGGATACGGGTTGCAGTCGGGCCAGCGGGGGCAGCAGTAGGCTTGACCGGGTTGTTGCCCCGCCGTGGGGGGATGATCAGCTTCTGGCCGATGCTCAGGTTATTGGGGTCACTCAGGTTATTGGCAGCCACCAGATCGTCAACCGTCACATCGAACTTGAGCGCAATTGCACCGAGCGTGTCGCCCGCCTGCACCGTGTAGTAGGTGGCGGCGATGGTTGGTGCAGAGACCGGGCTGGTAGTTGGCGTAGGTAGCGGATTAACCTCGTTGACCTGTACGTAGTTGGCGGGCGTGCCAGGGCCGGGGCCACTGCCGCCGCTGCAACCCGCCAGCAGCAGGCAGAGCAGGAGGGCGAGGGGGGGTTGCCAGCCCAAAGGTGTCTTCTTGCGGGTCACGCTGTGCCTCAATGCTCGCTAGAGTATTCGCCAGTGGATGGTAGGCCAGGTGTAGGCTGCGGTGGGCCGTTGGTTAGTGGCACCTGCAAGATCAGGCCAGGGTAGATCGCGGGGTTGTTGCGGTCAAGCTGCGGGTTAACCGCCAGGATGTCGGCGGGAGTCGTCCCCAGGTTTGCGGCAATACTTGCCAGCGTGTCGCCTTGCTCGACAACGTAAAGCAGGGTAGAGGGGTAGATCAAGATTGGCTCTTGACCAGCAATGTAGGCAGTAGTCTCCGCCCCACCTCCACCAGTGGCATTGCTGCTAGGCTGTGGATTGACGCTGACCCCAGCGAGAGGCACTACCGCTGCCTGCCTTTGCGGGGTGGCAGTTACCTTTGCTGCTGGCCGGTTAGCCACCGTAGCTGCCTGGCCGACGGTGACGATTTGCAGCCCCTTGCCCCAGTTGCTGATCACGGTCGTCACCGCGATGGTGCCAACTACCAGCAGGATAGATAGCACTGCGACGTTGCCGAGGCAGCTACTCAGTAGACTCTTTCTCTTTGACTTGGGCTTGCCGCCGCCACCGCCGCCATGTTCAGCCATTGCCTTGCTCCTCTAGATCGGGTCGCGTCTGCTCACAATTGGTAACGATCCCACCTGCTGCCATGTTATGTCTATCAGAGATGATTGTAGCAGAGAACAGGCCACCATGTCAATAGGTATGAGGCCGCACTTTGCTTGACAGCTTTGATGGTTGAGGGTACACTTTGGCAGGCTTTCTTTAGCTGAGAGGAGCAAGGCGATGTGTGGCATTGCGGGGGTCTACAACTTGGGCGGCGGGCAGGCGACAGCCGCGCAACTGGCAGCAATGAGCGGGGTGATCCGCCACCGGGGGCCGGACGACGAGGGCTTCTACCAGTCTGCTGAAGGGCGGCTAGGCTTTGCCTTTCGGCGGCTGGCGATCCTTGACCTTTCGCCCAGCGGCCACCAACCAATGGCCGCCGCAGGTGGTCGCTATCGGATCATCTTCAATGGAGAGTTTTACAACTACAAGGAGGTTGCCGCTGAACTTGCGCGCAAGGGCTATAGCTTCCGCTCCACTGGCGACACCGAGGTGCTGGTCAACGCCTATGCCGAGTGGGGGCCAGCCTGTCTCAGCCGCCTGAACGGGATGTTCGCGTTCGCCCTCTGGGACGAGCAGCGGCAGCATCTGCTGATCGCCCGTGACCGCATGGGCATCAAGCCACTCTACTACTGGTACGACGCGGCCAGCCAATCATTGGTCTTCGGCAGCGAGATCAAGGCGATCCTGCAAGATTGCCGCGTGCCACGCGAGCCTGACCCCGCCGCCATTGCCGAGTACGCCCGCTTCATGTATGTTACTAGCGACCGCACCTGGTTCGCGGGCATCCGCCAGTTGCCGCCCGGTTGCTACCTCGAACTGGGGCCGGAGACCGAGGGCTTGCAGGTGCGCCGCTGGTGGGACTTGCCGAGCGAGGAGGACGGGCAAAATCTACGAAGCGAGGATGAGTACATCACCGACCTGCGCGCTCTCCTACGCGACGCGGTGAAGTTGCACCTGCGGAGTGACGTGCCAGTGGGCGCGCACCTCAGCGGCGGGCTGGACAGCAGCAGCATCGTCGCCCTGGTCAGCAACCAGTTGCAGGCAAGTGGGGCTGGGCCGCTCAAGACCTTCTCTGGTGCCTTCGCCGAGGGAGCAGCCTACGACGAGCGAGCTTACATCAACCTGGTTGCCAACCGTTACCAGACCGACCACCACGAGACGATCCCCAGTGCAGCCGACCTGCCCGCTGTGTTCGACAAGCTGATCTGGCACATGGACTACCCGACTGTCGGCCCAGGACTGCTGCCCCAATACTTCGTCTGCAAACTGACGGCGGAGAACGGGGTAATCGTGGTCAACGGTGGGCAGGGCGGTGACGAGTTGTTCGCAGGCTACTTCCGCTACGTGCCACCCTACCTGCGCGGCAAGCTAGCAACCCTGCGCCAACATCCCGCTGCTGCCGCCGGCTTGCTAGCCGACGCGGGCCGCATCGCCAGCCGCGCAGCACTGCGCGACCTGGCCCTCAATCGCACTCGACGCAAGATAGTGAATGAGGGCAATATGGCCCTGCTGGTCGCCGAGGCCCAGGCAGCCTTGCCAGAGCGCGACCCTGGCAGCAACCCTGGCAGCAACCCGCTGCAACGCGCCCTTTATTGGGATATGCGTAACTACCTGCCCGCTCTCTTGCACGTAGAGGATCGCACCAGCATGAGTGTTTCGCTTGAGAGTCGGGTACCGCTGCTTGACTACCGCATCGTAGAGTTGGCAGCACGCATCCCCGCCGCTCTCAAGCTCAAAGGTTTGGAGACGAAGCGGATCATGCGGCGAGCGGTCGCTCCCCTACTCCCCCCGCAGATCGTACAGCGGCGCGATAAGAAGGGCTTCCCCACCCCGATTGATCTCTGGTTCAGCGGCCCGCTCTACGAGTGGGTATGCGACCAGCTAACCGACCTCAGCCCCACCGCCGCCGCGTTGCTCGACCAGCAGCACTTGCGCCAACTCCTACGTGAGCAGCAGCAGCATGACCACAGCCGCGCCCTCTGGATGGCCCTCAGCATCAACGCCTGGTGCCGCCAGTTTATAGACGACTTTGTGCCATTCAGCCCCACTTTGCTCCCGACGAAGGGGGGGCAAGAAGAGAGCTACCCCTTTGAAGGAGAGGAGAGGATGACTGCTGCGCGATGAAAATCCTTTACCTCAGCCAGTACTTCCCGCCCGAAGTGGGGGCGACCCAAACCCGTGCCTACGAGATGGCTCGCTACCTGGCCGCACAGGGGCATCAGGTGACGATGCTCACCGAGGTGCCGAACCACCCCAGCGGCATCATCCCAGCAGAGTATCGGCGGACGGTAGCCGACTTCAGCACGCTAGAAGGCATCCGCGTAGTGCGCCTCTGGGTGCTAGCCAGCCCCAAAAAGAGCTTCTTGCGCCGCATCAGCTTCTATCTCAGTTACACCGCCATGGCGACCTGGGCTAGCCTGTTCCTGCGCGGCAAGTACGACGTGATCGTGGCAACCTCACCGCCCCTGTTTGTCGGGCTGGCGGGGGTGCTGGTCAGCTACCTGAAGCGGACGAAGCTGGTTTTTGAGGTGCGCGACATCTGGCCGGAGTCGGCGGTGATCCTGGGGGAACTGAACAACCCACGAGCGATCAAGCTGTCCGAAGCTATCGAGCAATGGTGCTACCGCCGCGCCCGCCAGATCGTAGTCGTCACCGAGGGCATCCGCCAGCGTCTCATTGCACGTGGCCTGTCGGCAAAGAAGCTGCACCTGATCATGAATGGCGCAAACGTCAGCCAGTTCCAGCCGCAGCCAGAGCAAGCCGCCGTCCTACGCCACAAGTTGGGGCTGGAGGGTAAGTTCGTTGTCCTCTATGCGGGCATCCACGGCATTGCACAGGGCATGGAGACGCTAGTGGAGGTTGCACGGCTACTGCGCGATGAAAGCAGCATCCACTTTCTTTTTGTTGGTGAGGGGCCGAAGAAGGAGGAAACTACCGCCCTGGTACGCGCCCTGGCCCTACCCAATGTCACTCTGGTGGGCGAACGTCCGCGTGAGCAGATGGCAGCCTACCTTAGCCTGGCTGACAGCAGCCTGGTGCCGCTAAAGAAAGTAGCCTTGTTCGAGGGAGCCTTGCCCAGCAAGATGTTCGAGGCACTGGCCTGCGCCACCCCAGTCATCCTCAGCGTAGGTGGCGAGGCTGCTCGCGTGCTGGGGGAGATGCAGGCGGGGATCGCAGTTGAGCCAGAGAGCGCAGCCCAGATCGTCGAGGCGATTCGCTGGCTGCAAGCCCACCCGAACGAGGCGCGCTTGATGGGCGCAAGGGGCCGCGCCGCAGTCACTGCCCACTATTCGCGGCAGGCGCAGGCCGCCGAGTTGACCTCCCTGCTAGAACAGGTAGTGGCCGAACGGTAAGCGGTGATGGATGTGGTATAATGGCGGCAAGATGATGGCAGTTTGTAGAGGCAGGCTTGGCCTCCCCAGGAGTGGGATCAGTATGGTTGAGCATGGCACGAGCAGCTTGAAGGAGATGATTGTAGATGAGCCAACGTGTCCGCGTCTCAGCGGTCAAACATTATGACCCCGCCAGCCCCGACCCAACAGATGAGGAGGAGCTAGCTGTCCTGCCAATAGAGGCTGGCCCACCCGTCAGCGAGCTAGAAGCTAGCAATGCGGCTAGCGAAGCTAATCAGCCCGCTGCGCACGCTGACCTGGATGCAACCACTGCCACAGTCGCCGAGCAGGTTGCCAGCCCCGAACTGGTTGAGGTCGAGACCACACCCACCAGCGAGCCGCTTGGGGCTGAGGTCGCCGCCGAGCAAGCTCATCGCTCCTTGCTACCGGCTATCGTCATCCCCGCCCAACTCACCTGGCCGCTCTGGGTAGTGCGCCTGCTGCTGGTCGCGAGTGGGATTGGGCTTGGCATCTTCGGCCAGCTACGCTTGGAGCAGGCGCGGGCCGTCGCTTCGGTGCTGCCAGAGAACGCCTGGCTGCCCTTCATCGCTGGGGCGGTGCTGCTCGTCCTCGGTGCCTGGAACACGCCCACGCTGCTAACCGCAGTGCCAGCCCCCGCCCGCACCCTCTTTGGCGGCAATAGCCTCTGGTGGCTGGCGGGCGTGATGCTGGTCGCCGCGATTGCCTTCGTTGGCAACAGCCTGGTCTTCTTCAACAAGCTGAACACCATCACCGCCGACCCAGTGCAGACTCCGATCGACAGCGACCCTGGCACTCCCGCCTGGCTGTTCTTCCTGGCGGGTCTTGCCTGCTTTGGCCTGGCCCTGATCATCTGGGAGATCGGGGCGGGGCGGCGCGGTGGCGCACTCTCCGCCGACCCCGGCCCTGACCAGCTACCGCGCTGGCTAGAAGGGTTGGTGCTGGCAGGCTTCTTCCTTGCTGCCCTCTTTGTGCGCTTCAACAACCTGGACAATGCCCCCCCTGGCCTCTGGTTTGACGAGGCGCAGAACGGCATCGTGGGCCAGCAGATCGTGGCTGGGGCCGCCGCGCCCCACCCGCTGTTCATCACCGGCTACACGCAGATGGGCGCGTTGTTCTTCTACCTGCAAGGGTTGCTGCTCAAGTTCTTTGGTGCGCAGATTTACCTGCTGCGGGTGTTGCCTGCCTTCGCTGGTGCAATCGCCGTGCCAATCATCTACGTGCTGGCCTCGCGGCTCTACGGCTGGCGGACAGGCCTCGCTGCCGCCGCCTTCCTTTGCTTCAGCATCTGGAGCATCACCATGAGCCGCTTTGGGGTCGCCACCATCGTCACCACCACTCTCGACCTGGCGGTGATCACCTGCCTGGTGCTGGCCCTCCGCAGCGGGCGGCTGGGCTGGTATGGGCTGGCGGGGCTGCTGCTGGGCCTCAACCTGCATATGTACTATGGCGCACGGGTGCTGCCGCTGGTGATCGTCGCCGTCTTTGCCCACAAGCTAGTCAGCGAACGGTGGCGGTTCATCAAGGGCATCCGCTATGGGGTGCCGCTGTTCGTGATCGGCGCGCTGCTAGGCTTCGCCCCGATGGCCCTCTACGCCCTGCAACACCCTAGCGAGTTCTGGGGGCGCATCAACACCGTGGTCGCGGGGGGTAGTTCGGGAGCGGCAGGCATCTTCGCCAGCTTCCAGACTCCTGACGTGCAGATGAGCTTGCAGAAGCATCTGCTGATGTTCAACTGGGTCGGCGACGCGAACCCACGCCACAACTTCGCAGGGCTACCGATGCTGGACACACTGGTGGCGGGCCTGTTCCTACTCGGCCTCGGCTACTGCGTGGCCCACTTCTGGCGGTGGCAGTACTTCTTCCCTGTCGTTTGGCTTGGCACTGAGATGCTGGGTGGTATCCTCTCGGTCTCCTTCGAGGCCCCGCAAGGCCACCGCACGATGGAGAATATGGTGACAACTGCGCTCCTGGCTGGCATCGCCGCTGGTGCCGCCCTCAATGCGCTGCGTAGCCCCTGGCTGGCCCGTCTTCGCACGCCACAACCAGCAGACCTCAGCCTCAAGCGGGTTGCCGCCGTTCCGCCAGTGGTGGTCGTTGACCAGCCACGCCATCTGCGCCTGCGGATCGGGCAGGGGGTGGCAGCAGTGTTGGTGCTGGTGATGGCAGTGCAACTGGCAGGTACTGCCCTCGCCCGTTACGACCGCCAATCGCGCGCAACCCCTACCTGGCTTGAGATGTATGGCACCCAGTTGAGTGTCGCCCGCTTGCTGCTCAAGTACGACAAGGCTTATGAGTTCTACGTTTCGCCCCGCTACATCGGCCTGCCACCGCAAGCCTTCCTTGCTCCAAATATCAACCCGCCGCGTACCTACGATGGTGCGTGGGCCTTGCCCTTCGATATCACAGGCCGCGATGTAGGCATCATTGCCGACTTGGAAAGCTCGGCGGACATGGCCCGGATGTACAAACTCTACCCCAACGCCAGCTACACCGTCATCTACCCACCCAGTGACCAGAACCCGGTGCAGTACGTGACCCTGCTCAAGGAGAGCGACCTGAACGCGACCAGGGGTGTTCATCTGCTTACCTACGCTGCCGACGCGGGCGCAGACCCTAAACCTACTAGCGACAAGTACGAGCCGAGCCTGAAGCACCAGTGGCTAGCGGCAGACGGTAAGTTCCCCCTGCGCGCGCGCTTTGAGGCCACTATGCGCCTGGCGAACAGCAGCACCGCCAGCTTCTATCTGGAAGGTGCGCCGGTCAGCGCGACAGTGACGGTGGATGGCTTCCCTGGGGGGACTGCTCGCTACGTCGCGGCTGGCTTGCACACTGTTGTGGTCGAGCAGACGGTAGCGGCGGCGGGTGGTCAGACGCACTTGCTGATGGATGCGAACGGCAGCGTTGGCCTGGAGATAGCCCCGGAAAGCCTGTTCAAGCCGTCGGTGGAAGTTCGTGGCCTGACCGGCAACTACTACGCTGGCGGCAACGTGGCTGGCCCGCCGACGCTAGCGCGGATTGACCCGTTTATCTCCTTCTACTATCACCTGACCCCGATGGGCCGACCCTACGCCATCCAGTGGACGGGTAAGCTGTACATCCCAACCGACGGCAGCTACAACATCGCCACTGAGCAGATCAGCCGCTCGACCCTCGAAGTGGATGGACAACTGGGTATTACCAACAACGCCTTCAACAGCCTGGCCGAACAGTCCTTTACTCTCAAGCGCGGCTTCCACGACATTCGCCTAACCTTCTACGACACAGATGGTGGTTCGCATATGTTCCTCTACTGGACACCGCCCAGCGGCGAACGGACGATCATCCCTTCGGCCTTCCTCTGGCCGGTGCAAGGCAGCTACCCTGCGCTGGATGCACCAGGGTTGCCGACGCTGGCCGAGGCTACTGGCCGCCTGCCCCAGGACAAGCTGGCGAAGGATATGCCGCCCGCACCTACCCCTGTGCCGCAGCCAGCCCAACAGCCCCAGCAGCCCAGCGGACAGCCAACCCAGCCGCCAGCGGGCGAGAAGCTCGATCTACCCGCCGCCACTGTCCTTACCGCGCGGGCCACGATCAATCTTGAGGGAGAAGCTCCCGTGCGTGGGGTGGCGGCTGACACGAAGGGTAACATCTATGTGCTAGCTGGTGGCGAGAGCAAGATACACAAGTACGACGCTGGTGGCAAGGAGCTAACCTCCTGGACGGTGGAGAAAGGAGGGCAGGTGGCTAAAGACCCCACAGCTATCTCCATTGCTGGCGAGCGCGTGGTGGTGCTGGACGCAGCGACCGCCAACCTCCTCAGCTACGACCTGAACGGCAAGCCGCTTTCGGTGGTGCAAGCCTGCGCCTGCTTCAACCCCCGCGACATGATCGCCCTGGTGGACGGTAGCTACTGGCTGGCGGACACCGGCCTCAACCGCCTGATCCACGTGGACAACCAGGGCAAGGAGCTTGGCGTTGTCGGCCAACAGGGGAGTGAGGGCGGCCAGTTGCTCGAACCAGCCGCCGTCTGGCAAGACAGGGAGGGCAACCTCTACAGCTACGACAGTGGCAACAAGCGGCTGCAACGCTTCGACCGTAGCGGTCACTTCCTAGCCCAGTGGCCCTTCTACCCCAGCCCACCGCTAAACGGGACGCGCATCAGCGGCAACGACAAGTACATCTTTGTTACCGCCCCAGGTCAGAGCATGATCGTCGGCTATGATCACGAAGGCAAGGGGCCAGTGACCTGGCAGCCGAGCGGCAAGAGCGCACAACCGAGCGCGATCACCGCCACTGGCAGCGGCTTTGCCGTCGCTTACCCGAAGGAGCAGCGGGTTTTGCTATTCGACTTGCCCTGAACCGCAGCGCGCAACTAGCAAAAAGAAACCCCGTCCCTCAACCAGGGAACGGGGTTTCGCTTGCCGCTACTAAGCCTCACGCTCCGTCTGCTTCTCCGCGTAGATGGTGAGCGTCGCACCCTGGCGCAGGGCAGCGGCCAGTAGGGTTGCTGGTATGCTGACCACGCCTAGCAGGCCACCGAGCAGGATGGTAGCGGCCACCTGGGGCGCAAGGTTGCCAGCCCCCTCGTCGGCCCCGATCACCTTTGCGGTACGCCCACGCAGGAGATTGTAGAGCAGATTAGGGCGTAGGCCGAGGCGGTTGAGGGTCGATTGCACAAAGCTGAAGCTATCAAACTCCGGGGCGAAGAACTGCATCCTTCGTACCCGCAGGCCCGTGCGCTTGAGGGCGCGTCGCAGCGAGTGGGGGGTGAAGTGGTTGAGGTGGCGCGGCACATCCAGGTGGAACCACTTGTCGCCGCTGACCCGCGCTTCGAGGCTGGCGAAGTTCGGCACACCGATCAGGAAGATACCGCCAGGGCGCAGCAGTCGGTTGACCTCGCGCATGGTGGCGGCGGGGTCGATCACGTGTTCCAGCACGTGCCACATTACTACCGCGTCAAAGTGGCCGCTAGGGAAGTGCTGATCGGCAAGGTCGCCAACCTGCACTGGCAGGCCCAGCACCTCGCGGGGGTAGCTAGCTGATCCCTCGCTCAACTCCGTTCCCACAACATCCCAGCCCAGCTTCTGCAATTGGGCGAGCAAGAGACCACGCCCGCAGCCGACATCTAGCACCCGCCCTGGCTGGCCGCCGTTCATCAGCGTCAACTGGCGCGCGCGGTAGCGATAGAGGGCATCTTGCAGCCGCTCGATCACGCTGGGGAAGCGTTTGTCGCGGTGGGTGCCGTAGTAGCCAGCCGGGTAGTAGGCGGCCAGTTCTTTCGGCGCAGGGGTGGGCTGAGTCTGCGCCCAGCCATGCTCCGCATTGACCACGATCTCGAACTGCTCGTGAGTGATGTAGTCGGTGGCAGCGAACAGCCGCCGCGGGCTGGGGGTCTGCGGCTGGCTGGCCTCTTGCCTGGCACCGCTGCTCTCTGGGCTAGCCGCATCCGCTTCACTTAGGTTCATCGTTGCTTCCTCTGGTATGCTACTGATCATTATTGGCTGATGGCGGCGGTATCGCGCCCCTCCACCTTGTTCAAGTCATCACCAGGGGGGGTGGCGGTGCCACCGGGGGTAAAGAGGCCCACACTATGATAGCGACTGACGATCTGTGAGAGCTTCTTGCTGAAGATCGGGTAGCGCATCAGGTGCAGCCGCTTGTGCAGCAGAAACTTACGCATCACGTCCAGGGTTGCCAGACCGTAGACTACGCTGCGGCGGAAGTTGACCGAGGAGGCTTCCTTGAAGTAGCGGGTCGGCACTGCGATTTCGGCGATACGGAAGTCGAAGGCGCGGGCCTGGGCGATCACCTCACTATCGAACACAAAGTCGTCGGAGTTGAGCAGGAAGGGGATCGTCTGCAACATCTGGCGAGTGTAGGCGCGGAAGCCGGTGTGCGCCTCGGAGAGACTGGTACCCATCACCAGGTTCTCGGTAGTGGTTAGGAAGCGATTGGAGATGTACTTCCAAATTGGCATTCCCCCGGCCAGAGCCTCGCCACTGAGCAGGCGCGAACCCAGCACCATGTCGGCGCGCCCCTCCAGCAGCGGCTGGATCATCTGCGGCACCAGGTCGGCGGCGTACTGGTTGTCAGGATGCAGCATCACTATGATGTCTGCCCCATCACGCAGAGCCTCGAAGTAGCAGGTCTTCTGGTTGCCGCCGTAGCCCCGATTCTGGATGTGGGTGATCACCTTGAGGCTGAGGCGGCGGGCGATTTCTACCGTCTCGTCGCTACTTACATCGTCCACCAGGATGATCTCGTCCACCACATCGGGGGGGATGTCGGCGACAGTGCGCTCCAACGTCTTCTCTGCGTTGTAAGCGGGCATCACGACGACGACTTTGGGCTTGTTGCTGTTCATGGGCTGCAAACTGTGTCCTTTCTGCTCAAGGCCGAAGCCTATTGTGGAGGGAAGACCTGGACGCGGCGGCTGTCCGACTCTAGGGTATAAACCTTGCCGCCTGGATCGGTAGCCACGTCGACCAGGCCCTGGAACTGCCCGGCCCCGCCACCAGGCAGGCCGAGGATGCGGGCGTTACCATTGTCGGTATTGATCGCTATCAGTCTGTTGCGCTCTGAACTGGTGACGTAGAGGATGTTGCCGTGGGCGGCTAGGTGTAGGCTGGTCTCCTGCTCGAAGCCGAGCAGGGGCCACTCGCGCTGAAAATTGCCCTCCCTGTCGAACTGAGCGATCCGCCGCTTGAGGTCACTGACGTAGATTTGGCCGTTGCTGCCAACCGCGCAATCTATCGGCTGGTAGAGTTGCTTCGGCACCGTGCGTTCCAGGTTATCGTTGCCGAACTGAGCGATCAACTTGCCAGTGTTGTCCAACTTGATCACCCGATTGCCGCCGGTGTCGGCCAGGTAGATGTTACCTGTTGGGTCAGCGCAGAGGCCACGTGAGCCGTAACTCTGGGCGGCGTTGTTGAGGTTGAGGTTGCCCAGCAGCTTGCCGTCTGGGTCGTAGACAGCCATGCCACCGTTGGTGTTGAGGGCGATCAGGTGGCCCTGGGTAAAGAGCAGCGACACCAGCCGTCCGCGCTCGCTCTCACTCAACTCGGCGAACAGCCGCCAGTGGGCTGCTGGCTTGCCGTCAACGTTGATGCGCGTCACAGTGAAGTTCTCGCGGTCAGCAGTGTAGGCGTTACCCTGATCGTCGGCGGCAATCGCCAGCGGGATCGGGATCGCGTAGTCACCTTGAGGGACGGTGGTGGTCAACGGCACAAACTGCGCGGGCGGCACCTCGCTGATCTGGGCGTAGGCATCCTTCAGGCCGAAGGTGTAGCTGTAGAACAGGTAGCTGCCGATCAGCAGCCCTAGCCCAGCCAGCAGGCTGATCAGCGAGTGGCGCAGCCCCCAGCGTGGTGGGATTGGGATGGTCGCAGGCAGCACGTAGGTCGCTGGTTCAGCCTCCACCACCGCTGCCCCCGCTGCCCCTGCTGTTTCGCCCAGGCTGGCTGCTACCCCCGGCTGAACCATCGGCACTAGCTGGGTGGCGGCTGGCACATCAGGCAGGCTCCCAGCACTAGCCACCCTACTGGAAGCGAGTTGCGGACGGTAGCTGCGTTGCGCCCACCAGTAGAGTAGCAACCCCAGTAGCAGCACCGCCGCAATCGAGGTGAGGGCAGGAACGCTCTCCTGCACGGCATTGCGGGCCGAGTAACCCTGACTGAGGAAACCCGCCTTGCTGCGGGCGAACACAAAATCGGGCAGCAGGCCGTTGCTGGGGATCGTCTCGATCCACTGCTGTAGCCCTGGGTTGGGGATGCGCAGCAGTAGGCTCTTAAACAGGTCGAAGCCGTTGAGGGCGAAGCTAAACGAATCCTGGGGGTTGAACATGAAGGCGGCGGTTTGTACCAGGCTGACTGCCAGCAAGCCAGCATAGGTCAGCTTGTAGATCAGCGAGGGGAGTAGAGTGCTAATGCGGGCGAAGCCGAGGGCGAAGGGTAGGGCGAACAGCGGCAGGATAGCAATGAAATAGCGGGCTGGTGGAGCCCAGATGCCCCACCAGTACTTGAAATTGGCGAGCAGGCCGAGGTAGGGAATGGCTACCGCCAGGATCACGATCAGGTCTAGCCGCCACCGCTTCTCCAGGCCCATGATGATTAGCCCTACCCCAGCAAGCAGGAAGACCGGGGCGGTGGTGAGGAAGCCGAAACGCTGGTCGATGAACAGGCCGAGGCCAGAGAGGATGGTATCGGTCGCATCATTGCGTTCTAGATAGCCCGCCTTGATCGTGAACTCGTGAAAGAGAGTGTAGCTCCAACCGAAGATGCCCAGGGCAGAGACGAGCAGCACCAGCGGCAGGGTAGCATAGTGGCGCAACCAGGTAGCTAGCTTTGGCTTGCCACGCACGCTCATGTAGAAGTAGAATAGGGTGAGGATGCCAGCAAGCGGAATGTAGCGATAGTGTAGCCAGGGCAGTGAAGCAATGCTGAGGGCGACCAGTGCAGTCTGCACCCCGGTGTTTTGCCAGAGGCGGATGCGACGAAAGGCGTAGATCACCAGCAGGGCGGCGGGCAGTTCGGTGAAGATCAGGTAGATGAAGGGGAAGATGGGCAGGGTAAGCATGAAGGTAGCAACAGTGAGGATAGCGATCCATCGCTTGTTGACCGTCTCGCGCACCAGCAGGTAGATGTTGGCGGCCAGCAGTGCGCCGAGCAGGTTGAGGAAGAAGACTACCGCCAGCCGCCCACCCAGGGCATAGGCAGGGGCGATCAGGATGCTAAGGCCAAGGCCATGCCAGGTGTAAGCCTCGTTCTGGCTACCATCGGCAGGCAGCGGCGTGGCAGGGTCGGTGCTGATGCAACGGCGACTGAGCGGCTCAATCTGCTCCCATTGCACTGGCAGTGGGTAGGTCATGTTCGGCCAGCCCTGGTAGCCCTGCGGACGGGCCACACCTTGCTGCCAGTAGGAGGGAGGATAGAAGCCTTGCTCGTCGCGCTGGCGGAAGTTATTGCACTCGTTGAAATCACCATCCTTGAGCAGGCTGATCGTAGTCATCAGGTAGGTTGGCTCGTCGCCAGAAACCGGGTCGAGGATGGTAGTGAGGCGGGGGGTGAGAGCGGCAAAGAGGGCAAGGGCGATTAGAAAGACGATAGCTATCTCCACGAAGCTGGGGCGGGCACTCGTCGCGGTGGGGTGGGAGCGCGCAGCAGGTGGGCTGGGAGCGGCCATGATGGTTATGCTGCTCTCTTGCGAAACACTCATTCTGGCAAAATCCTCACGCTAGTCCGCGAAGCACCGATGGCATGGGGCTATGGGCTGCTGGCCGATGACCAATAACCAACAGCACAAGGCCAGAGTGAGATGAAGCCTCAAGCCCTAGCGATAATATTATAGCACACTAGCCCGCTAGAAGCCGAGTCCTGTCGTACTACCGCTAATGCAGGATAAGAGGACAAATGGGGTTTGGTAAGGGGTTGGTAAGGCGATTTGGGCTGGGCCAAGCAAGCGGCAGCCTCAGCGCAACTAGTTAGTGGGTGGCTGCTTTCTGGCTAGCGACCTACCTTGTTGGGGCCGAGGCTGACGCGCTGGGCGCGGCTACCGTCGTGCGAGAGTAGTATGCGCTCGTCGCCAACCACAGTCTCTAGATGCACAGGCCGCCCCCACAGTTGGTGGATGTACTGCAAGACCTTCTCCGCATAGCTCGCATCCAATTCCTGGCCCTCGTAGTGGTGGCGCAGGTAGAGTTCGTGGTTGCGGTTGTAGTCGCCATCGTCAACGGTGATGTAGGGCTGGCCGAAGTTGGTCATGCTAGCAACGATGCCATCGCGCACCTTCTCCCAGTTCTTCTCGACGATCACCCACTCGTTGCCCTGCTTGGCGTAGAGGTAGAGGTCTAGCTCGGCGATCAGTTCTTTGGTCAGGTAGTTGCGGAGGAAGGATACATCATTGTCCATCTCGCGCACCTCGAATATCTTGGCCCGACCCTGGCCGGGAACGCGCTTGAGGCGGTCACGCTCCTCCTCGGTCGGTGCGTCCCAGCGGCGTTCGATGGACTCGTAGAGTTTGAGGCCCAGGTAGTAGGGGTTGAGTTGGAAGCGCGAGTGATGCATCACGCCCGCATTAACTTTGGCGTACTCAGTGTAGTCGTCGCTACTCATCTCAAACTCGCGCATGATGCTCTGGTGGTGGTAGGCGGCCCAGCCCTCGTTCATAATCTTGGTCTGCATCTGCGGCACAAAGTAGAGCATCTCCTGATGCACGATGCCGATCACGTCACGCTGCCAATCCTCAAGGTGGCGGGCGTGCTGCTGGAGAAAGAGGAGCAAGTCCTTCTCTGGCTGGGCCGGGAAGCGGCGACGCTCGCTCTCCTTCTTCTCCTTCTCTTTCTCCTTCTCACTCTTGAGCGGCAAAGCGGCTTGCTGGGCCGCCTCTGCCTCAGTCGGCAGCCCTGGTAGCGACCAGAGGTCGTCGTAAGCAGACTCAGCCACGTGCGGCTTCACCTGCTCGCGGCGGTTGCCCTCGCTCTCCTCACCCGCTGTGGCGAAGCTCTGGTGCGGATCGATGTGTTCGGAGATCGAGAGTACCGCGTCCAGGAACTCCTCCACCTTCTTGCTGCCATGCTGGTACTCGTATTGGCGGATGCGCTCGGCATTGAGGCTGGCGGTCTCGATCATGTGGCGGTTGGTGCGCTGGAAGTAGATGTTGTTCTTAAAGAAGTCCACATGGCCGAGGACATGGGCGGCAACCAGTCGGTTGGCGGTCAGGCTGTTGTTCTCCAAGAGGAAGGCGTAGGCAGGGTTAGTGTTGATCACCATCTCGTAGATGATGCTCAGACCAAAGTCGTACTGCATCTTCATCTTGTTGTACGCCTTGCCATGCGTCCAGTGGCTGAAGCGACCGGGAATGCCATATGCACCGAACTCGTACATGATGCTGGCAGGCACCACCTCGAAGTGGACGGGGTAGAAGTCCAGCCCGTTGGCTTTCGCCATCTCGACGATCACCTCAATATCTTTGGTTAGCTGCTCGTAGTCTTGTTCGTTCAATGGTTTACCCTCTGGTTAGCCTCTGGTAGGCGGCACGAACTGCTACTTCTAGTTCGCTAGCTTGAACTTCGTAGCGAGCAAAGTTTTGTATGTTGTCTGGCTTCATGTGAATCTGGCCTTCGCCTACGTTACCTCGGTGCTGACCTTTTGAGTAGCCTCTAATCTGGGTTAGCTCATCTGCCTTGATCACCCAGAACCGGGCAACATCAAGCCAGACAGCTATAAAGACAAAAACTGAAGCCTGTGCAACCTTCAATTGCTGAAAGTTCATGTCGAAGTAATAGCCAGAAGTTGACAGGAGTGGAACACTCGCACCTTTATCCCCTTGCGGGGCTTGCCCCATGCTCTACTGGTTTTGACTTCTACTTTAATATTATCTAGAGTAGTATCGTAGCTGTTGCCCAAAGGTGGTGTCATGCCAGGAACGTTGCTCATTACTTGCATAACCCCCACTTGCCAGTGTCGGTTGGAGCGGAGAACGCAAAAACGTGAGCGTAGGTCTGACTTTGATCAGCCATGTACTCCTGCTTCAGCCGCTCATACGCCGCTATGACCGCTGGATCAGCCAGTTGCTCAAACAGCGCATCCAGCCTTTGCCACAGTTCGTCAATCGTCAAGTGCTTGCCTCAATCGAACAATGATAGCTGCCCACTATCATCCACAATGCTGTCAATGGTGCCGTCAAGTTCAGCCGCAAACGGATTACTGTTCTGCCAGCCGCGCTTGCCGCTAGCTCGCCAGCTTTCCAACCTGCGGATCGTGATCTCGCAGAAGACCGCATCGTTGTCCATCGTGAGGCAGCGGCGGCCCGATAGTTCAGCTTGCAGCAGGGTCGTGCCAGAGTGAGCGAAGAAGTCCAGCACGGTGTCGCCTGGCTGCGAACTGGCGTTGATGATCCGCTCGATAGCCTTGAGCGGCTTCTGTGCGTAGCAACCGTTGACGTTTTCTTCCAGCCGGTAGAAGACCTGCTGGACATCGAACCAGACGTTGCCTGCCCGGATGTAAGGCGACTTGCCACGCTCGGTGTTCTCGGTCAGTTCGCCGTCAACTTCCTTGTAGTAACCCTTGACTGCCTTCGGTATCTCGGTGTACTGCGGCGTGAAGAAGGGCTTGCCCAGCGTGTAGTAGAGCAACTCCTGCCGAACAGCCATCCAGCTGTGTTGCGTGCCGTAGCCACGCTGGTTACGCATGGTGATGAAGCTGCGTGAAGAAAACGGCGTGTTGCTCATCATCAGCATAAACTGCGGCAACGGCTGATAGTGGTTGTCCTGATCCGCCCCCAGCCAAACATAGAGGCTGCTAGTAGGCAGCAGCACAGCAGCGGTGTTGTCCACCCACTGCCGACACCATGCAGCGTACTCGTCGGCTGAACGGCTGGCGAAGGCAACGAGGTTGTAGGGTGGGTCCTGCACCGCCAGAGCCGCTTTGTCGTTGCCGCACAGCTTACTAACATCAGCGGCGGATGCGGCATCCAGGCAGCCAACGCGGTGGCCGCCAACGGCATCCACCCACACCTCGCCCGGACGCAGACGGCAGAAGTCGAGCAAGCGGATGCGTAGCTCCTGCTCCTTGTCCAAGCGTGGTAGTGGATTAGCGATCATCTTTGGGCAGCCTCCGGCATCCCCAGCGTGGGGTCGAAGAACTTCTTGAGGGCGGGGTAGACATCGCGCTTGTCGGTGATCGTCACGTTGATGAAGTGCTTGTTCTGCAACTTACTGAAGGCCGACATCAGCGTGCTGCTGCTGCCCCGGTAGCCTTCACGTATCTCGCCATAGCCGAAGATGTTGCAGATTTCGAGTAGCTTGTTGACCTGCTGCACACACAGTTCGTTGTCCCAGGGTAGGTTGTCACCGTCACTGAAGTGGAAGGGGTAGATGTTCCAGTCTTGTGGTGGATAACGGTCGGCAATCACCTTGAGGGCCAGTTCGTAGGCCGAGGAGACCTGGGTGCCGCCGCTCTCACCCTTGTGGAAGAAGTCATCCTCGCTAACTTCATGCGCTTCGGTGTGGTGGCTGATGAAGACGACACGCACGTTATTGTACTTGGTTCGCAAGAAGCGCACCATCCAGAAGTAGAAGCTGCGGGCAATGTACTTCTCGAACTCGCCCATGCTGCCGCTCACGTCCATCATGGCGATTACCACCGCGTTGGACTGGTAGCGCACTTGCTGCTCCCAGGTCTTGAAGCGCAGATCCTCCTTACGCACGTCATGAAAGTGGGCATCACCATGTGCGGCGTTGCGCTTGATATTCTCGCGGATCGTACGCCGCTTGTCGAGATTGGGCATCATGCCAGTGCGTCGCACGTCGGTAAACTTGATCGTCTCCGACTCCATCTCCTGCTGCTTGCGCTCCTCCAGGTAGGGCAGGCCGAGGTCGGCAAAGAGCAGGGCCGCCAGTTCATCGAGGCTAACTTCGGCCTCAAAGTAGTCGTAGCCTGGCTGGTCACCCGCTTCGCCCTGACCCTTGCCTGCACCCTTGCCCTTCTTATCGCCCGCCTGCCCGATCACATCGCCGACGCGGGACTCGCCCTCTCCACCACCCGCGTGCTGACCCGTGCCTGGGTCGTAGCGGAAGCGATACTCGTCGAGGCTGCG